>ERZ504995.12-NODE-12-length-22422-cov-4.465686_pt1 | contig 22422 bp, 20 predicted proteins | sample MGYA00514197_ERZ504995 | MGnify/ENA primary metagenome ERZ504995 (study PRJEB26094, sample SAMEA4028455) | Ovis aries | biome: host associated; feature: stool; material: fecal | place: Italy | collected 2012 | study: EMG produced TPA metagenomics assembly of the...
GGGTATGACGACTCGCTCGACGTCGTCGGGGTCCACGCGGTGGGCGGGCTGCTGGGGACCCTGCTGATCGGGTTGTTCGCCACCGACGCGGCGCCCAACGGTGTCAGCGGACTGTTCTATGGCGGCGGCTTCGGCCTGCTGGGCATCCAGGCGCTGGCTGCGGCCGCTGTCCTGGTCTACTCCTTCGTGGTCACCTGGGTGATTGCCAAGGTGCTGGCGCTGACCATCGGCCTGCGCATCCCGGAGGAAAGCGAACTGCAGGGCATCGACATTGCAGCCCATGCCGAATCCGCGTACCTCAATGATGAAGACCCGGTGGAGCTGGGGGCCCGGCCTTAACCGGGCCCCCGGCTAGTCCGTGGTCCGGCCGAGCCGTTTGAGGCTGTCCAAACCAACGGCCACCACAATGACCACGCCCTTGACCACCAGCTGATAGAAAAAGGGAACGTTCATCAGGACCAGTCCGTTGCTCAGGACTCCGATGATCAGCGCTCCCACCAGGGTTCCCAGGATCCGTCCGCGCCCGCCCATCAGGCTGGTGCCGCCGAGGACCACCGCGGCAATGGCGTCCAGCTCGTAGCCGCTGCCGGCCGTCGGCTGGCCGCTCAGGACGCGGGCGGAGAAGATGACGCCCGCGAGGCCGGCCGTTGCCCCGGAGATCAGATAGACGCTGGCGATCAGCGGGCGGACCCGCACTCCGGCCAGGCGGGCAGCCTCCTTGTTGCCTCCCACTGCGTAGATGTGGCGGCCGTACCGGGTGCGTTCGAGCAGGAACCACACCGCCACATAGACGAGGACCATCACCACCACGGGCGTGGGCAGCCCGGCCACGGTGCCGTTGCCCAGCCCGCGGAACCCGAGGCCGTTCGCCACCAGCGGCTGCCCGTCGGTCAGCGAATAGGCGGTGCCGCGCAGATAGGTCATCGCTCCCAGCGTCACGATGAACGCCGGAAGCGCCAGATAGGCGGTCAGCAGCCCGTTGACCAGGCCAGCCAAGGCGCCCACCACAATTCCCACCAGCACGGCGATAATCGACGGCACACCGTTGACCCACAGCAGCACCGACAGCACGCCGGAAACCGCCACTATGGAGCCCACTGAGAGGTCGATGCCCCCGGTGAGGATCACCACGGTCATGCCCGCGGCCAGAATGGCGTTGATCGACACCGCCCGGGCAACGTTCAGCGCGTTGTCCACGGTGGCGAAGTTGGGCGCCACAACGCACATCAGCGCAATCAGCAGCAGCAGGACCAGGAAGATTCCCACCCGGTCCCACCACAGGGCCAGGCTGACTCCTGAGCGCGGTGCCGTGCGCTGAACCGTCACGATGTCGGCGTTTGCCGGCTGCGGCGTTGCGCTCACCCGCTCACTCATCTCCGGCTCCCACCAGGTCCGTGATGCCCGTTGCATGCTTCATGACGTCCTCCTCCGTTGCCGAACGTGCGTCCAGTTCCTTCACCACCAGGCCGGCACGCATCACCAGGATCCGGTCGCTGATGCCCAGCGCTTCGGGCAGATCGGAGGAAATCACCAGGATGGCGACTCCCTTCTCGGTCAGCTCCTGGATCAGGGCGTAGATCTCGCTTTTTGCGCCAATGTCCACACCGCGCGTGGGTTCATCAAGGACCAGCACCGACGGATCCATCAGCAGCCACCGGGCAATGACCAGTTTCTGCTGGTTGCCGCCGGACAGGCTCCGCGCCAGCAGCCGCAGGGCATTGGAGCGGATCCGCAGCCTTTCCATCTGGCCCCGCACCGCGGCGGTCACGCGCCCGTCCCGGACGACTCCGGCCCACGTGTTCTCCGCCAAGGACGTGATCGCGATGTTGTCCTTGACGCTCAATTCCAGGAAGAGTGCCTGTTCCTTCCGGCTTTCGGGCACCATTCCCATGCCGGCGCGGATGGCCGCGCGGGGCTGGTTCGGGGGTATGCGTTTGCCGCGGACCCGGACGGTGCCGCTGCGGGACTTGTCAGCGCCGAAGACCATCCGTGCGGTTTCCGTGCGTCCGGCCCCGATCAGCCCGGAGAGGCACACCACCTCACCGGCCCGCACCTCCAGGCTGACCGGCCCTATCCCCTTGCCGTCGCTCAGGTCCTCCACCTGCAGGACGGGCTCAGCGGCGCTGCGGCCTCCCCGCGTGTACAGATCGTCGACGTCGCGGCCCACCATCATGCGGACCACCTCGGAGGGGCTGATGTTGCCTTTCTCCCGGGTGCCCACCAGGGCGCCGTCACGGAAAACGGTGACCCGGTCGGCCAGCTGCCAGACCTCCTCCATCCGGTGGCTGATGTAGACCAGGCCCATCCCCTGCGCCTTCATGTCCGCGATCAGGTCAAAGAGCCGTTTGGACTCCGTGCGGGACAGGGACGCGGTGGGTTCGTCCAGGACCAGGATCCTGGCGTCCTCGCTCACGGCGCGGGCTATTTCCACCATCTGCTGCATGCCAACGCTCAGCTGTCCCAGTTCCCTGCGCGGGTCCAGGGTGGACCCGATGCGGGTGAGCTTGTCCCGGGCATCGGCAACCATGCGGCGCCGGTTCAGCGCGCCCAACCGGGTGGGTTCCCTGCCGATGGCCAGGTTTTCCGCAACCGTCATGGCCGGCAGGGTGTTCAGTTCCTGATGGATGATCGCGATGCCGTGGGCGGCGGCATCACGGGGCGAGGCCATGGTGACGGGCTGCCCCTCCAGCGTGATGGAACCCGAATCCAGCGGATACACCCCGGCGAGGATCTTCATCAGCGTGGATTTGCCGGCACCGTTCTCTCCCATCAGGGCATGGACCTCACCGGCCATCAGGTCAAAGCTCACGTCATCCAGGGCAAGCGTTGCGCCGAAGCGTTTGCTGACGTTGCTCAGGCTGAGCAGGGGGGCCTGGCTCATGCCGTCCCCCTAGGTCCAGCCCTTGTAGGTGGACAGGTTCTCCCGGGTGATGAGTTCGGTGGGCATCAGCACCTCCGTTTCCGCCGGCGTTTCCCCGGACGCGATCTCCTGGGCGATTTCCAGTCCCCGCACGACAATCCCGGCAGGATCCTGGGCCGGGGTGGCGACGAAAGGCGACTCGGTTTTCTGGAGTTCGGCAACGGCCTCGGGCGAGCCGTCCACGCCGACAATCTGGATGCCGGTGCGTCCGGACTGCTCTGCGGCCAGTGCGGATCCAAGGGCGGTGGGATCGTTGATGGCAAAGATGCCGTCCACCACGGGGTTGGCCGTGAGCATGTCGGTGGTCAACGTCAGGGAAGTTGCCCTGTCATTCTTGCCCGCCTGTTTTCCCACCACGGTGATCCCCGGATTGTCCGCCAGAACTTCCTCGCAGCCCGCCACCCGGTCCTGCACCGAGGTGATGGGGGTGCCGTCCACGATGAGGATGTTCCCGGTTCCGCCCAGCGCATCAACCAGGTACTGGCAGGCCTGGCTTCCCGCGGCCACGTTGTCCGTTGTCACGGTTGCGTCGGCACCTTCGGCTCCGACATCGACGGCGACCACGATGATCCCTGCCGCCTTGGCGCGGGACACCGCTGAGGCGATGCCGTCGGAATCCACGGCGTTGAGGAGAATCACGTCCACCTGCTGCTGGATAAAGGCATCGATCTGGTCATTCTGCGCGGCCAGGTCCTGGCGGCCGTCCTGGGTATTGACGGTGGCCCCGATTTCCTCGGCCTTTGCTTCCAATCCGGTCTGCATGGCGGAAAAGAAGGGGTTGCTCAGGTCCTGCACCATCAGTCCGATGGTCTCGATTTCGCGCGGCTCTTCGCTCTGTGTGGCGGTTTCGTCCCCCGTGGTGCAGGCCGTCAGCATCAGGGCCGCGGCGCTGGACGCTGCTGCACAGCGGATAAGGGTTTTGGTGATGCGCATGGTGCTCTCCTTTGAGTGTCAGGCGATGTTGCTGCGGAGGAACCCGCGGGCCCCGGTTGCGAGTTCGTAGCTGTCTTCCCACGTGTTGCGCCAGATGGCCAGCGTGGAGGACAGGGTGGGGTGGACCACCTTGGAGGAGAAGGATTCAAACGTGATGACGCCGTCGTACCCCACTTCGGTGAGGGAGCTGAAGGTCTCGGCCCATGGCACGGACCCGGTTCCCAGCTGGCCCCGGTGGCTCTCCCCCACGTGGAAGTACCCCAGCTTTCCGGCATCGTGGGCGGCATGGATGGCGTCGCGGAAGCTGCGCTCCTCAATGTTCATGTGGTAGGTGTCCAGATGGAGGGTGACGTTGTCCCGGCCCACGTCCTTGATGAACGCCAGCCCTTCCTGAACCGTGTTCATGACGTTGGTTTCATACCGGTTCACCACTTCCAGGCCAATGGTGACGCCGGATTTCGCCGCCTCGTCCGCCAGCATGGTGATGGCTTCCACCGAGTTGGCGCGGCCGGCGTCGCTGACGGGTTCCGTATAGCGGCCCAGCTTGGAGTAGATGACTCCGCCCAGGAAGCTGCCGCCCAGCTCGGAGACCATGTTCAGGGCACCCAGCAGCCGTTCGCGGCCCGCCTGCACGATGGCCGGGTCGGTGCTGGAGACGTCGGTGGCTTCGTCCAGCCCCAGGGTGGCTGAAACCGCCAGCCCCTTGTCCGCGAGCAGCCCGCGGATGTGGTCGACGTCGATGGTGCGCGGATCGACCGGTGGAAGTTCGATCAGGGAATAGCCCGTTGCCGCGGAGTTGGTGATGGCCAGTTCCGCCTCCGGTTTGCTGAAGCCTCCCACCCAGACCATGCCGTGGATACCGATCGTGTTCATGTTTTCTCCTTTGTTCGCTCACCCGTTCCTTGAGTGCCCGCCAGCAGGCGCCGGCGTTCAAGGATGTCGCTGCGGTCAAAAAAAGCGGTGAGGGATTCCTCCGGCACCGGGACCACCCCGCCCATGGCCAGGGCGCCGGCCCGTATCCGGGCACCTTTCACGGCCATGGCCGTTATTCCGTCCACCGCCTGCGGGGTGGCGCCGATGGCGACCATCCCGTGGTTTCCCAGCAGCACCAGTGCGGGAAGTTCCCCGTGCGAGTCCAGGTACCCGCGCAGCCGGTGGTGGAAGAGCCGGCCGAGGTCGATTCCCGGCTGCGCGTAGGGAACGTACAGCGGGCGGCCCAGGACCACGGCTTCGTCGGAATAGACCGAGTATTCATACGCCTGCGGGCCGTGGACGCTGGCCAGGACGGACACGACGTCGGTGGGATGGGTGTGTGCGATGAAGGCCGCTTCCCCGAGCACCTGGACCACGGCGTGCAGCGGCGCTTCAATGGAGGCCCGGCGGCGGATTCCGCCGTGGATTCCGGCGTCCAGCTCAGCGCTGAGGCGTGCCTGGGTGGCCTCCGGGTCGGTCAGGATCCGGACCAGTTCCCGGGGGTCGGCCAGCACAAAATCCCCGGCTCCCGCAGACGCCATGGATGTTCCCGAGGCTTTGACGGCGATGCTCCCGTCCGGCAGGCGCTGTGAGGTGTTGCCCTCCGCCAGGATCACCAGGTCGCGCTGCGGAGCACCGAGCGCATTGGTCAGTTCCACCAGTTCACCGCTGACCCGGGACGGGTCCCACTGCGTGCTCATGAGGTGCCTCCGTACCGCCGGGTGGCGATGCCGTTGAGCAGGGCGGCCAGGATGAGCACGGTGCCCAGCGCGAAGAGCTGGACCTGCGCACCCACGTTGCCGGCAAAAAGGAGCAGCAGTCCGGCGTTGAGCCACACCACCAGCAGCGCGGCCAGCACGACGCCGGACACCCGTCCGATGCCACCGGTGATGGCCACCCCGCCCAGGACGGCGATGGTGATGGCCGGCAGCGCCATCCCGTTGCCGGATACCCCGGCGTCCGGACGGGCCGAGGCAAACTGCGCCACGGTGACCACGGCAACCAGGCCGGAGATGAGGCCGGAGATCAGGTAGGCGGTGAAACGGGTGCGACGGGTATCGATTCCGGCCCACTGCGCCGCCGTGTTGTTGGTGCCAATGGCGAAGATCCGCCGGCCAAACGGAGTCCGGGCCAGCAGGAACCAGACCGCCACCACCGTGGGAATCAGGAACGTGAACAGCCCCAGGGGAATGTTGGGGATATTGTGGCCGATCACCGGCAGCTCCACGGCCTTGGCCGTGGAGTAGAACTCCTGGATGGGCGGCGTGCTGATGGGACGCTGGTCATTGATGACGATGGCGATGGACTTGTACGCGTAGAACGTGGCCAGCGTGGCGATCAGCGGCGGGAAGCCAAGATATGCGACCAGGGCGCCGTTCACCGCACCGCACAGCGCCCCAAAGAGCACCGCGGCGAGCATGCTCGCAGGCAGCGGCCAGCCCCACAGTCCGTAGGTGAAACCGAAGATCATGCCGGTCAGGGACACAATGGCGCCCACCGAAAGGTCAATGCCGCCGCGGCCGGAGAGGATCACCACCAACTCGGCCAATGCCAGCATGGCCAGCGGAACCGCATTGATCAGAGCGGCGGACATGTAGTCCGGGTTGTATTCCCCGGACATGTATCCGGCCGCGCTGAGGATGCTCATGACCGCCACCACGAGCACGAGCAGCACCGCCAGCAGCACCGTGCGCTGGGTGGCCAGGGCCTTCAGCAGCCGGGAGCCGGGGCCCGCGGGCCGGCCCGGGGCAACCGGGCCGGCTGGATCAGCAGCTATGGTGCTCATAATTTCCTCCTGGCGCGCTCGCGGAGAATGTCCGCGCCCACGGCGATCACAATGAACAGGCCCACGAACAGGTCACCCAGCTGGGACGGCCACCCCAGCTGCGTGACCCCTGAGGCCACGGTCTGCACCAGCAGCGCGCCGAGCACGGTGCCCAGCACCGACCCGCGGCCGCCCATGATGGATGTTCCGCCAATCACGACGGCGGCGATCACCGCCAGCTCCCGGCCCGTGCCCACGCTCTGGTCCAGGGTGGACGTGCCCAGGGCGATGGTGAAGCATGCCGCCAGCCCCACCAGCAGGCCGGTGAGTGAATAGGCGATCATCAGCCGCCGTTTCACCCGGATGCCGGCCAGCCTGGCCGCTTCCATGTCTCCGCCGATGGCGTAGAAGTGCCGGCCGCCGGGGGTGTGCCGCAGATACCACCAGGCGCCGCCGGCCACCAGCAGGGTAATGAGGAAGCTGTGCGGAACCCCGGCGGTGCGCCCGGCTTCGCCCCGGCCAAAGAAGGCAAAGGTGTCGGGAATCCCGTTGACCGTCGCCGAGCCGAAGATGCGCAGGCCCAGGAAGAGGAAAAGGTTTGCGGTGCCGAAGGTGATGATGATGGCGTGCACCCGGCCAAAGGCAATGAGCAGTCCGTTCAGGGAGCCAAGGGCGGCGCCCAGCGCCATCGACACGAGCATGGCCGGCAGCAGCGGGAAACCGCCGTCGACCAGCAGCTTTGCCGTGACCACTGAAGTGACCATGAGGGCTGCGGCCACCGAGATGTCGATGCCTCCGGTGATGATCACCACCGTCATGCCGACGCCGATGAGGGCAATGGGCGCAACCGAGGTGAGCAGCGGCTGGATGGATCCGGGGGTGAGGAAGGAAGAGGTCATGAAGCCGAGCGTCACCCACAGTGCGGCGGTGACCCCGATCAGGACCAGTTCCTGGCTGGTGATGGGAAAGGGCAGGATCCGGCTGCGGGTCCGGGGGGCCGCAGCGCCGGCGACTGCTCCCACACGGGCCGGACGCGGCGTGCTGGTGGTCATGGATATGCTCCTTCCGGGGGTGGCTGGGAGGTGTCTCCGGCGGCTGCCGCCAGGACGTTCACCTGGCTGGCGTCCGGGCCGAATTCGGCGGTGACCGTTCCGGCCCGGACCACCAGGATCCGGTCGCACAGGCCCAGGACCTCGGTCAGGTCCGAAGTGACAATCAGGACCGCGCTTTTGGCATCGGCAAGTTCGGCAACAATCCGGTGGATTTCCTCTTTGGCCCCCACATCCACACCCTGCGTGGGTTCCACCAGGACCAGCACCGGCGGGCGGCCGACAAGCTGCCGGGCCAGCACCACCTTCTGGGCGTTGCCGCCGGACATGGCACTGATGGGGGTCTTCTCATCCGGCGTCCGGATGGACAGCCGGCGGATCAGGTCCCTCGCGGTGCCGGCCTCGCGGCGGCGGTTCATCACCAGGTGCCCGCGGCTGAACGACCGCAGATGGCCCACTGAGATGTTGAAGGCGATGGACTGGAAGGAGAACATCCCCTGCGCCTTCCGGTTGGCCGGCAGCAGGCCAACTCCCAGGCGCTGGGCATGGCCCGGAGAATGCGGGTTCACCCGGCGGCCGCCAAGGAAAATACTGCCGCCGGACGTGTCCAGGACCCCGTAGAGCGCCGAGGCAATGTCTCCGGCTCCCGAGCCGACCAGCCCGTAGAGGCCCACGATCTCACCGGGCCGTACGTCGAAGCTGATGTCCTCGAACCTTCCGGCCGCGGACAGCCCCTCGAGCCGCAGGAAGGGCTCCGGATCCGGCGGCGTGCGCTGGCTCCGGTCCTGGTTCAGCGCTCCGCCCACCATCAGTTCCGCCATCTCACGGACCGTGAGGTCGGCCGCGGGACGGGTGGTAATGGTTTGGCCGTCCCGCATCACCGTTATTTCATCGGCAATGCGGGCCAGCTCATCCAGCCGGTGGGAAATGTAGATGACGCTGACTCCCTGGCGCACCAGGTTGCGGATGACCCCGAACAACCGGTCGATTTCGGCATCGGTCAGGATGGCCGACGGCTCGTCGAGGATCAGCACGCTGGCGTCGCGGGCCAGGGCCTTGGCGATCGAGACCTGCTGCTTCTCGGCGATGGACAGCTCCCCCACCGGCACCCGGATGTATTTCTGCGGAAGCCCAATGAGCTCCAGGAGTTCGGCAACCTCAGCGGTGGCCCTGCGCCAGTCGATGCGGATGCCCGTGGTGACCTCACGGCCGATGTAGACGTTTTCCACCACCGTCAGTTCATCGAAGAGCTGGGGCTCCTGGTAAACGGTTTCGATCCCGAGGTCCATCGCGCCCACCGTTGATCCCGCGGCCACGGGTTCTCCGTTGAACAAAATGGTGCCGGTGTCGGGGACCTCGGCTCCGGAGATGATCCGGATCAGGGTGGATTTGCCGGCGCCGTTTTCCCCGATCAGCGCGTGCACGCTGCCCGGCCGCACTGAGAGGTCGGCGCGGGTGATGGCGTGCACGCCGCCAAACCGCTTGGAAATTCCCTGCAGTTCCAGCCGCGGTGCCGCGGTGGTGGGTGGATCAGCCACGTTTTGCTCCTGACCTTTTGCCGGACGACGGACGACGGCGGTTTAGTAGTCGAATTCCCCAACGTTCTCGGAGGTGATGATCAGGGGATCGCCCAGCAGCAGCACTTTGGAACCGTTGTCGAAGGTCACCGCGTCCATGCCTTCGCCCACGTTGTTCTCGGCCTGCAGCTCGTTTCCTTCAACCAGCTGCTGGCCGGTCCAGGCCGTCAGGTAACCCAGGTTCTCCACGTTCCAGAGGACCGACGCCGAGGAGGATCCGTCCTCCAGGTACGGGGCCATCGACTGCGGAGTGCCCAGCCCGGTGGTGAACACTTCGCCGATCCGGCCGGCGTCGCGGACCGCCTGCGCCACTCCGGGGGCCGAGGAGGTGCATTCGCCCACCAGCCCGGTGAGGTCGGGGTGGGCGTTCATCAGGTCCGTGGCCATTGCGGTGGCCTTGGCCTGGTCCTCACCGGCGTAGACAACATCGACGATCTCGGCATCCGGGTATTCCTGGGCGGTGTACTCCCGCTGGACTTCGATCCAGGAGTTCAGGTTTTCCGCTGTCTCGCCGCAGGAGACAATGGCGTACTTTCCGGATCCGCCCATCGCCTCCATCATCTGGTCCGTGAGGGCCTGGCCGATACCCTCGGTGCTGGCCTGGTTCACGAAGACCTCGCGGACCGAACCGGGAGCGTCGGTGTCCGATGTCGCCACCTTGATGCCCGCGGCCTGCGCTTCCTGAAGCAGCGGTCCCATGGAGTCCGGATCGTTGGGCGCCACGATGAGGGCGTCAACGCCCTGCTGGATGAAGGACCGGACAATGTCCGCCTGGGCGGCCGCATCCGCCGTCGTCGGGCCCTGGTACAGCCATTCAACATTGCCCAATTCTTCAGCGGCCTTTTGTCCGCCGGTGTTCATGGCCTCGAAGTAGGGGATGCCGGACAGCTTGGGAACGAAGGCGACGGTAATGGTTTCATCGCTTCCGCTCTCTCCCCCGGTGGCGCCGGTATCGTTCTTGTTGGTGCAGCCGGTGGCGGCCAGCAGCAGTGCGGCAGCCGCCGCCGAGAAGACTCCGGTTCTGGATAAACGTCGCATTTTTCTCCTTAGGGGTACTGCTTGATGGGTTCTGGCGATTGATGCTGCGCGCCGGGGCCCCCGTGCTCCCGGCCTGCGTGGTCCCGCCGGATGAGGAGACGCAGGCGTTCCGCCGCGGCTTCCCAATCGGCTCCGGCCCGCGGTTCATAGGTGCGCACCCCGGTGCCGGCCCGCATGAGCGCCGGAATATCCGCCGCCGTGATGTCTCCGAGACAGACCAGCTGGGCCGCGGCGTTGCCGAGGGCGGCCGCCTCGGGGGATCCGCAGCGGACCGGAACCCCCACGGCGTCGGCCGTTACCTGCTGCAGCAGGGTGTGGCGCACTCCTCCGCCCACCACGTTCAGGGCGTTGACGGCGTGGCCGGTGACCCGGGCGATGTCCTCGAAAGTCAGCCGGTAGGCCAGGGCCAGCGAGTCCACGACGCAGCGCGCTGTCTGGCCGATGGTTTCCGGGACCGGTTCACCGTTCCTGCGGCAGTACCGGCGGATTCGGGCGGGCATGTCCCCCGGGGCCAGGAACTCTGCGGCATTCGGGTTGATGATGCTGCGAAGGGGTGCCTCGAGGGCAGCGGCTTCAGCCAGTTGGGCGTAGTCCCGGGAGGAGCCTTCCCTGGCCCACTGCGCGCGGCAGGCCTGGAGGATCCACAGCCCGGCGATGTTGCGCAGCAGCCGGATGGTTCCCTGGTAGCCGCCCTCATTGGTCAGGTTCGCGGCGAAGGACTCCTCCGTGATGACCGGCTCCGGGGCCAGGACCCCCACCAGTGACCACGTTCCGGAGGAAATGTAGCCCTCGCCGGGGGCGTCGGACGGCACGGCCAGCACGGCGCTGGCGGTGTCATGGGCTGCGGGGAGGATGACCCGGGCCCGGCGCAGGGCGCCGGTGCGGGGCACGCCGGTCAGCGGTCCGGCGTCCGTGCCGGGGGCGACGACGTCGGGCAGCATGTGGGTTGGCACGCCGAGGCTGTCCAGCAGGTCCAGGGCCCAGGAGTGCGAGGCCATGTCAAAACAACCCGTGGTGGAGGCCAGCGAAAACTCCGTAACGGTGCTGCCGCTGAGCCGGTTCGCAAAGAGGTCCGCCATCATCAGCATCTTCCGTGCCGATTCCAGCCGCTGCGGATGGTTGGCGGCATCATCCATCAAGCCAAAGACGCTGTTCACTTCGTGGATCTGGCAGCCGGTGGCCAGGTAGAGGTTCCGGGCGCCCACCCGTGCCAATGCCCTGGCCAGCTGGGCCGCGTTGCGCCCGTCGCGGTGGCAGACCGGCTCCCCCATGGGCGCGCCGTCGGTATCGAGCAGTCCGTAGTCCACGCCCCAGCTGTCCACGCCCACCGATGCGATGGGTTGGCTCTCCGCGGCCAGCTGCTGAAGTCCGGCGGAAACCCCCTGCCACAGGGCATCCATGTTCCAGGCCAGCTGGCCGTCGCGGATCCCCGGTACGTTCGGGGTCCGGTTGGCCAAGCGGAATTCCAGCCGCCCGCCGGTCAGCGTCACGGCGGCCACGCGGGCGCTCTCCGCGCCAAGGTCCACCGCCGCCACCGTGCGGCCCGTCATCCCGCAGCCTCCAGCCCCGGCCGCAGCTGGGTCTTCACGGTGTGAACCGGGACATTGCGCCGCTGCCATTCACTGACGAAGGTCCCGCTGATGCGGTCATCCGTGTACATGGCGGCGACCCGGTCCGGAGCCACAAAGGGGTGCAGGCCCAGCTGCCCGGCCTTCACGGAGCTGAAAAGTGCGTAGACGGAGGTGCAGGCGTTGGCCAAGTGCCGCTTGGCGTTGGCCTCCTCCAAGGCCAGCTCCGCCAAGCCGTATTCCAAGGAGATGCTCTTGACCCCGAAGAAGCCCTTGGCGATGCGGCCCCGTCCGGAGAGCGCGTCTTCCACCGGGCCCACCAGGGATGCCGAGGAGCGCCGCACAGTGCCGCCGGGCATGACCACCATGGCGTTGGAGCGTTCCATGAACAGTGTGGCGATGCGGAGCCCGTTGGTGACCACCAGCAGGTTGCGGCGGTCCACCAGCTCATGGGCGAGATAAAAGCAGGTGGTGGAGGAATCGATGGCGATGGTGTCGCCGTGGTCCACGAGGGGAGCAACTGCACGGGCCAGCAGGCGTTTGGTTTCACGCTGGCACCGCAGCCGCATGTTGAACGCGCCTTCATCGGACAGTTCCACCGGCACGGCACCGCCGCGGACCCGGCGCAGCAGCGACCGGCGTTCCATGGTGGCCAGGTCCTTGCGGACCGTAACCTCCGAGATTCCGAACCGGACGGCCAGATCGCGCACGATCACGGCACCCCGGGTGTCGAGCTCCACCAGGATTTCATGTTCCCTGGCAGCTTCATCGCGGTTCGGTTTCATGCAGTACCCCCGACAGCCTTGGCGAAAGCAGCCACCACCATTGGCGACATCGCTCAAGCTATGCCCGCGTTATCGAAGGGTCAATAAACGAAGACCAAATGAAACTACTTAGGTTCCGATTGGCGCTCCCCTGCTTTCGCTCTCACCCTTCGTTAAGGGTTTCCTCCTGCCGGAGGTACACGGACAGCAGGTCGCGGGCATGCTGGGTCTGCGGACCCTCCTTCTCCATCGCCTCCATCATGGATGCCGCTTGTGCCCGGCCGCCGGGGAACGGCGGCAGGAGCGGGATGTCCGGATCCGAAACCACTTCAATGATGCACGGCCGGCCGGCGGCGAGCGCCCGGTCCCATGCGGCGCCGAGCTGTTCGGGATCCTCCACTCGGATGCCCTCGAATCCCAGCAGTTCCGCATACCCTGCGTAGTTGAATTCGGGCAGGGCCTGGCTGTCCTCGAACCGCGGTTCGGACTCCATCTCGCGCTGCTCCCAGGTGACCTCCGTCAGTTCACGGTTGTTCAGCACGCAGACGATGAAGGTCGGATCCGCCCAGGACTGCCACAGCCGGCTCACGGTGATGAGTTCGGTGAGTCCGGCCATCTGCATGGCCCCGTCCCCGGCGAGGGCAATCAGCGGGCGGTCCGGGTGCGCCAGCTTGGCGGCAATCCCGTAGGGCACGGCGCAGCCCATGCTGGCCAGCGTGCTGGAGAGGTGCGCCGGCACCCCCGGGGGCAGGCGCAGCTGGCGCGCATACCAATAGACGCTGCTCCCCACATCCACGGCCACCTGTGCGTTTTCCGGCAGGCGCATGCTCAGTTCATGGACCGCCCGCTCCGGGTTCACCGGGTTGGCGGGAGTGAAGGCCCGCTCCAGGGACAGCTCATGCCAGGCGCGCACGGCCCCTTCGACGTCGCTTCGCCAGGCCGATTCGCCGCGCTCCGTCAGCAGTGGCAGCAGCGCATCAAGGGTCGCCGCCGCATCACCGGGCAGGGCCACCTCGACCGGATACCGGTTGCCGATCGCAGCCGGGTCATTGTCGATCTGCACTGCGCGGGCGGCACCCGGCGGTGGATAGAACTCCGTCCAGGGATCGTTGGAGCCGATAATCAGCAGGGTGTCGCAGTTGGCCAGTACAAAACCGCTGGCCGACGTGCCCAAATGCCCCATGACGCCTGCGGCCAGGGGATGGGATTCATCCACGTACGGCTTGCCGAGCAGGCTGGTGGTCACTGCCGCGCCGAGCCTTTCCGCCAGGGCGACCACCTGCTCCCGGGCGCCGCGCGCACCCTGGCCGACGAGCAGTGCAATTTTCCGGCCGTTGTTCAGCACGTCAGCGGCGGCCCGGACGTCCTCCGGCCGCGGCAGGGTCAGCGCCGGGCGCCACACCGGGGACGTGCTGAGGACACCGTGTTCCTGGTCCAATTCCGGCGCCGGCGCCTGCTGCACGTCATGGGGCAGGATCACCACCGACGGTGTGCGGGTCGCCAGGGCTTCCTTGAAGGCCCGGTCGATGACCAGGGGTGCCTGCTCCGGGCTGCTGACCTGCTGCCGGAAACCGGAAGCGACGTCGCGGAAAAGGTGCATCAGGTCCACCTCCTGCATGTAGGCGGATCCCAGGACGCTCAGGCTCTGCTGTCCGATCAGGGCCACCACCGGGACTGAGTCCATCCGGGCGTCATAGAGGCCGTTCAGCAGGTGGATGGCGCCGGGTCCCTGAGTGGAGACCACCACACCCACTTCCCCGGTGTACTTGGCGTGGCCCACGGCCATGAAGGCTGCGTTTTCCTCATGCCGGGCCTGGATAAACTCCGGCCCTCCCGCCCGCCGCAGGGCACCCATCACCGGGTTGATGCCGTCTCCGCTGTAACCGAAAACCCGTCCCACGCCCCAGGCTTTGAGGCGGGAGACCAGCAAATCCGCCACCAGCTTCGGCTCCCCCTGCTGCTGCGAGCCGTCAGTTGTATCGCCCATCGACTGCCTCCTCGAAATCATCAGTGTGCTGAGTAATCCCACTCTAACCCCGCTTCCGGCCGGGGATGCGGGAGCGGGAGGGGCTGTTTTGCCTCCTTGCGACCGCTGCCGGCACCCGGGCTGGTGTGCGGGAGCCGGGCCGCCGATATGCTCTTCACCATGGGTAAGGTCCTCTATTACGTCGCGTCATCACTGGATGGCTTCATAGCCACTGAGGACCACAATTTGGATTGGCTCCTGGCCTTCGGATTCGAAGTTTTCCAGGACCACTATGACAAGTTCATCGCCGGCGTCGGCTCCCTGGTCATGGGTTCGGCCACCTATGAATGGATGGGACGGCAGGAGCCTGACAGTTGGCCCTACGGCGCCCTGCCCTGCCAGGTGCTGACCAGCAGAACCCTTCAGGCCCCGCCCGCGGGCTCCGGGGTGCGCTTTGTGTCCGGGGACATTGGGCAGATTTGCGCCGACGCTGTCCGTGACGCCGCCGGACGCAACGTTTGGGTGGTGGGCGGCGGCGACGTCGCGGCCCAGTTCGCCGAGGCCGGGCTCCTGGATGAAATGTGGGTCACGTACATGCCCGTGGCCCTCGGTGCCGGGCGGCGCCTGCTCCCGGTGTCGGCACCGACCGCACCGATGCGGCTGGCGGGCACAACGTCGTTCAACGGCGGCGCCGCGGAGCTCCGCTTTTCCTTCAGCTAGCCGGCACCGCCGGCCCGTCCGCTTCCGCATGCCGGATTCCGATAGAGTGTGACTTCGTGCGCCGCGGGTTTGCCTGACCTGTTCGGCCGCAGCATGCCAGCGCCAGCTCGCCAGTCTCAGAAAGTGGCAGATCATTCATGGGGAAAGACATCCGCATCCGCAATAACGTCAGGGTCCTGGGGAATCCCGAGGGACCGGTCATCATGTTCGCGCATGGCTTCGGCTGCGACCAGGGCATGTGGCAGCGCCTGGTTCCCCGGTTTTCGCAGGATTTCCAGATTGTCCTGTTTGACCATATGGGTGCCGGCAACTCCGATACGGACTCCTATTCTTCCGCACGGTACTCATCGCTGGACGGTTACACCTCCGATGTGCAGGACATCATGGAAGAGCTTGACCTGCACGACGTCACGTTTGTGGGCCACAGTGTCGGGGGCATGATGGGGGTGGCCGCGGCCGCCGCCGATCCCTCGCGGTTCAAGTCCCTGGTGTTCCTGGCCTCCTCTCCCAGTTACATGGACTACCCCGAGGATGATTACGTGGGCGGCACATCGCAGCACGACATCCGTGAGCTGCTGGAATCCCTGGACAGCAACTACATGGTCTGGGCCGCCAACATGGCACCGGTCATCATGGGAAATCCGGACTCCCCGCAGCTGCACAGCGAGCTGGAGGGCAGTTTCTGCCGCATCAACCCGACCATTGCCCGCGAGTTTGCCCGGGTTGCGTTCCTTTCCGACGTCCGCCACCTGCTTCCCCAGGTCAGCGTTCCCACGCTTGTCATGCAGTGCTCCGATGACCTGCTGGCGCCCGTCCACGTTGGCAGCTACACGCAGGAGCATCTGCCCCAGGCGACGCTGGCGGTCATGAAGGCCACCGGCCACCTGCCTCACGTCAGCGCCCCGAAGGAAACCGCCGACACCATCCTCGGTTACCTTCGCCAGGCGGCGTAGCCCTTCTGGTGGAGGCTGTCCCCCTGGACTTCGAGGCCCTGTTTCACGACGCCCCGGCCGGCTACCTCATCAGCGGCGCTGATGGGACCATCCTCGAGGCCAACCGCACGCTGCTGGCATGGCTGGGGATGACCCGCGGGCAGCTGGTGGGAACCAGCTTCCTCAAGCTGCTGCCCATCGGCGACCGCATTCTCTATGCAACCCACGCCGCACCCCAGATGGGCGTCGCGGGAGCCTTTGCCGAACTCGCCGTCGACATGCTCAAAGCCGACGGGGACAGGATGCCGGCACTGCTCTCAGCGAGCCGGATCCCGGCCGGGGCCGGCCGTCCGGCTATGGACCGGATCATTGTCTTTAATGCGCACGAGCGCCGGCTGTACGAGCAGGAGCTGGTCAACACGCTGCGCAAGACGGAAGAAGCGGAGGCGGCCCGGGCCAGCGCGGAAGCATCGGTTTTCGCCCAGCAGGAGGCCCTGCGGCAAAAGGACCTCGTCCTGCAGGAGAGCCTGGCCGAGAGCCGCCGGAAGGGAACGCTGCTGGAGACCATCCTGAACACCGTTGAGGTGGGCGTGGTGGTGATCGATGAAGCGGGCAACAACATCCTGACGAACAGCCGGCAGATGCATAACCGCCAGCGGGCGGTCCCGCCCGGCGTCCGGGACGCCGATGAGTGTGAACTCCTGATGTTCGGCCCGGACCGGGTAACCCAGTTGCCTGCTGATGAGCGGCCGCTCCGGCGCGCCATGCTCAGCGGCTCATATTCGGACCAGCTTGTGTGGTTTGGCACCGGTGACGGGCAGCAGGGGCTGAGCGTTTCGGCCCGCTCGGTGCGTGGCCAGGGCGCCTTCCGGGGTTCAGTGATCGTCTTCAACGATGTCACGGGCCTGGTGGACGCGGTGCGCGCCAAGGATGACTTCGTAGCCAACGTTTCGCACGAGCTGCGCACGCCGCTGACGTCGATCATGGGTTACCTGGATCTGCTGCTGGAAGACGCGGATGATCTGCCGGCCCATGTGACGACGTCGTTGAAGGTGGCGATGCGCAACTCCGAGAAGCTGCTGGCGCTGGTCTCGGACCTGCTCACGGCAGCCACGGGCGGAAGCACCCTGGCCCGGGAGGACGTTGACCTGACCGAGCTCATCCAATCCGCCGTGGCGTCGGCGGCGCCCCGGGCCGGCATCAGCGGCGTGCAGTTTGTCACGGATCTGCCGGATGCCCTTCCGGATACGGTTGATCCCCAGCGCATTGGGCAGGTGCTGGACAACCTGTTGTCCAACGCCGTTAAGTATTCGCCGAACGGCGGAACCGTCACTGTCCGTGCCCGGCGGACCGGGGGGCTGACCAGCATCGAGGTGGCCGATCCGGGCATCGGCATGACCGAGGCGGAGCAGGGCGAGGTCTTCACGAAGTTCTTCCGTTCCGCCAGTGCCCGCAAGGCCGCGATTCCCGGCGTCGGGCTGGGGCTGGTGATCAGCCGCAAGATCATCGAGGAACACCAGGGCACCATCGCCCTGCGCAGCGAACCGGGCAAGGGAACTGTCTTCACTGTCACACTCCCCCTGGCCCCTGCTCCGGCCGATTTTGTGGCCCCCGGCAGCTTGTGAAAATATCCCAAAAGGGAGTCCCGGATGATCCGGGACAAAGTGAGCAGGGGAACGGGTCGATGACCAACAGCAAAACCTCGCCGGTGCGCAGGGTGGTGCGCAGGCTGGGGTCGTTCTCTCTCGTTGGCACTGTGGCCTTCTTGGTGGACATCTCGCTGTACAACGTACTGGCCTCGACGGTCCTTGACGACAGCCCCATCGCAGCCAAGGTGGCCTCAGTTGCCGTGGCCACCACCGTTTCCTGGCTCGGCAGCCGTTACCTGACCTTCCGCCGGACCCGGGGCCGGAGCATCCGCAGCGAAACCCTGCTGTTTGCCCTCACCAATTTTGTTGGCCTGCTGATCGCCACGGGGTGCCTGTATGTCTCCCATTACCTGCTGGGTTTCGACAGCCAGCTGGCGGACAACATCTCCGGAAACGTGGTGGGCGTGATTGCCGGCAACATCTTCCGGTATTTCGCTTACCGGTACATCGTGTTCACCACAGCGGAAGAGCGGGCCGCCCGCGCCGGGCAGCGGAATACGCCGCAGAAGGAACCCGCGTAGGTTCGGGTCCCTTCCGGGCGGCGTCTTTTCCCCGCGTTACTTCGGAGTGCGGATGAGCTTCTTATTGACGAACTCGTCCATGCCGAAGCGGCCCAGCTCGCGGCCGACGCCGGAGCGCTTAACGCCGCCGAACGGCAGGTCCTCCTGGGTTCCGGAGACACCGTTGATCCAGACCATGCCGGATTCCAGACGGTCCGCCACGTCCAGGGCCTTGTCTTCGTCAGTGCTGAAGACGGCGCCGCCCAGTCCGTAGGGCGAGCTGTTGGCCAGTTCGACGGCTTCATCCGTGCTGGCAACCTTGTAGATCACGGCTGCGGGACCGAAGAGTTCCTCGGAGAAGGCACGCATGTCCTTGGTGACCCCTGTCAGGACGGTGGGCTGCACGTAAGCGCCGGGGCCGTCCACCAGGCTGCCGCCGGTGTGCAGGGTGGCACCCTTATCCACTGCGTCCCTGATCTGTTCGACAATTCCGTCGGCGGCGGCCTGCGATGACAGCGGGCCAAAGCGGGTTCCCTCGTCCAGCGGATCGCCGGGCTGGATCTTCTCCATCTTGGCGGTGAACTTTTCCACAAAGTCTTCGTAGAGGTCTTCCATGACGATGAACCGCTTGGCGGCGTTGCAGGCCTGCCCTGCGTTGCCCATGCGTCCGGCAACGGCGGCCTTGACGGTGGCGTCCAGGTCCGCGGAATCAAGGACGATGAACGGATCACTGCCGCCCAGTTCCAGCACGTACTTCTTCAGGTTCCGGCCGGCGACCTCGGCCACGGCGGAACCGGCGCGCTCGGACCCGGTCAGGGAGACCCCCTGGATGCGCGGGTCGGCGATGATGTCGGCGGCCTGGTCATTGGTGGCGAAGACGTTGATGTATGCGGCATGGGGCAGTCCGGCGTCGCGGAAGATCTGTTCCATCGCGAGCGCGGACTGCGGGCAGTTGTTGGCGTGCTTGAGCAGGATGGTGTTGCCCAGCATCAGGTTGGGACCGGCGAAACGGGCCACCTGGTAGTACGGGTAGTTCCACGGCATGATGCCCAGGATGGCGCCGATCGGTTCCGTGCGCACGGTGGCTCCGCCGCCGCCCTTGACGGTCAGTTCCTCGTCGGCCATAAAACCGGGGCCCTCGGCGGCGTAGTAGTCATAGATGTTGGCGGACAGGGCGACTTCGCCCTTTGCTTCGCGCAGGGGTTTGCCCATTTCGGTGGCGATGAGTGCCGCCAGGTCGTCACTGCGTTCGCGGTAGAGCTCGGCCACCCGCCCCATGATCTTGCTGCGGGCTTCCACCGGTGTGCTGCGCCATTGCGCAAACGCTCCGTGCGCTGCGCTGATTGCTTCGCTGATCTCTTGGTCGGTTGCTTCTGCGAATTCCTGAAGTGTCTCACCGGTTGCGGGGTTCACGGTTTTGTAAGCAGTCATGTGCGCCACGCTACCGCCGGACGTGGGCCGGGCGACAAGCCGGTTCGCTGCCGGCTCAAGTTTTCCGCCGCAGCCCCGGGATGCGGCCAAAGCGTGGACGGGGCCAGCCCTGCTGCTCGCGTTTGGGGCCGTTCCGGCGGCCGGCAGCCGAGGACCCTGCCGGGCGCGGGCGGCGGCTCATCCGCACACTCCATTCCCCCGGCGCCGGCAGGCGCCACCCCCGGCGGCGGGCCACAGTACAAAGGACAGCAGCGGTCACGATGGCGGCAGCCATACCCACGTTGGGCAGGCCCAGCCGGTACAGGATGGCCATCTCGACGGCGGCGACCATCGCACCCGTGGCGTATAGGGTGTTGCCGCCAAAAATGGCCGGCACCCGGCCCACCACGATGTCCCGGATCATGCCGCCGCCCACTGCGGTGGCGACACCGATCAGGATGGCCGGGAGCCATTCCAGGCCCACGGTCAAAGCCTTGGATGTTCCGGTGGCGGCCCAGCAGCCCAGGGCCAGAGCATCGATGATGATCAGGAAACGGTTGGCCCATTTGCCCTTGAGCTCGATCAGGTACGCGATGAACGCTCCGGCAATGGCGGCCATTAGGTATGCGGGGTTGGTCAGGGCCACCGGCGTCCCATCCTGCAGCAGGGTGTCGCGCAGGACACCGCCGCCCAGGGCTGAGGTCAGCGCCAGGACGAGGAAGCCGACCGGGTCCATGCGCAGCTGCCGGGCCACGGCGCCGCCGAGCACGCCGTTGGCCAGCACGCCGGCAAGGTCCACTACGTTGAAGACGGCCTCCGGATCAAAATTCGCCATGCCGCTCCCGGTGTTAGTTTGCCTGCCCGTGTTTCAGGCATCCATTCTATCGGCGCGGGATTCGAGCGGCGGCCCGTCTCACCGCTGGTTGCCTGTCTGCCGCTGATTTACCTCGCGCTGCTACTTCGCCGTGAAATGCGCGGCCAGCTTCCCGAGCGTCTGCTCAATGCTGGCCGGGTGGCTGCGGGTAATGCCGATGACCCGGTACATCACGCGGTGGCGCACCTTCCGTGCATCCCACTGCTCCGTCACCAGGGTGCCGCCGTCGACAGGTTCCAGGAGGTATCGCCACACGTGTCCGCCGGAGTGCCGCCACGCAATGCGGCGGCCCTCCTCGAACTCGGTCACGGTGTTGCTGATTTTGTAGGGAATGCCCATCTTCATGTCCATGCCAAAACGGGCTCCCGGCGAAAGCCTCGCCGGGCCGTCGGGCTGGGCCTCGCGCACGGTGCCGGAGCCGTCGATCACGCTGTGCATGGCGGGGCGGGCCAGCAGGTCAAAGACGGCGTCCGGCGATGCGGACACGAGCTGGTCGCGGGAAATCAGATAGGGACTGTTCATGCGCCCAGTCTAGGGGCGCAGGTGGGACTGCAGGCGGTCCCGGCTGACCGGCTACGTGGTCCGCTGGTAAATCCAGCCTGATCCGTCCCGCACCAGCCGGTGCCGGCGGGGCGGGTTACCGGCCGGGCCGCCGGCGAATCCGACGCCGTCGGGATCTTTGGGGTACTCGGGGTCGCCCTGCCACACCATGACGGGAGGTTCCCGCCCGGGCAGCCGGCGGGTGGCATAGGTTTCGGGGACGGCTGCCGCCGCGGCCGCCAGCGCCTCGCCAACGGTCCGGTGCTCCAGCAGTCCGTGCAGGGTCACCCAGGTGGGCGGCACCAGGTCCATCGTTCCCTCGCGTCCCCGGCGCAGGGCGTCCTGCGGGGCCAGCCACACGGCGTCGACATGCTCCTCGGGGCTCAACACGACGGTGCCCGCCGGAGCCGCAGTTATGAAGAACTCCGTTTTCCAGCGGCGCGGCGCTTCGGGCGGCGGAACCCAGCAGGACAAGTGCACCAACTCCCGCGGGTCCAGCACCAATCCGGTTTCCTCCGCCGTTTCCCGCACGCCGGCGCGGCGCGCTGCCGCCAGCCCGGCGTCGTCGTCGGCTGTTGATTCCCCGGCATCCTGCGGGTCCACCACACCGCCGGGAAACACCCATGCCCCGGCAAAGGCGCCGCGGTGTCCCGGACGTTCAAGCAGCAGCACCTGCAAACCGCCGGGGGCGTCCCGCAGCAGCACCACTGTGGCGGCCGTACCGTGCAGCATGGGCATCCGTTCGTTCGGGGAATTAGAGAGAATTCAGGGGCCATCCGGCCCCACATGGATGGTAGCTGTTTTCCGGCGCGCGGTAGCAGCCGCCATGCATGGCAACCTACCCTGATACGGGCAGCGGAAAGGCGGCGCAGGACGATGGAAAAGTTCGAGTTCAAGAAGGCGTATCCGGAGCTTTACGCCCCCAAGCCCGGTGATTTCTCCATGGTCCAGGTGCCCCGCATGCAGTATCTGGCCTATGACGGCCATGGGGATCCCAACACCTCAGCCGAATACGTCCATGCCCTTGAATGCCTGTATCCCACGGCGTACACGCTGAAATTCGCATCGAAGAATGAGCTCGGCCGGGACTTCACTGTGGGTCCGCTCGAGGGGCTGTGGCGGGCCGATGACATGGATGCCTTCACCCGCGGCGAAAAGGATTCCTGGGACTGGACCATGCTGGTGGCCCAGCCGGACTGGATCACGCAGGACATGGTGCATGCGGCGGTGGCCACGGTGCGGAAG
>ERZ504995.13-NODE-13-length-21653-cov-3.730114_pt1 | contig 21653 bp, 21 predicted proteins | sample MGYA00514197_ERZ504995 | MGnify/ENA primary metagenome ERZ504995 (study PRJEB26094, sample SAMEA4028455) | Ovis aries | biome: host associated; feature: stool; material: fecal | place: Italy | collected 2012 | study: EMG produced TPA metagenomics assembly of the...
CCCCCCGCTCCCCCGGGGTTTTATCCCGGTCTCGTGCGGGCAGCCGCCGGATACGGCATCCCCTGCATCATCGACACCTCGGGGCCGGACTTGATCCGCGCGGCTGAGGCCGGGGTCTTCGCCCTGAAGCCCAACCATCACGAGCTGCGCGAGGCCACCGGCGAGGATGATCCGCACCAGGGCGTGCTCCGGCTTCTCAGGGCCGGCGCGGAGACCGTTTTCCTCAGCTGCGGTGAGGCCGGATTGCTGGCCTTTTCCGCGGCAGATCCCGAGTCCTACCTGCACGCGCGGCTGGGCCGCAGCCTGCCCGGCAATCCAACCGGCGCCGGCGACGCAGCCGTGGCCGCCCTCAGCATCGCCACGACAGCGACATAGCCGTGGCCGCCCTCGCCGTCCATCTGGCGTCCGGGAACCGGGACCTGGAGCAGATGCTGCGCACGGCGGCCGCTTGGTCCGCGGCAGCTGTGCTGATGCCGGCAGCAGGCGAAATCTCCGCCGAGCACCGCAGTCTGCTGCAGCAGATCACCGTTACCAGGCACCGCACCGGCACCGCGGACGCCCACCTAAACACTGCATTGGAGAAAAACTAATGGGTCTCACCCCTACCCGGATCCTGATGGAAAACGCTGTGGCGGCCGGCACCGGAATCGGCAGTTTCAACGTCCTGCATCTCGAAACCGCCGAGGCCATTGTCGCCGGCGCCGAAGCCGCCGGGCTGCCGGTGATCCTGCAGATTTCACAGAACTGCGCCACGTACCACGGTGCCCTGAAGCCGCTGGCGGCTGCCTGCCTGGCGGTCGCTGATGGTGCCACCGTCCCGGTGGCCCTGCATCTGGACCACGCGGAGGACGAAGCCCTGGTCCACCAGGCATTGGAGCTTGGTTTCGGGTCGGTGATGTTTGACGGCGCGGCCCTGCCCTACAGCGAGAATGTTGCCGCTACCGCCCGTGTGGTCAAACATGCCGAGCCGTTGGATGTCTTCGTGGAGGCGGAGTTGGGGGAAGTGGGCGGCAAGGACGGAGCGCATGCCCCGGGGGTGCGGACTGATCCCTTCGAGGCGGCGGACTTTGTCCTGTCCACCGGCGTCGATGCCCTGGCCGTTGCGGTGGGGTCCTCGCATGCCATGACCAGCCGGAGCGCGCAGCTGGACCTCGAGCTGATCCGGGAGCTGAAAAACGCCCTGGATGTCCCGCTGGTGCTGCACGGCTCCTCCGGGGTGCCGGACAGCATGCTGGTCGCCGCCATCTCCGCCGGCATGACTAAGATTAATGTTTCCACCCATCTGAACGGTTTCTTCACCCGTGCCGTGCGCCAGATGCTTGGAGACCATCCGGATCTTGTCGACTCGCGCAAGTACCTCTCCGCGGGCCGCCGGGCCCTGGCCCCCGAGGCCGGGCGCCTGTTGTCCCTGTTCGCCCTGACCGGGACAACCGTTGTGGAAAAAGGCTGAAAAACCATGGAAAAAACCGAGCGCCTCAACGCCATCCTCGATCTCCTGGCGGCGCGCGGGCGCGTGCAGGTGGACGAGATCATGGCTGAGCTAAACGTCTCGCCCGCCACCGCCCGCCGGGACCTGGATGCTTTGGCCGCACAGCGGCTCCTGACCCGCACCCGCGGCGGGGCCACAATGGAGGCTGTTGCCTACGACCTGCCCACCAGGTACACCCGGGATGACCATACGGCCGAGAAGCAGGCCATTGCCCAGGCCGCCAGTGCCCTGGTCCCGCTGGGCGCCGTCATCGGCCTGTGCGGCGGCACCACCAGTACCGCCATCGCCCACGCGCTGGGCATGCGCCGGGACCTGATGGAACCCTCGAGCAAACCCACACTGACCGTGGTCACCAACGCCATCAACATCGCGGTACAGCTGGTGGTCCGGCCCAATATCCGCGTAATGGTGACCGGCGGCACCGTGAACCCCCGCTCGTACGAACTGGTGGGCCCGTACACCGACGTCATCCTGCAGCGGGTGGCACTGGACTTCGCTTTTGTGGGGGTCAACGGGCTCGACGCCGAAGTGGGGCCCACCGTCAGCGATGAAGGCGAAGCAGCGGTCAACTCGCTGATCTCGCGGCGTGCGTCGGAGACGTACATCGTGGCGGACTCCTCCAAGATCGGCACCCGCAGCTTCGCCACGCTGAACGGTTATGTGTTCAGCAACCTGATTACTGACAGCGGGATCACCGACACCGAGAAGGCCGAGTTTGAAAGCCGCGGCACCAGGGTGATCGTAGCGCCGGTCAAAACGGCCGGCGGGGCCCGGGAACGCGCCGGAAGGTAAAGCCATGCAGGTTGTTGTTCTGGACAGCGCCGCGGAGGTCGGAGAATATGCCGCCGGGGTGATCCTTCGCGGCGTCAGCCACGGCACCGTCAAAACGCTGGGCGTGGCCACCGGTTCCTCTCCCCTGGCCATTTACAAGGCACTCGAACGCCACCGCAGCCCGGAACTCTCGGCACTGAGCGCCTTCGCCCTGGACGAGTACGTAGGCCTGGCGCCGGACCATCCGGAGAGCTATGCCGCAGTGATCCGCCGGGAAGTCACCGACAGACTGGGCCTGGATCCGGGCAGGGTACACGTCCCTGACGGCGGCGCTGCGGATCTTGCTGCTGCCTGCTTGGACTATGAGGCTGCCATTAAGGCCGCGGGCGGGATCGACCTGCAGATTCTGGGCATTGGACGGAACGGGCACATCGGATTCAACGAACCGACGTCATCCCTTGCGTCGCGGACCCGGGTGAAGACCCTGATGTCCGCCACCCGCAGGGACAACGCACGGTTTTTTGCCGATGTGACCCAGGTGCCTTCCCTCTGCCTCACCCAGGGGCTGGGCACCATCATGGAGGCGCGGACGGTGCTGCTGGTGGCCAACGGTAAAGCCAAGGCGCAGGCTGTGGCCCGGGCGGTGGAGGGGCCGCTGGCCAGCATGTGTCCGGCCTCGGTGCTGCAGATGCATCCGCACGCAACGTTCGTCCTGGACCGTGAGGCGGCCGCGGACCTGGCGCTGAAGGATTATTACCGGGACGTCCAGGACCAGATGCCCCGGTAGGCGGCAGCGGACCGGCGGCGGAGCGCCGCCGGCCGGCGCTTATGGCCTGCCGGCGGGATTCTCCTCAAGGTGTCCGTCCGTGGCCGGTTCCGTTGCGAACTGTGTGTTGTACAGCTCCGCATAGCGTCCGCCGCGTGCCAGCAGCTCGGTATGCGTACCCTGCTCGGCAATCCGGCCGTCTTCAATCACCAGGATCCGGTCCGCGTTGCGGATGGTGGAAAGCCGGTGGGCAATAACGACGGCGGTGCGTCCCTGCAGCGCCTCCCCCAGGGCCGCCTGTACGGCTGCTTCGGAGGTTGAATCCAGGGCGGCAGTTGCCTCGTCCAGGATGACGATCCGCGGCTGGGCCAGCAGCAGGCGCGCAATGGTCATGCGCTGTCGCTCACCGCCGGACAGACGGTAACCGCGCTCCCCCACCATGGTTTCCAGGCCGTCCGGCAGGGACCGGACCATGTCCTGAAGCCGGGCACGGCGCAGCGCGTCCCAGATCTGTTCCTCCCCCGCTTCCGGATTGGCGAGCAGCAGGTTGGCGCGGATGGTCTCGTGGAACAGGTGCCCGTCCTGGGTGACCATGCCCAGCGCCCCGCGGATGCCTGCGAAACTCAGGTCCCGCACATCGGTGCCGGAGAAGCGCACGGCGCCGGAATCGACGTCGTACAGCCGGGACAGCAGCTGGGCGATGGTGGATTTGCCGGCGCCCGAGGTGCCAACGAGTGCAACGGTCTGCCCCGGCTCCACGCGGAAGGAGATTCCGTGCAGCACTTCCTCACCACCGCGCGTATCCAGCACGGCCACGTCCTCCAGCGATGCCAGCGAGACCTTCTCTGCGGTGGGATAGGCAAAGCGGACGTCGTCGAACTCCACCGCCAGCGGGCCCTCCGGCACCGGTGCCGGCTTCTCCTTCTCGGCGATGAGCGGGCGCAGATCGAGGATCTCGAACACACGCTCGAAGCTGACCACCGCACTCATGATTTCCACCCGGGCGTTGGCCAGCGACGTCAGCGGTGCGTAGAGCCGGGTGAGCAGCAGGGCCAGGGTGACCACGTCGCCCGTGTTCAGGCTTCCGGTCAGCGCCAGGTAGCCGCCAAGACCGTACACCAGGGCCAGGGCCAGGGCAGAGACAAGTGTCAGGGCGGTGACAAAGACCGCCTGCATCATGGCCATTTTCACGCCGATGTCCCGCACCCGGGCGGCCCGTACGGCGAACTCGCGGGACTCCGCGTCAGGGCGGCCAAAGAGCTTGATCAGGGTTGCCCCGGGTGCGGAGAACCGCTCGGTCATCTGGGTGCCCATGGAGGCATTGTGGTTGGCTGCCTCCCGGCGCAGGGCCGCCAGCCGTCCGCCCATCCGCCGGGCCGGCAGCAGGAACACCGGCAGCAGCAACATGGCCAGGACGGTGACCTGCCAGGAGGTCCCGAGCATCACAATCAGGGTAAGGATGAGGGCGACGACGTTGCTCACCACGCCGGACAGGGTGCCGCTGAACGCCTGCTGGGCGCCAATGACGTCATTGTTCAGCCGGCTGACCAGGGCGCCGGTGCGGGTCCGGGTGAAGAACGCCACCGGCATCCGCTGGACGTGGTCGAATACCGCCGTCCTCAGGTCAAGGATGACGCTTTCCCCGATTCGCGAGGAGAACCAGCGGGTGGCCAGCGACACGGCGGCGTCGGCCACCGCAACGGCGGCTATCAGCAGGGCGAGGCGGATCACCACCCCGGGGGCGGTCCCGGCCACAATGGAGTTGACCACCTCACCGGCCAGGACCGGGGTGGCCACGGCCAGGAACGCGCCGGCTACGGAAAGCAGCACAAAGCCCAGGAGCCGGAACCGGTAAGGGGCAGCGAACCGGACAATCCGGCCCAGCGTGTCCTTGGAAATCTTGTTATCCGTGCCGCTGCCGCGGGAAATCTTGTGGAGCGAACTCCACGCGGCGCCTTCCATGCTCATGTGTTTTCCTCCGTTATCTGCACGTTCCAGCTTAAGCCTCCGTGCGCCCGCGTCCGGGCCTATCGCCAGGGGCTGAAACCGGCCCGCGACATCCTCGCGCCCGCCGTGAAACAAGTCACTGTTTTGGCTGTCTGCGCTGATACACTTCCAATCGCTGCCCGGTTTTCTGCCCCGGGCACCGACGAAAGGCCGCTATGTCTCCGGCGCTAAAACCCGTGGCCGTCCCCGAGGACGATTCCTCTATGGACGGCACCGCCCGGCGCCCTACGGCCCTTGTGGCCGTTGAGGAGCCCGGCGTTTTTTCCGTCGTGGCGGGAATCCTTGCGGCTGCCGGGCTGGACGCCGTTGCGGTGCGAAACCTTGACGAGGCCATCGACGCCGCCCGGAAGGCCCCGCCGGCCCTGGCCGTAGTGGATTCCACGGTCCGCCAGATTGCCGGAATGGACATGCTCAAGCGCGTCCGGCATGAGCGGTCCATGACCAAACTTCCCGTGATCCTGGTGGCCGGTGAAGCCGGACTGGACGTGGAACTGATGGTGGAGCTGGGCATTGCCGACTTTGTGCCCAGTCCCGTAGACCCGCAGGATCTTGCCCGCCGGGTCAACCTCATCCTCACCACTGCCCAGGCCCGCCGCGGACGCCGAATGGCCACCGCCCGGATGCGCGCGGATACCCGCCGCATCTCTGCTTCCATCCGCTCCACCAATGACCCGCAGCAGATGGCCGAGGTTATGGTTCACGGGCTGGGCACCGCCTTCGAAGCAGACCACGTCCTGCTGGTGACCTTTCCCGATGAACGGGTGCCTGAGCTCAACCTGTCCTGGAGCAGGGACGGCACCGTTGGGGCCATTCCTGCGCTGGCGGGCCACACCGCCGGAGAACTGGCGGACCGGCTGTGGGAACGCGGACACGCGCTGGCGGTGGAAGACCACCGCGCACCGGCCGGTGACGAACCGGTGCAGCTGAGTCCGGCGTCCGCTGCGGCGGGCCTGCGGACCTCCCTGGTGACCCCGCTGGGCCACGGGGATAAGTCCTTCGGGTTGCTGTGGCTTGCAGGTGAAGGCAGCGCCCGGGAGTGGACCAGTACCGAGATTTCACTCATCCAGCACGCCAGCGGGAACCTGGCCCACGGTCTGGTGCAGGGGAACCTGATCACCGCCCAGCGGATGGTGCTCAAGCGACAGCGGGAACTGGACCGGGCCAAAACGGATTTCGTGGCCACCGTAAACCATGAACTGCGCACTCCGCTGACCTCCATCACGGGCTATCTGGACCTCATTCTGGAAGACTCCGGCGCCGATCTTCCCGATGACGTCGCCCAGATGCTGAAGATTGTCGGCCGCAACGCCGTCCGGCTCAACCAGCTGATCACGGATCTGCTCACCATCTCCCGGCATGACGCGGATGAGAACACCTTGGAAGTGGAGGAGGTTGACCTGGATGAGCTGCTGCGCTCCGTCGCGGCCTCCCTGGCGCCCGCCGCCCGGGCCAACAGCCTGGACCTGCACTTCGAGCCCTCCCCGGAGCCGCTGCTGGTGGATGGTGACCGCGCCCAGCTGGAACAGGTTTTCACCAACCTGTGTTCCAACGCCGTGAAATTCACGCCCACCGGCGGGTCCGTGCACATCCGCGCCCAGCAGGTGAGGTCCGACGCCGCCGGCAACAGTATCCGGGTCCAGGTCTGCGACACGGGCATCGGGATTCCTGATGCGGACCTGCCGAACCTTTTCCGCCGGTTCTTCCGGGCGTCCAATGCCACCACCGCTGCCATTCCGGGCACCGGCCTGGGACTGGCCATTGTGCAGGACATCGTCCTGCAGCACGGCGGCGAACTGGGCATCGTCTCCACCGAGGGCAAGGGCACCACCGCTACTGTCCTGCTGCCGGCTTCCCGCTAATCCGGCCGGCGAGCCTCCCCTGCCGGTCCGGGCCGCCGGCTGGCCGCCCGCCCGGGCTGCCGCTACGGCGTCAGAGCGCGGCAGGCACCGGAGCGACAATCCGCTCCGGAGCGGAATAGCAGTTCAGGGAACTGCCCCTGCTGAAGCCGATCAGGGTCATCCCTGCATCCTTGGCCAGCTCTACGGAGAGGGCGGACGGTGCGCTGACGGCGGCCAATACGGGAATGCCGGCGAGCTGGGCCTTCTGCACCAGTTCAAAGGATGCCCGTCCGGAGACCTGGAGTACGGCGCCGCGCAGGGGAAGCATTCCTGCCCGCAGCGCCCATCCAACCACCTTGTCTACGGCGTTGTGCCTGCCCACGTCCTCGCGCAGGCACAACAGCTCACCCTCCGCGCTGAACAGTCCGGCTGCATGTACGCCACCGGTGCGGTCGAAGACTTTCTGTCCTTCCCGCAGCCGGTCCGGCAGCTCCGCCAGCATCTGCAGGGGCAGCCTGACGTTGTCACCCGCGGCGTCAAAGTGCGAGGACTTACGCACGGCCTCAATGGAGGCTGTGCCGCAGATCCCGCACGAGCTGGAGGTATAGACGTGCCGCTCCATGCCGGTGTCCGGCAGCGCAGTACCGGGACGCAGCTGGACGTCAACAACGTTGAAGGTCTGTTTCCCTTCCTCGTCCACCCCTGCGCAGTAGCGCAGGCTGATGAGCTGGCCGGGTTCCCAGATCACTCCTTCGGAGACCAGGAAACCGGCCACCAGATCGAAGTCGTCGCCAGGGGTGCGCATCGTGACGGTAAAGGAGGTGCCGTTCAGCCGTATTTCCAGCGGCTCCTCCCCCGCCAGCACGTCCTCGCGGGTGCCGGTATGTCCGTCCAGCCGGAACCGCGTAACCCGTCCTCGTTGGGTAACCCGTCCCATAATGCCTCCCTGTGCAGTAGTACCTGTTGCGTTTGCGTGCCGGCCCTAGCCCGCGGGGGCCTGATTGACCTGCCACGGCAGTGGCAGAGCCATAACCGCCTGGTCACGGATGCAGCCCTCCGCGGGGACCACCATCACTGCATCGGCTTCAGCCAGCCCACGGAGCATGCCGGAGCGGAAATACGGCGAGGGCATGGCCCGGTCCTCCTGGATGGTGCACGGAACCAGCCGCGTCCTGCCCGGCAGCGGCTCCAGGTCCACTCCCGCCAGCACATGCCGCTCACGGGAAATCGGTGCGCCGCGCAGCCCGTCCAGCAGCGGCTGAACCAGTGTGAAGACCGCCATCATCGCAGCCAGGGGGTTGCCAGGCAGCGCCACCAGCAGCCTGCCGTCCCTCAGCCTTGCCAGCATGGTGGGATGTCCCGGCCGCATGGCAATGCCGTCGATCAGCAGCTCGGCGTCCACTTCCTCCAGGGCCCGGCGCAGATGGTCCGCCTCGGAGCGCCCCGTGGCGCCGGTGGTGATCAGCACGTCCCCGGAGGACATGGCAATGGAGAGTTCGTCATTGGCCTCCTCGCTGCTGAGTGCGGCCACTACCTCCTCGAGCCGGTCCGGCAGGCGCCGCACCACGTCCACCCGTCCGCCAAGCATGGTGATCAGCTGCGGCAGCTGCGGTCCGAAGGTGTCCCGGACCTGGCCCGGTTCAGGCAGCCCCGCTTCGATCACCTCGTCGCCGGTCAGCAGCAGGGAAACCCTCGGGGAGCGCAATACGGGGAGGGTATCGTGCCCGCAGACGGCGGCCAGGGCGATGTGCGCAGGATTCAGCAGCTTCCCTGCCGGGATGGTGGTTTCGCCGGCCGATGCTTCCTCGCCGGCCGGACGGATGTGTTCACCCTGCCGGGGCTGGACGCCTTCCGCACGGTCATTCAGCGTCAGCACCGGCACTTCATCGCCGGACACCGTACCGCTTTCCGAACGCAGCACCGAATCCGCGCCCTCTGGGATGAGTCCGCCCGTAAGGATGGCCACGGCCTCGCCGGGCTGCAGTGCCCGGCGCCCGGATTCGCGGTGAATCTGCCAGCGCTCTACTTCCGGTTCCTTGGTGGTGATGACCGTCCAGGGCGGCGGGCCGGCCACAGCCCACCCGTCCATGGCCGCCGAGGCGTAATGCGGCACGGGCTGCAGCGCAGCGGTTTCCAGCGCGAGGATCCGCCCCAGGGCTTCGTCCAGGGGTACCGTCTCATAGGGCAACGGACGGGCTGCGGCGTACGCGGCATGCCGGGCCTGGGCCCAGGACGCGTTGGGCTGCACGGGGAGGATGACAGGAACCGAGGGTTCACTCATTCCATTCCCCCTTTCTCTGCAGCTGCGCCGGCGCATTCGCCGGCCGCCACCGCCATCGCCGAACGCATGGCCACCGCGTCATCCGCCTGGCCGCTGCCTGCTGCCATGCCCGCAGCGTAACCCGCGATGAAGGTGGTCAACGGCGCCGCCGGACGCACCACGCTGTGTGCCGCGGCTGCCGCGAGGTCAAGGACGGCGGAAACCTCCACCGGAGTGCCTTCGAGCTCAAGGGCCCTCAGCAACCTGCCGCTCCATGCTTCGAGTTGTTCCTGCTGGCTTGCCATTCGTGCTCCTTCGCTTCGCTGGGTCCATGCCGCAGGCTCTGCTGCTGCATGTCCGTGGCGCTCACACCCAGGGACGTCGCGTCCGCCCAGGTGTCAACATCGGCCGTACTCATGGGGGAAACCTGCACACCCCTCCATTGCACCCTAGCAAGCAGCCCCTTCATCGACATGTTTGTCAGCTGTCCGGGCGCAGGAACATTCACTGCGGAGAGCAGGTCCGCCGTGCGGTAGATCCCTGCCAGTGGCTGCATATATCCCTCGGCGTCCACCGCCAGCAGGCTCTCGGATCCCGTCGCTGAGCACAGCAGTGTCTCTATGGCGGCCGCGATACCGGGCATGTCGCAGGCCAGCACCAGCGTCCATTCGGGCGGATCGGTCATGGCCAGGATGCCGGCCGCCACTGCTGCCGCCGGTCCGCCGAAGGCGGGTTCTTCACGGACCAGCACCGCCTCCGGTGCAGACCGGGCCAGGAGCGGGGCCAGCTCAGGCGGACCAGCGACGCATACCGGCCGCGCGTCGGGGACCGCGGCAAGGGTGGTTTCCAGCAGCGTTTTACCGTCCGCCAGCAATAGTGCCTTGGGCACACCGCCCAGGCGGCTGGAGCGGCCGCCGGCCAGGATAATTGCCGCGTGATCCGGGGGTCCGGGCATCAGGCAGCCGTGTCATTCTGCAGGAAGGGGTCCCACTGCGGGGACGGCCGTTCCAGTTCACGGATCTGCCAGCGGGCTCCGCGGGGCGCCTTGGGCGAAATGCGCAGCTGCCACCCGAGTTGCGCCAGGGTCTTATCCCCTTTGGTGTTGTTGCAGCGCAGGCAGCAGGCTACGAGATTCTCCCAGCTGTCATCTCCGCCGCGGGAGCGGGGCACTACGTGGTCCACCGTCGCCGCAGCCTTGCCGCAATAAGCGCATTCATGGTTATCCCGGCGCAGTACTCCCCGGCGGGTGGCAACAGTGCCCTCGCGGTAGGGAATTTTCACATAACGGTGCAGCAGGATCACGGAGGGCCGGGGAAAAATCTCATTTGGCCCGGCCACGGGTTCACCGCTCTCGGCTACCACGCTTGCCTTTCCGTTGAGGACCAGTACCAGGGCCCGGCGGAAGGTAATCACGGCCAGCGGTTCGTATCCAGCATTCAGAACGAGAGTGCGCATGCACATACCTCTTCATCTGCCGCCCACGAACCGGTGAGTACAAGACACCGTTCCGCAAACGGCACTTCGGATTGTCTATGCAAGAGTATGCCGGGATTGGCAACTTGGCCATTTTCACGCGCAAAACCCGGGCGGACATACCGCTCCCCCGCTCCGCTTCGCCCCCAGCGACGACGGCGCGGTGCGGGTGTATCAAAGGGCCGGAGGGGTTAGACGGGCCGGGCGGGTTAAAAGGAATGGATTAAAGCCGGAAGGCTCCCCCCGAAGGAGGAGCCTTGCCGTGGTCTTACAAACTGTCTTACAAACTCACGCCCCGCACTCAGGCAGCGCGTTGACGTGCAGGGGTATTAGCCGCCTACGCGGATGTAAACGCCGCCGGAGCCAAGCTCCGCCGGAGCAACCACTGTGCTGTTTCCGTTGAACCCGCCGTGTACTGCCTGTCCGCCGCCTACGTAGACGGCAATGTGGGCCATGCCCATGCCGCCGTCGGCGTAGTAGATCAGGTCTCCGGGCATGGCCTCGGCTGCACTGACCGTCCGTCCAAGGGACAGGTAGCCGGCCGGCCATCCGTGGAAGTTGATGCCTGCGGCAGCCAGCGAATTGGTGGCCAGCATGGTGCAGTCCTGGCTGACGCCAAGCTGGGCGTAAGCTGCGGCCGCGATGGTTGCGCCAACTCCGGAAGGAACTTCCGGTGCCGGTGACGGGGTTGCCGCGGCCGGTGCTGCAGTTGCGGCACCGGTGGTGGCGCCGCCCTGGGCATTGGTGTTGGCCGTGGCGGGAACTACTTCCTGGGCCTGTACGGTCAGCGTGGGCGTCTCGGCAGGCACAGGCTCGGGAGCGGTGATCACACCGTTGATCCCGTCCCGTTCGAAGGAGACCTGAATGGTCTCCGGTACCTGGACGGGCTGGGCCGCGGAAAGGTTCAGGTTGCTGGTGCGGACATCGCGCAGGGTCTCCGCACCGGAGGCATTGGCGGCAACGCCGGTTGTCAGTACCAGGCCCGAGGCCGCGGCAATAACAGCGGCCTGGCGGCCCACTGTTCCTGCGTTGGCGCTCACGGCACCGGCGAGTGCGTTCAGCGTAGTGGTGCGTTCCACCGGCGCCCGGTGGCGGGCGCGCTCAGTTGTCGAGGTCATGATTCTCCGGCTCTCGAAAAACTGGGCTTAGCTGACCCGGACGAAGCTGGCGCCCGGCAGGTCGGAGAGGCTGTGCAGGCCGGTGTTCATACCGTTCAGCCCGCCGCTGATGACCTGGCCGTTGCCGACGTAGATCGCGACGTGGCCACCGGTGATGACCAGATCGCCGGGCTGCGGGCTGCCGACAACTGCGCCGAACTGGAAGAACTGGCCCGGGGCCAGATCGCCGACGGACTTGCCGACGGAGCGCAGTGCGTTTTCAACCATGGCGGTGCAATCCTGGGCAACGCCGATCTGGCCGTAGGCCGAGGCGACCAGGGCCGCGCCGACGTTGCTGGGAGCAGCGGTTTCCGGTGCGGGTGCGGCAGGAGTGGAGGAAGCCGTCATAACGGCGGCACCGGCAGCGGCCGGGGCAGCTGCGGGTGCGGTTGCTGCAGCGGCGGTCTGTGCTGCCTGGGCAGCCTGTGCAGCTGCCTGCTCGGCTGCTGCGGTTGCTGCTGCTTCTTCTGCTGCAACCTGTGCGCGGTACTCGGATCCATCGATGGAACCGGCGGTAGCGGCCAGCTGCAGAGCGAAGGGGGCGTTGGCGGGAGCGGTGACGCTGCCGTCCACGAAGTTCAGGGTGGTGGCCTCAAGAGCCTGGCGGTCCGTATTCACGGAGGAAGCCTGTGCAGGGAGTCCTGCAGCCAGCACGAGGCCGGATGCTGCTACTACGACGGCGGCCTGGCGGCCTACGGTACCGGCGTTGGAGCTGACTGCCTTGGAAAGCGCGGTGATCGGGTTGGTCTGTACGGTGGCAGCGCGACGGCGGCCATGAGCGTGTGATGACACAAGTTTGCCTCTCCCAATGCCTACGAGGTGAGCTGTCGGATTCGGATGGGAGTCACCCGGTTGCCCGGCCTAATGGCCTTTGCAACTTAACCCCAAGGGTTTCTTTCGAAACCCGAAATTGGTTCCCCCGCCTCTGCCATGCGATTCTGCGAACGGACTTCAAACAGTGGCAGAGCTCGGCGATCTGTTCGAAGGTGCCCGATCGTTGGCGAATCAGGCACGAGGACGAGCGTACAGCAACATTTGCTCTATGTCACGTTCCGATCACGAAACGATATTCGTCCGGTTACAACCAGTCCCGCGGGTCGACCACTTCGCCGTTAACTACGACCTCAAAATGCAGGTGGCAGCCGGTGGAAGCGCCAGTGGTTCCGCTTGCGCCCACCAGGTGTCCGCGCTTGATTTCGGTACCCACGGTGACTGCTGCGCTGGACAGGTGGTTGTACGTGGTCTCTACGCCGTTGCCGTGGTCAATCACCACACGGTTGCCCCCGCCATAGGGGTGCCAGCCGGCAAAAACGACCGTGCCGGAGGCAGCGGCGTTTACGGCGGTGCCGCAGGTGGCAGCGAAGTCCTGGCCATTATGCATTTCGCCGGCTTCACCGGTGATGGGGCTGACGCGGTGTCCGAACCCGGAGGTTTCGATGAGGGCGGCGTCCAGCGGAGTGGAGAGTGTGCCCTTGGCCGCGGCGGGAACCACCGTGCTGCCGGCAGCAACCGTAACCGAGGCGAGCTTGGCGTCCGGATCGAAGGCGCTGCTTAAACCTGCCCTGGCGAAGCCGACATTGGCATTCGGATCAGCCTGTACTGGCGTACTTGTCGCTGCAACCGGTTCCGACTGCACTGCGGGGTCCCCGGCAGCCGCCGTCGTCGGCAGGGCCGCGGTGAGGATCAGGCCCGACGTGGCAGCGGTAATGGCAACCTTCTGGGCGGCTCCCCCAACGGAGATGGTCTTGGTTTCAGCCCGCCGGCGGCCGGAGGACGTTGAGTTGCGCTGACGCGCAGGCGTAACAGGAGCAGACGCACGGCGCCGGCCCGAAGCAGCATGCTTCGACAAGTAATTCCCTCTCTTGGATCGCCTACGAAGTTAGCTGTCGGATTCGAGTAGAGAAACTCGGCCTCCGGTCCGGCGGCGTGCAGGCGGCTGGGCGTGCACGGCTGTCGGCGTCCGGAAGGCTTCACCCCAAGGCAGCTGTGCTGCCGGAAAGTGGGTCCTCCGCCCCTGCCTGAACGGTTGGTACTCCGGTCCGCTGGCAGGGCTCGGCGGACGGACCGGATAACGATGGTGTTTCAACGTCAGGAACTCACTATAGGGTAAACGCCACAAAAGTGACCATTCCGTTACCCGGCGTGGGACACGAAGACGTGCGCCGCAACCTCCGCAGGCAGTTCCAGGGCCCCTTCAATGCCGGGCACACGGACTGAGATATACCCGCCCACTTCTTCCGCGGTGATCCGGGCGCCGGGCCGCAGGCCTGCCTCGTCCAGCTGGGACAGCAGTTCGGGCTCCACCTGGATGGGCTCGGCCAGGCGGACCAGCTTCAGCGGGGCGCCCGGCACAGCTTCAGCGACCATGGAGACCAGGTCATTGACTCCTGAACTGAAGACCTCCGAGGCTACGCCGCCGATCGCTTCCAGGCCCGGGATGGGGTTGCCGTAGGGGGATTCGGTGGGGCGTCCCAGCAGCTCGTAGAGCCGCCGTTCCACCCGTTCACTCATGACATGCTCCCACCGGCAGGCCTCGTCGTGGACGTAGGCCCAGTCAAGGCCGATCACATCGGCCAGCAGGCGTTCGGCCAGCCGGTGCTTCCGCATGACCTCCGTGGCGCGGCGCCGGCCGAGTTCGGTCAGCTCCAGCCTGCGGGTTCCCGCGACCACCACCAGGCCGTCGCGCTCCATCCGCCCAACTGTCTGGGACACGGTGGGGCCTGAGTGGCGCAGCCGTTCGGCAATCCGCGCCCGCAGGGCAACAATGTTTTCCTCTTCCAGTTCCAGGATGGTCCTGAGGTACATCTCAGTGGTGTCAATGAGATCCGTCATGACGGGCCGCTCCTACTAAGGAAGAAAGGAGGACAACATACCGCTGCCCCGGGTGTACGCCAACACGTTAGCCTATTCGCCCGACGCCCCGTAAATTGCCCGGCCTGCAGCACATCCTCCCGTGGCCGGGGTCATAAATCGTCCGGTGGAGGAGGGTGCGGCAGAATGGAATTGCATACGCGCTTTCCCCTGACACGCTTGGAGCGATAACCAATGGGCGATACCGCCGCACTGAAGATTCCCGCCGGACTCCTGCCCCGCGACGGCCGGTTCGGCGCCGGACCGTCCAAGGTCCGCCCGGAACAGATCGAGGCGCTTGCGCAGGCCGGAGGCAGCCTGCTGGGCACCTCCCACCGCCAGGCACCCGTGCGCAACCTTGTAGGCAGCATCCGTAACGGCCTCTCCGACCTGTTCTCGGCGCCCGAGGGTTATGAAGTGGTCCTCGGCGTCGGCGGGTCCACCGCCTTCTGGGACATTGCCTCCTTCGGCCTGGTGGAGAACAAGGCCCAGCACCTCTCCTTCGGTGAGTTCGGTTCCAAGTTCGCCGCCGCCACCAACAAGGCGCCGTTCCTCTCCGCATCCAGCATCATCAAGGCCGAACCGGGTACCCGGCCGCAGCCCGTGGCCGAGCCCGGCGTAGATGTTTACGCCTGGCCGCAGAACGAGACCTCCACCGGCGTAGCAGCTCCGGTCCAGCGGGTGCAGGGCGCCGACGACGGCTCCCTGGTCCTCATTGACGCCACTTCCGCTGCCGGCGGGCTGGACGTGGACCTGGCCCAGTCCGATGTGTATTACTTCGCGCCGCAGAAGAACTTCGCGTCCGACGGCGGGCTGTGGCTTGGCATGTTCTCCCCTGCCGCGCTGGAGCGTGCGGCGCGGATCAACGCCGGCGACCGTTGGATCCCCGACTTCCTGAACCTGCAGACGGCCATTGATAACTCGCGGCTGAACCAGACCTACAACACGCCGTCGTTGTCCACTCTGGTGACCCTGAACTCGCAGGTCCAGTGGCTCAACACCAACGGCGGGCTGGCCTTCGCCGCCGGCCGCACTGCCGAATCCGCCGGCCGCATATACTCCTGGGCGGAGAAATCCGCGGTGGCCACGCCGTTCGTCGCCCGGCCCGAGGACCGCTCAAACGTGATTGCCACCATCGATTTCGATGACAGCATTGACGCGTCCGCGATCGCTGCGACCCTGCGTGCCAACGGCGTGGTGGATGTGGAGCCCTACCGCAAGCTGGGCCGCAACCAGCTGCGGATTGCCACCTTTGTTGCCATCGAACCCGATGATGTCAGCGCCCTGCTGAACTGCATCGACTACGTGATCGAGCATTCCTGACCCTTCAGGCCAGCAGCATCAGGCGCAGGACCCGGACACTAGGCGTTGTCCGGGTCCTGCGCCTTTTCCGGGATGTCTGTGGTCATGCTCAGGCGGCGCGGCAGGCTGCGGTCATAGTGGAACCGCATTCCGTAGGTCCGCCACGCCCAGACAAAGCCCAGTGTGGCCGCCACAATGCCGGCAGCGGCCGCTACCCCAAGGCTCCAGCGCGGACCGAAGGCGTTGGAGACCCAGCCGACCACCGGGGCGCCCAGCGGCGTTCCGCCCATGAAGATCGCGAAATACAGCGCCATCACCCGCCCGCGCATTCCCGGTGCGGTGGTGGTCTGCACATAGGCGTTGGCGCTGGTCATCAGTGTGAGGGCGAACAGCCCCACCGGGATCAGCGAGAGTGCGAACAGGATCAGGTTGGGTGCGGCGGCGGAAAGGATGCAGGCGAACCCGAAGGCACCCGCGGCGCCGAAAACAAAGCGCAGCCGTGGCCGGTCCCGGCGGGCGGAGAGTAAGGCACCGGATACCGAGCCGATCGCCATCACTGAGTTGAGCACCCCGAAGACCCCTGCATCGCGGCCAAATTCCGTGCGCGCCATTGCCGCTATATATATGGCAAAGTTCATGCCGAACGTGCCGACAATGAAAATGGCGAGCATCACCATCATCAGGTCCGGCCGGTGGCGCACATAGGCCAGCCCCGCCCGGATGCGCCCCTTGCCGGCGGCCGCCTTCGGCATGGCCCGCAGTTCCCCGGCACGCATCTTCAGCAGGGCCACCACCATGGCGCCGAAGGTCAGGGCATTGAGGATAAAGACCAGCCCCGGGCCGACGGCCACGGTCAGCAGGCCCGCGACGGCGGGGCCGATCATCCGTGCCCCGTTAAAGGAGGCGCTGTTCAGGGCCACGGCGTTCGGGAGATCCCGTTCCGAAACCACTTCGGACACAAAAGCCTGCCGTGCCGGACCGTCAATGGCGGAAACAATCCCCAATGCCATGGCAAACGCGTAGACATGCCACAGCTCGGCATGGCCGGAGAGAACCAGCAGGCCCAGGGCGAGGCCGAGACCGCCCATACTGATCTGGGTCAGCAGCAGGACCTTGCGGCGGTTGTAGGTATCCGCAATCAGTCCGGACCAGGGGGCGAGCAGCAGCTGGGGCCCCAACTGCAGGGCCATGACAATGCCCATCGCTGCCGCATTCTGGTCAGTGAGGATGTCATAGACCAGCCAGTCCTGTGCGGTCCGCTGCATCCAGGTGCCGATGTTTGAGACCAGGGCACCGAAAAACCAGATCCGGTAGTTAAAGATGCGTAGGGAACGGAACATCAGTTCAGCGCCCCCTGCGGGATTGATGAACCTGTTGCCGCAACCGTCACGGGTTAGTCGTCCTCCCCGGCACCCGTCGCGTCAGTGGAGGACTGCTGCCCGTCCTGCCGGGGCTCAGCCTGTTCCAGCGCGTCGCGGGCCTCCTGTTCGGCCTGCTCCTTCGCCTGCTGTTCCTGCTCGGCGGCGATATCCTCGGGCCGCAGCCGGTCGGACCACGGCACCCATTCAGGCGCCAACAGGGAATCCTCGGACGGCAGCAGACCCACCTCGCTGACCGTCACCTTTTTACTTCTGGGCATCCGCGCAACCGTGGAGTACCACTGCCATCCGCGGTAACCGGGACGCAGGGCCGCGAACCGGTGGGTTACCAGGCGCTCGGCATCCGCAACGGCGCCCACGTACTCGCCCACTTCTTCTTCAGCTGCGACCTCCAGCAGGCCGGCACGTGCTTCAGCCACTGCTGCGGCCAGGACGGCGTCGGGTTTACCGGGACGGCGCGGAGCCCGCCGCCGGGCCGCGGGAGCTGCCTGGTCGGATCCGGGTTCCGGAGACGTATCGGGAGAGGGGGTTACCGGTGTCATAGTCACTTCAGTACGCGAACCTTATACATCCAGGTCGTCAGCGACGGCGCGCAGGACTGCGGCCACCTTGGCGGCGTGTTTCTTTTCCGGGTAGCGCCCGCGGCGCAGGCCGTTGGAGATTCCGTCAAGGAGTTTGATCAGGTCTTCGGTAATCACAGCCATGTCTTCGGCGTCCTTGCGGGTGGCCTTGGCAACCGACGGCGGTGCTTCCAAGATGCGTGCGGAAAGGGCCTGCGGGCCGCGCCGGCCGTCGGCTACGCCGAACTCCATGCGGGTGCCGGGCTTAACCTCGCTGACTCCTGCTGGCAGGGCCGAGGCATGAAGGAATACTTCCTGCCCCTCGTCCGTGGCCAGAAACCCAAAACCTTTACCAGTGTCGAACCACTTGACCTTGCCGATGGGCACTTCGGTTACCTCGTTCTTAGTTTTCAGCAAGGCAGGGTTGCCTGCCTTTTCGTGTGACCCGCAGTCCGGCACGGAAGCGGCGCTCCGTACCCCAGAGATACTACGGGGAAGTCTGTTCCCTTTAGAATATCCCGACAAGGGAATCCGCCTCCAAGCCTTCCCCTTTGTCGGCTGGTTTTCCGCTGTTAGCGTTAATCACCATGAGCACCACGCCACCGGACGCGGTCCGGGCCACTGCGGCAGCGCAATCTCCGCAGTCCGAAGATGTGAAGTTCCATGATCCGCAGCCACAGAAAGGGTCCGGCATCTCCAACGGCACGTCTCCCCTACGCCGCATCGCTGCCGCCCTTGCGGGTGTGCTGGCACTGTTTGGCCTCGGCACTCTGGCAGCGGTTCTCTTCCTTTCCCTGCAGGGACGGACCGTTGAGCCCTGGCTGGTCGCAGCAACCTTTTATGCATTGCCCCTTGCCTTCGTGCTGATGGCGGGCCTGGTCATCGATTCAATCAGGCGCAGGCGCCGGGGCTGATCGGTCCGTTTCCCTCCCTCCTCAGGTAACGTGGTGCTGATGTCCGCGATTCGAGCTTTGGCCGATGATCTAGCCGCACGCAGCGACGACCAGCTGCGTGAATTGCTCACGGCCCGGCCCGATCTTGTGCTTCCGCCGGTACCTGATTTCCAGGCCCTGGCGGCACGTGCGTCCACCCGGGTCAGCGTGCAGCGGATCCTGGAGAAACTCACCGCTCCGGAGCTGCAGGTCCTCGAAGCCGTGGACCTGACCACCAATGAGGATTCACACCTCAGCACCACTGCGTCCTGGCTCAAGGGCGCGATCGCCGGATCCACGATCAAATCCCTGGACGTCATTCTGGGACACCTGCATTCCCTTGCGTTGCTGCGCCGGGCGAAACCGCATCCGGGAGCCCCCAAAGCGGATGCCACGCGCCGCTTCTACCTGCCGGTCTCCGTTCTTGGCGAGGCGCTGGGCGCCTATCCGGCGGGCCTGGGCCGCCCCTACTCCACGCTTGCCGCCCAGCATCCCGAGTTCGGGCAGCGTCTCGTAGGCATAGTCGAGGGGCTGCGCGGTGCCGGGCTGCCTGTGGAGAAAGCCGACACCCCGGCTACCGCTGCCCACGCGCTGCATCACCTGGTGTCCGACCCGGTTGCCTGGGCATCGCTGATGAGCGGGGCACCTCCCCAGACTGCCGAACTGCTCCGCAGGTTTAAATATTCGCCGGTGGGCACCATTCCCAAAAAAGCCGCCCTGGGACGTGCCGTGCTGGAAAACCCTTCACCCACACCGGTGGAATGGCTGGTGGCCCGCGGCCTCCTCGTTCCCCTCGATGCCCTGCATGTGGAACTGCCGCGCCCGGTGGGACAGGCGTCCCGCGGCCACGTCATCGTGGCCGACTTCCAACTGGAAGCACCCCGCCCCAACCCGCGCCCCGTAGCGCGCAACCTGCGCGACAATGCTGCGTTCGGAGCCGTGGCTGAAACCCTCCGCCTGGTGACGGAGTTGGTGGGCCTGGCTGCGGAAAACCCGGTGGGGACACTGCGCTCGGGCGGTGTGGGCGTGCGAGAAGTGCGGCGGCTCTCCGAATCCCTGCGCCTCGACGGCGCCGCCACGTCCTGGCTGCTGGAACTGGCCGCCCTGGCCGGGCTGCTGACCCTGGATGCCGCAACGTCCCGCTGGGGTGCCTCGGAAGGAGACTGGCTGCAGGCCAGCCGTGAGGAGCAGTGGCGGCGGCTGGTGGAAGCCTGGCTGGACGCCGACAGGGCTCCCTCACTGGTCGGTGCACCGCTGCCGGCCGGCGGAGCAGTCAACGCGCTGGCCGCCGAAGTCTCCCGCCCCGACGCTCCGGTGGTCCGGCGCCGGGCCCTGGAAATGCTGGCACTGCTCTCGGAAGTCGAAAGCTCCGGGGACTCCGTGAACGCCTTTGACACAGAGGACCTCATCAGCGCCCTCACCTGGCACCAGCCCCGGCTGCAGCGGCGTTTTGCCCGCCTGGTGCCGGGCATCCTGCGGGAAGCGGCACAACTGGGACTTCTCGGTTCCGGCGCCCTGACCGTCCTGGGCGCCGCCGTGTCCGAGGGCGACTACGTGCGGGCCGCCTCCGTGCTGCGCGATGCTTTGCCGGCGCCGCTGAACTCCTTTTTGCTGCAGGCGGACCTGACCGCCATCGCGCCCGGCTACCTGGAGCCCGACGTCGCGCGTGAACTGGCGCTGATTTCCACCGCCGAAGGCCAGGGCCCGGCCACCATTTACCGTTTCTCGGCCGAATCCATCCGCCGTGCCCTGGATGAAGGACACGACGCCGAAGGCATCCTCAGGTTCCTGCGCCAGCATTCCGCCACCGAAGTCCCCCAGCCGCTGAGCTACCTGGTGGAGGACACCGCCGCCCGGTACGGCCGGCTCCGGGTCGGCACCGCCGGGTCCTATCTGCGCAGCGACGACGAGGAAGGGCTGAGCGCGCTGCTCGCGGACCCGCGCACCGCGTCGCTGGGCCTGGTCCGGCTCGCGCCCACCGTCGTGGCAGCTGGCGTGTCCGCCAAGGAACTCACGTTTTCCCTGCGGGAACTGGGGTATCCGCCTGCACTGGAGGGACCGGCCCGCAAACCGGTCGGCTCCCACCGGATGGTTCCCGTAGCTGCGCCGTCGTCTTCCAGGACCCGACTGAACCAGTGGGAGCTGACAGATGAGGATCTGGACAGGCAGCTCGCTGCCCTCCGCGGCGTTGGGCCAGTGCTGCATACCAGCGGTGAAACCGAGTCCCTGGTCAGCCTGGAAACCCTGCGCAAGGCCATCCGGACAAAAAGCTCGGTACGGATGGGCGTGGTGGACAGCCAGGGGAATCAGCGCCAGGAGATCTTTGTTCCCCTTTCAGTGAATGAGGGCAGGGTGCGGGTCTACGACCCGCGCCATGACGTGGAACGTACAGTGTCAGTACATCGGATTATGGACGTGGAAATAGTGGAGGGTAGCCCGGCACATGGTTGACGGACCGTTGATTGTCCAAAGCGATAAGACGATTCTTCTGGAAGTCGATCACCCGCAGGCTACCGAGGCCCGGCATGCCATTGCGGCTTTTGCCGAGCTGGAGCGTGCCCCCGAGCACATCCACAGCTACCGGCTCACCCCGCTGGGTCTGTGGAACGCCCGCGCCGCCGGCCTCGACGCCGAGCAGGTGCTGAACACGCTGCTGACCTACTCCCGCTTCCCGGTGCCGCATGCGCTGCTGATCGACATTGAAGACACCATGTCCCGGTACGGTCGGCTGCGGCTGGAAAAGGACCCCCAGCACGGGCTGGTGCTGCGGACCAATGACTACCCGGTGCTGGAAGAAGTTATGCACGCCAAGAAGATCCAGCCGCTGCTGGGTCCGCGGATCGACGGCGAAACCGTGGTGGTGCAGTCC
>ERZ504995.14-NODE-14-length-21162-cov-3.923438_pt1 | contig 21162 bp, 21 predicted proteins | sample MGYA00514197_ERZ504995 | MGnify/ENA primary metagenome ERZ504995 (study PRJEB26094, sample SAMEA4028455) | Ovis aries | biome: host associated; feature: stool; material: fecal | place: Italy | collected 2012 | study: EMG produced TPA metagenomics assembly of the...
CGAAAGACCCGAAGAAGGTGGAGTTCGCTCTTCGCAAACTCCTGCCGCCGGAAGAGTCCAACAACTTCTGCCACCGCTGTGTGCTCCACGGTCGTGCCACCTGCACCGCCCGCAAAGCCCACTGCGAGCGCTGCTGCCTGAACGACGTCTGCAAGAAGATCATCCAGTAAAGATTCCGCTTGTTTTTGCTTGACGAGAGGCCTAAAACCTCTTATAATAGACAAGCGTTATGGGCTTGTAGCTCAGCTGGGAGAGCGCCGCGTTCGCAACGCGGAGGTCGAGGGTTCGAACCCCTTCAGGTCCACCATTTATAACCCCACAGTCATTTGGCTGTGGGGTTTTGCTTTAATCTTGAGGTCGAGGGGTGAACTGCTAACGCGGAGGTCGCCGGGCGAACTGCTAATTGCAGAGGCAGTGAGGTGGACCACTTATGCCGCTCCGTTTTCACGAGGTTCGTCGGGTGGACCACCTTTGCCCTTCACCATCCGAGAGGTTCGAGGGGTGAACCGCATAGCATTAGCTTCCTGCTTCACAGACGACTGCGGTTTTCCGTCCGAGGACATCCAACCGTCTTACACCATCTCCTGCCACCTCAGGTGACACCGGCTGAGCCGGACAGGCGTCGAATCGGGCAGTCCCTGCCCTATTGTATCTCAAGCCGCATCTGGCTTAGAGCCTAAGTAAATTTTGACTCCTTCTCTGCGGATGTTCTCCGCAGCATTGAAGTCCCGGTTGTGTGTAGCTCCACAAACCGGACAGGTCCACTCAGATAAATTCTCTGTTTTCACCGAGTGGTTGAGTGTGGAACAACAGGAGCACATCTGACTGCTGGGGTAGTACCGATCCACTTTGACCAGTACCTTTCCCCGGTCCTTCAGTTTATACTCCAGGATTTGTAAGAACTCCCCATAACCATTGTCCATGGTCGCTTTACCGTTACCGAATGTCCTGCTGGACATTTCTTTCATGTCTAACGTTTCCACACAGATAATGTCCCACTCTTCCGCCAGAGCAAGTGCTTCCTTATGCAGAAAGTCCGCGCGCTGGTTGGCGATATGCCGATACACCTTCGCCACTTTCTGCTTTTGTTTCAGGTAGTTATTGCTGCCCTTTTTCTTTCTGGAAAGCTTCCTCTGTTCTCTGGCCAGAGTCTTTTGGCCTTCCCGAAAAAACTTCGGGCTTCCACAAACGACTCCGTTTGATGCCGCATACAAACCATCAGACTTATAATCGAGGCCGATCGACCGATTCACATCCAGTGAACGGTTGGCGGTCTCTTTTTCATACTCATAAAGCACTGAGCAGTAATACTCTCCAGCCGCATTCTGACGGATCGTGGCACCTTTCAATGTCCAGTCGGGAGGTGCTTTTCGGTGAACCTTGGCTTTCACCACCTTGAGTTTCGGCAGCTTGATCCCCTTGTCCATTACAACGATATTATTGTGACTATAATTGGTCGTATATGACTTTCTGCTCCGCTTCTTCGACTTGTACGATGGATAGCCGCACTGTTTGTCAAAGAAGGATCGGAACGCTCGATCGAGCCCGATGATGCTGTTCGTCAGAGCAAACTTATCGACTTCTTTCAAAAATGGATAGTCAACTTTTAATACCTGATTACAATAGTTATTCGCGTTCGTCCAACTAATGTACTTGCCACCGTTGGCATAAGTTTCACTCTGCAACGAAAGAATCTGGTTGTATACAAAGCGACAACAGCCAAACGTTCTCTCGATCAGAGCCTCCTGCTCTTTCGTTGGGTAAATGCGATACTGAAAAGCTCGGTTCTCTTTCATGTCCGTTTCTCCTTCTGGTTTCCTGACTGCACAATAAGTTCTTGGCGATGAACGGCCCATTTTTGTTTAAGAACATTTGTTCTTTACAATTAGATTATAGCACTATTATACGGATTTGTCTACCTCGCCGTTGCGTGGTGCCAACAAGCGAATACGCACGCCAGCTCTTTCCCTTTTCAGGCTGGCTGGCGGATGTTCCCTTATGCAATCGCCCGCACTGCGCCCGCTTTTTACCACTTATCGCCGATTTTCGACCACTTATCGCGAAAGGTGAGTCAAAACCGGAAACCCTTGCTATAATGCAGACAGAAACGCAAGGAGGTGGTCGCTTGAAGATCACGTTAGAACACATTCCCGACCAGGAACTGGAGGTCGTCCTCCGGGGAGACACGGAGAGCAAAGAGGCTCGGCAGGTCCTCGCCACGCTGAACCACGCGCCGTCCTTCGGAAAGCTGGTCCTGCAGAACGAAGACGAAAGTTTCCTCGTCGACCCGGCGGACATCCGCTACTTCGAGGCCTCGCAGGGCAGGACGTACGCCGTCACAGACACCGGCCGGTACGAGTCAAAAGAAAAGCTCTACGAACTGGCAGCCGCTCTGAACAGCAAGGGGTTCATCCAGATCAACAAGAGCACCGTCGTCAATATCAACTATGTCCGGTCCATCGCCGCAGAATTCAGCGGCAACTACACCGCCCGGCTGAAGGGCAGCGATGAGACCCTCACCATTTCCCGGAAGTACTTCCAGGCATTCAAAGAATTCGTAAGGAGATGACACCATGAAAACGTTGTTCCACTATATTCATTTCGGGCTGATGGGCGCCGGCATCGGGTCCATCGTTACCACCCTGTCCCTGCTCCTGACGGGCGCCACCGGAGCCTCCATGACAGAGCTCGTCGTCTGGCTCGTCACGTCGTTCCTCATCGGCATCTACACGACGGTCATGTATGACGACCGTCTCCCGCTCCCCGGCGCCACCGCCATCCACTTCGCGCTGACCTTCGTCACCGTCGTCGGTTCCTGCTTCCTCTGCGGCTACGGCGATGGACTGCTCAGCATCGTGAAAAACATGCTGCCGCAGTTCCTGATCATCTATGTGGTCCTCTACCTCATCATCTTCTTCAGTTCCAAGGCAAACGAGAAGGCGATCAACGACTCCCTCAGCAAAAACTGAGACAAAAACGAAAAGCACCCCGCGAGGGGTGCTTTTTTATTCAGCTTTGGTCGGTCATTCCGCCTTGATCAAATGGAAGTTCTCGGGCGAGTGTTCCACTTCGCGGGACCAGACGTGGTAGAGGTCCCGGCGGGTCTCGGCGTCGAGGAACTGTTCGGGCGTGAGAGCCGCCAGCAGGAGGCGCATCATGTGGAAGCCGCGGAGCAGGAGCCGGTACACGCCGGTCAGGGAGTTCTCGAAGTACCCGTCGATGTAGTACCGGAAGACGAGGTACACGAGGAACCGGACCAGTTCCTTCTCGGAGTCCACCATGGCGGCGTCCATGGAGCCGGGTTCCGGGCGCGTCCCTTCCCCGTCCCATTCGGCAAGGCCTTCCAGGACGAAGGCGCAGGGGAAGCCCGTGTCCATGGCCCGCTTCACCGGGTCGTACACGCGGGACCAGCGCTCGTCGAGGAGTTCCATGCGGTCGATGAGTTCCACCAGCGCTTCATGGTTCTCGGCACTGGCGTCCACGCCGTACTCCGTCGCAAGCGAGAACAGGACGCCGTAGCGTTCCCGCAGCGGGTACGACGTGTCCTGCAGGACTTCCATCAGCTGGTTGCGTTCCTCGAGCAGGTCGAAGAGGCGTCCCATCGATTCGTTGTCGAGCTTCGGCTCCTCCGCGGCGCAGTACCGGTCGAGGGCCGGGACGCCGGTGGGCTCGTCCCGCATGACGTACCGGATGGGGTGTTCGAGGTCTTCGAAGATGAGCCGGTTCGCCTCGGGGCAGGCCACCGCCACGTCGATCTGGTGGTAGTTCCCGACGACGGCGTCGCCGCGGGGGAACTCCCGGCAGGTGCGGGGCAGGCGGTCGTGGCCGAGCGCCGTGTACATGTCGCAGAGGTCCGCGTCGTTCAGGAACGGACAGCGGCGGTCCGGCGTCAGCGGGAAGGACCACTCGTATTCGGGGCCGTCCTCGCCCTCCGTGACCTCCTCGTGCAGGCAGCCGCGGATGCGCTCGCCGAAGTCGCCCTGCACGGTCTGGTAATAGTAGTACGACTCGTCGTCGACGTCGATCTCCCACCGCGCGCAGCAGGAGTCCGTGCATGCGCCGGCGATGCACGCAAACCGTTCATAGTACTCCGGGTATTCCATTTTCATGGGCGATCCACCTCCTGCCGCCCCTACGGGCGTTCCAAAAGTTGCAACTATTGTACTACCATAGTGGCAATGAAGTAAATATAAAAAGATGGCAGGTGCGGGGCAGGCGGTCCCGGCCGGAGGCTGTGGGAAGCCTCAGGCAGACTTGAGCTATTTTAAGGTTCTTATGTATAATAGGGAATTGATGCGGGCCCCGCCCCGCCGACACACAGCAAAAGGAGAACCTTATGGATATACAGACTCAGGCCTCCGGAAAGGCAGGTGCGTTCATGCACAGTTATTCCCGCTCCGGGGCGCTCGACACCCCGCAGCTCCGGGCACGCCGCAAGGTCCAGCTGGCCCTTGCGGTCCTCGTCAACCTCGCCCTCGTCCTCATGGAGGGCTGGGCGAACTACGCGCTCTGGCAGCAGCATCCGGTCTTCAAAGACCTCGTCATCTTCTACACGCACCAGAGCAACTTCTTAGCACTCATCGCCTCGGCACTCTTCGTGCTCTTCGGCACCGTCGCCCTCTTCCGGGACGGACGCATCCCCCGGCTCCTCAAGGGGTTCCGCCTCATGTGCACGGTGCAGCTCTACATCACGTTCATCGTGGTCCTCGTCGGCCTCGGTCCCATGACCGCGCTCGCGGGAGGGAACCTGTTCGCCATGTACGGCGGTCCCATGTTCGTCATGCACCTCATGGGTCCCCTCGTCTCCCTCTTCTCCTTCGTGGTCCTCGAAGGTACCCCGCGGCTCCACCTGAGCGACGCGTTCCTCGCCATCCAGTACACCTGGATCTACTCGATCGTCATGGTCATCCTGAACGCCGTCGGCAAAGTCGAAGGGCCTTACCCCTTCCTTCAGGTCGACGTGAACCCCTGGTGGGTCAGCCTGCTCTACGCCGTCGTCATGATCCCCGGCGGTCTGCTCACCGCATTCTGCGGGAAGTGGCTGAACAACGGCATTGCCTGCCGGCTCGCGGGAGAGACCGCGGACTTCCACGACTGAGAGGAGCCGGCGAATAATCGGCCCACAAAATAACAAAACAGAATCTCACAAAAAAAGCCACCCTGAAAAGGGTGGCTTTGCTGTTTATTCGTTCGAGCCGCTCGTTTCGTTCGACTCGCTCGCTTCCGCGACGGCTTCCTTCGTCAGGTTCATGAAGATGTCCGGGTCCTTCTTCTGCTGCATCCGCAGCCAGTAGCCGGCGATGAGCGACGAGAGCATCGTCGTCAGGATGAGGACCGTGAAGAACTCGAGAGAGATGATGTTGTAGGAGTACGCCACCGTCGCGAGGACGATGCCGGGGCCGCCGCGGGCATTCATCGTGACCGCGAAGTTCAGCTTCGAGGCCCGGTTCAGGTCCGTGAACTGGACCATGAGCAGCGTGCCGACCGCTTCCAGCGTGAACGCGATGGCGAAGAACGCGAGGAACCGCAGCCAGGAGAAGTTGTTGAGCAGGTTCAGCTGGATACCGACCAGGGCGAAGTAGATGGGGATGAAGAACGAGAACGCGAAGTTCCCGAGGTTGTCCATGAGCCCCTGGACGTTGTCGTCCACACCGGCGATGGCCTTGACCACATAGCCCGTCAGGAACGCGGCATACATGATGTTGATGCCCACCGTGTAGAGCCCCGCGCAGACCAGCAGCAGGATGACGAAACTCACCGAGTAGAAGTTGATGGGTTTCAGGTTCACCTTCAGGGTCTTCGCGTGGTCCGACACCAGTTTGACGACCACGAACAGGCCGAGGGTGATGGCGACGACCACGACCATTTCCCAGAACCGGACCTCGCCTGTCGTGGCGATGCGCGTCGCGGCGTTCAGGAGGATCCACAGAAGCAGGTCCTGGAGCGTCGACGCGGTCAGGACCGTGTTCGAGAAGCGGGTGTTCATGATGCCCATGTCGAAGAAGATCTTCGAGATGACCGGGATGGACGTGATGGCAACGCCGATCGTGAAGACCAGGGCGAAGGAGACGTCGTTCCCCACGGTGCCGATGTACGCGTCATGGAAGACTTTGATGAACGGGTAGGCGCCCGCCATCGGAAGGATGGTCGCGCCGAGGAAGATGAACGTGATGAGCCGGCTGTTCTTCCGGTCCACTTCGATCTTCGTGTTGTAGCCCGACAGGAACATCAGGAAGATGAGGCCGAGCTGGTAAAAGATGTTCAGCACCTTGCCCTCTTCCGGGTATGCGGCGAACACGGCGTTCATCGCCCCGGGGAAGAAATGAGCAAGGAAGGTCCCGCCGAAGAGGAGACCGCCGAGGATCTCGCCGACGACGCGGGGTGCTTTCAGGCGCTCGAACAGAGTGCCGAGAAGGTAGGCACCCGCCAGCAGCAGCGCCAGTGCCACCAGCGTCATGATGATCTCATGTTCTGCCAGAGTCGGTAAATGCATGGTTTCTCTCCTTACAAAGCTTTTTCCAAAAGTACATAGCGTGCGGTGTGGGTGGTCAGTTCCCGGAAGAAAACGCCCGAACTGTTTCCTTCATGGATGAGTGCGGCGATGGACCCCGCGCCCTTTTTCTGACCGATCTCCCGGATGGTCTGGGCGAACGCGCCGCCGAGGCCGAGGTGTTTCCGGTCGACGCCGATGTACAGGATGACGTACTCTTTGCAGTCCCGCCGGATACGCAGGATGGCGGGCAGGTCCCGCAGCGAGAGGTCTCCGTCGACCATGGTCCCGTAGTTCGGGATACAGACGAAGAACCCGGCGAGGGCCCCGTCCTTGTACCCGAGGAGCACACAGTCGTAATCGACGACGTATTTGAGTGACCCGAACAGGGCCACGAACTGTTCTTCCGTAATGAGCTTGAATGCGGGGAATTTCGCATAGAGGCGGACGAGCATCCGGTAGATGTCCCGGAGGGTCTCGTCAAACGTCCTGCGCTCCAGGGTGCGGATCTCATAGCCCCGCTCCAGCGCCTTTTTCAGCCGCTTCTCCCACTTCTCGGAGGGGTCGTCCGGGGTGGGGCTGCGCAGGTAGTTCGAGTAGTAGCGCTCCGCGACTTCGAACCCGCAGGCTTCCCAGAACGCCGGGTAGTACGGCAGGTTGTCGGGCTCGCCGGTGAAGTGCTCGTCGAAGTTTTCGGTCTTGAACCGGTAGCCGATCCAGAAGGACGCGTCGAGGGGACCCGTCAGTTTCTCTTTCCCGTCGGCTCTGGCCTGTTCTTCCGCCGCAGCCAGCAGTGCCCGGCACACGTCGAGGTCCTCGACACACTCGAAGAAGCCCACGTAAGCGGCGGGGTCGTCGTCATAGTAAGTGAGGACACAGCGGCCCTTCGGCGATGTACCGGCGTCGTCCACGGCGAGATACGCGCGCACCGTGAACTCGGAGGACAGCGGGTGGGTCCCCTGCAGGATGGCCCGCTCCCCCTTCGTGTCCTGGGTCCGTTTCTCCCGGGGGTAAAGCGCTTTCGGCAGTGCCAGGAACATCCGGTCGAACGCCGCCCGGTCGGGGACGGTGTTACGGTCTAAGATCCGCGTCATGCGTCCACCCCCTGTTCCTTCCCGCTCTCCGGGAGCCGGACCAGCCCGCTGTCCGCGTCGATGATGACCCGGTCGCCGGAGCGGATGAGGCGAGTCGCGTCTTTGACGCCGACCACGGCCGGTTTGCCGAGTTCCCGGGTGATGATCGCGGTGTGGCTCAGCAGGGAGCCCTTCTCCGCGATGATGCCGGCGGCGTTCTGGATGAGGAACACCCAGCCGGGGTCCGTACTGTGGGTGACGAGGATCTTGCCGGTCGTATCCATCGACAGGTCCGGCTGTTCGATGACCATCGCCTCCCCGACCGCGGTCCCGTGGGACACGCCGGTACCGGTCAGTTCGCCGGGTGCCGGAGGACGGTCGGTCCGAAGGTCGTTCGTCTGTTTCTGGTGGATCTGCCCGTCATAGACGAGGCGGGTATAGGGTGGCAGTTCCGCGAACTGCTCGTACTGTTTCTTTCGCTCCGCGACTTTCCGGCGGAAGTCCGCGCCCTCTTTCCGGTCCCAGGAGGCATAGGTCTCGAGTTCCGGGATATAGAGGTAGAAGACATCGAGGGGGTCGTCCAGGAGGTCCATCTCATAGAACGCGTTGCCGATCTCCGTGAAGATGGTCCGTGCGAAGCCGTAAAGGCGGGTCCGGTTCAGCCGGGAGATCTCCCGGTTCCGGATGCCGACTTTCGCGCGGCGCACGAAGGGGTTCAGGGTCCGGGAAGCGTGTGCCGCAGACGCCGGTCGTTCGAGGGTCGCGCCGCCGGAGGCCAGCAGGCGTTCGACATAGAGGTCCACGAGTTCCGGGTTCGTCCGGTACGTCCGGGTCTCCAGTTTCAGTTCCCCGAGACAGCGGTCTCCGAAGTCGTTCAGGTACTGCGCTTTCTGCTTCCGATAGGCGTCGCTGTCCATCCCGTTTGCCCGTGCGGTCTCCGCCAGGGCGTTCATCGCCAGAGCGGGTTCCATGCTGGCAAGGTTCGAGAGGTTCGACAGCTGTTCTTTGTTCCGCTTGCCGGACAGCGCCGTGAACAGGAACGCATACATGTCGTTCATGAGGGTGATGTCCCAGCGGGGGATGACGTCGCTCTTCAGGGAGCGGTACTTTTTCAGAAGGCCGCGCACCTTTTCGGCGCCCTCGGCCCGGGACAGCCGCGCGAGGTCCTCGTCGAGGCCCGCCGCGTAGGTGTCATAGAACTGTGACAGTTCCTCCATCTCCGCCGGGGTGCGGCGCAGACTTTTGAGGATCGTCTTCAGCATGACCGCTTTCGTGCGGATGCCGACCGTGACATCGGAGTCCACCGTTTTGTTCGAGACGCCGAGCATCTCCTGCCAGATGGCGATGAACCGGTCGGAGAACGGCATCAGCCGCAGGACGTTGTACCACGACGTGATGCGGTAATAGACCCGGCCGTTCGCCATGGCGACCATGTCCCGCAGGGACGGGTCCAGCCGGGTGACGACGGGGTCGTTGTTCGTGGCGCGGATGAGCAGCGCCCGGAAGATCTCATAGTAGATCTCCTTCGCGAAACTCTGTGACAGCGGCAGCGTCAGGTCCGGATAGCTCTCCACGATGTTGGAACTGTCGAGCACGATGGGCGATTTCCCGGACAGGGTCGTGATGGGCCGGGCCTGCAGGAGCCACACGCGGTCCGCGCAGATGGCATACTCGATGTCCATCGGCCGGCCGTACAGGTCTTCCACCCGCCCCACGAGGTCCCAGAGCTGTGTCAGGAGGTCTTCGGACAGGGTCGGTGAATCGCCCTGTGTCTCATAGTAGTAAAGCGCGTCGTCTTTGTTGTAGTAGTAGGTCGTGGTGTCCGCCCGGTCTTCCACGACGGCGTCGCCGAGGCCCCGGCCCACGACCAGCACGATCTCGTTGAGGAGCCCGGTCGGGTTCGCGGAGAAGGCCACGCCGGCCATGTCCGGGTGCAGCATCTCCTGGACGAGCACGGGCGCCAGTTTCATCGACCGGTCCGAGGGCACGGCCGAAGGCGCCTCCCCGGACTTGCGGAGAAGCGCTTCTTTGTAAGCGCGGATCGTTTCTTTTTCATAGCTCTTCCGGACCTGTTCCACCGCCGAGGCGACCGCGGTCCGGGGCACGTCCAGAAGGGTGTCGAACTGTCCCGCGAAGGAGGAGTCTCCGGTGTCCTCTCCTTCAAAGGTCGAGCGGACCGCGAAGGTCTCCGCCTGCGAGAAGGAAAGGTCCACGTCGGAGCCGGTCACGACCGTAAAGGGCGGAACGGGGAAGCCGTTGTCCCGAAGGACCTTCAGGTTTTCTGCTTTCAAAGGCGTTTCCTCTTTTCGCTGTTACCAGCCGATGTATCCCACGATCAGGAAGAGCACGACGGTGAAGATCATGGTGCCTTCCTGCAGGAAGGTGTAAGTTTCGACTTTCGAGACGAGGGTCCACTTCTCGGGGTCTTTCTTGAACTGGAGGAACTTCCAGGTCATCCAGGAGACCAGGAGGAGCAGCAGTCCGACGGACAGCTTGCTGAGGTTCCAGACCAGGATGAAGTTCGTGATGATGTCGATCCAGGTGACGATGAGCACGAAGTTGGTCGCTCTCTTATAGCCGAACAGTTTCGAATAGGTGACGTAGTCCGTCTCGTCCTTCGGGGCGCGGATCTTTCTCGAGACCTCCCAGATGAGTGCCGGGAAGTACAGCGTGAAGATGGCGAGGAAGTTGGTGAGGGACACCCACTTGAGGCCGTACACCATGACGACATAGGACAGGGTGTAGAGGTTCATGACGATCTGCACGGGGTTGTGAGTGAACAGCGCCGCCGGCAGGTTCGGCTGGATCTTGTGTTTCTGGAAGAACCAGACCGCCATCAGGGAACCGTAGGTGTAGAGGAACAGGCAGAACCAGCGGTTCGGCATGAAGATGAGGTTCAGGATGAGCGGGATGGCGATGATCGGGACGCAGAACCACTGCAGTTCCTTCCGGGTGATGCGGCCCGTCGGGAGCGCGCGGTCCGGGAAGAGCACCTTGTCGGTCTCCTCGTCCTTGAGGTCATCGGCGATGCGCAGCCACCAGAGGAAGCAGAACAGCGTGAAGGCGCCGATCGCCTCCCGGTAACCCAGCACCGGACGGATGGTGTCCCAGGTGACGCCCTGGTTCAGGATGACGATGAAGTACAGCTCGAACCACATGATGGCGCCGACCGCGAGCCGCGAGAGGTACGGGTAACGGTCCTTGTTGTATTCGTGGATACGTTTCAGATGATTCATGAAGGATTCCTTTCTTCGTTGCTTTGGCGATGTACGGACAGAGTCCCGACGGGTTCTCCCATGCGGACCCGGATCTCATCGCCCCGTTTGGTCGCTTCGATGAGGTCGGTGTCGATCGCGATGTCAGGGCCCGTCACCAGCAGGATGGTCGAGCCGCCGAATTCGAAATAGCCCTTTTCCTGCAGGGCGCGGAACGTGGGGGTTTTCAGCGGGTGTTCCACGATGTGGCCCACCAGCATGGCGCCCACTTCGATCTGGAGAAGAGGCCCGAAATGGTCCGTGTCGAGGACCGAGACACTGCGGGCGTTGCGGGCAAAGACCCGGTACCGCTCCGAGACGGGGCGCACCGTGTGGAGTTCCCCGGGAATGGAGTACCGTTGCAGGAGCCGGCCGCTGTCCGGGAAGACATAGCGGTGGTAGTCGTCCACGCCGAGGCGGAAGACGAGCAGATGGCCGCCGTCAAAGACCGAAAGGTCCAGGTCGTGGCCGTTTCTGCCGACGAGTTCCGGCAGCGTATAGACCGACTGCTTGACCGGGACCTCGAGGTCCGCGGCCAGCGGGTATACCGAAAGCCGGGCGTCCGCGACGGCGGGCAGTTCCCGCTCCGGGTCGTCGCAGGAGGCGAGCAGCCCCGCCTTGTTCAGGTCGGCAAAGTAGGCATCGTAGTTTCGCTGCCTTGCGAAGAACGCGTTGAAGGTCGCGAACTCTTCCGGATGCCACCCGGGGCCGAAGCCGCCGTCGGTGAGGTCGATGCCGTTTTCTTCGATAAAGGGCAGGATGTCGTCTTTCGACTCCGGCCGGTCACGGCGTTTCCCCTGCCATTTCGAGAACCAGGGCGCAGCCGCCACATATTTCAGCAGGACCCGTCCGAAGACGTTCCCGTAGAGGAAGTCGAGGGCTCCGCCTCCGTACCCGCTCTCCGGGATTTCCCGGCCGGTCCTGCGGTCGAGGACAGCCATCTTACAGTACCAGGAGCAGGACCGCGAGGGCGATGGCGATCACGCCAAAGATGGCGTACCAGACTCCGCCCGGTTTTTTGACTTTGATGTTGAGGACATAGAGGATGCCCATGACGGCGAGCACGGGGGCCGTCACATAGGGTGCCGCGTTCAGCGCCACCGCCTGCACGATGACCCAGGCGAGGGGCAGGACCAGCGCCATGTACGTGACCGGGACACCGGCGAAGTATTTCGTGTCGCCGTCCGTCGTGATGTCGAACCAGCAAAGCCGGGTGATGCCGGCGAGGACGTACAGGATCGCCAGGACGACCGCCCAGGGAGCCGTCGTCAGCGTCAGCAGGAAGACGGCCGGGAACACCACGAAGGAGACGGTGTCCGCAAAGGAGTCGAGCTGGATGCCGAAGGCCTTCTCCACGTCCGTGCGTTCGAACATGCGGGCGACACGCCCGTCGAAGAGGTCACAGAGACCGGAGACGAGGAACAGCAGCATGGCGATCCGCGGGTTTTCCGAGAGGGCGAACCACATCGCCACCACGGCTGCCGCGATGCCGAGCCACGTCACGCCGTTCGCGAGGTTCCAGACGCCGATGAACAGGGTTTTCTTGTCAGCAGTTTCTTTCATAGCACAGTCTCCTTTACAGGTTTTTCCGGATCCCGGCTTTGATCATGCCGAGATTCGTCAGGATGTGGATGACGCCGCCGAGGGCGATGTAGCCGAAATACCGCAGGATGCCGATCGGGGACAGCAGCGCGAGGACCAGCATGACGCCGAACATGGAGTCGATCTGGTCGATGACGAAGAACAGCTTCCCGATGAGGCCCTTCTTTTTCGTCGTCATGCCCGGTCGGATGTCGACTCTCCGTTTGGCAAAGCTGTTCGGCAGTTCGAACAGGGCATACGCGAAGCCGAAGAGCGCTCCGGCGAGGGCGTTGTAGCGGACCGTGTTCTCATGGCGGCGGTAGACGTCGGACAGGTGGGAAGCACCGAGCTTCTTCAACAAGAGCCCCATGCCCACCTGGGACACCATCGTTCCGAGGGTCATGCCCGCGAGGCCGGCGAAGGTCTTGTTGTCGCCGAAGATGCGTCTCCCGTCGCTCCAGTTGCGGCCGCCGTCGATCGGACGCTTGAGGTTCCGATAGAGCGGAGTCTTTACGAACAGCATGTTGAGGACGCCGCCGAACACGACGGAACACATGCTGAGGATCATCCGGCCGATCAGTTTGATAAAGTGACCCATAACAGCACCCCTTCCAGTGGGAAGAACGAGAACCCCCACATCAGGACCGCCGCGGCGCCAAGGTCTTTGGCACGCCGGACAGCTTCGTGAAGGTCTGTCGTCAGATAGTTGCAGATGTGTTCAATGGCGGTGTTGATCATCTCCGCCGCGAAGGCGCCCGAGACACAGATGAAAAAGGCGATGTGCCCCGGCAGACTGACACCGACGATGAGGTTCGTGATGAAGAACACGATGACGATCGCAATATACAATTTGAAATTGCGCTCCGTTTTGAAGGCATACCCCACCCCTTTGAAGGCGTAGCGGATGCTGTCGAAAAACGATTTCGTTCTGATCGGGCTCTCCGGAACTTCGGTTCGCAGATCTGGTTTCTGATTCATAAGATAGGTTCTCCTGGTAGAAATGATTTCTGATTTTTTTCAGATTTGTTTAAGATACTACAGGAATGCTCTTAAATTATTCTTTATCGAATCATATGCGTACAAATTTGTCCTGGCGCCATTTGCCTCAAGCGTCAATTAAATTTTACACAATTTATTTCCGTTCAACCTATTGACATTTAAATTGTGCACGATATAATGAGAGTGTCAAAACAAAACAAACACCTCTTCTGTATGAAAGGAGATTTCACCATGGCAACGAAAGCAACTGTCATCAACGTCGATAACTATCAGGAACTCATCGGAAACGGCACTCCCGCCATCCTCGATTTCTGGGCCACCTGGTGCCCGCACTGCAAGCGCATCGCCCCGTCCTTCGACAAAGTCGCTGCCGAATACGAAGGCAAACTCGTCGTCGGCAAGGTCGACACCGATGAGGACCCGGCCATCGCACAGAAATATGACATCGAATATCTGCCCACCTTCGTCCTCCTCGACGGAGAAGGCAATGTCCTCGACAAAGTCGTCGCTCCGGCCAACAAGGCTGCCATCGACGAGTTCATCAAGGGTCACCTTGACGTCTGATCCGAGGTGCAGCCATGAGCGAACAGATCTATGACGTCGTCATCATCGGCGGCGGCCCCGCCGGCTACTCCTCCGCACTGTACTGTGCGCGTGCCGGCCTCAAGACCATCGTCCTCGAGCACCTGTCCGCCGGCGGTCAGATGACCCTGACGGAAATCATTGAGAATTACCCCGGTTTCGACGAAGGCATCGACGGCTTCACGCTGGGCGACCAGATGCAGCAGCAGGCCGAGAAGTTCGGCGCCGAGTCCGAGCTGACCTCCGTCACCTCCGTCGAACTGACCGGCGACATCAAAGTCGTCCACACCTCCGACGCCGGAGACTACGAGACCCGCTGTGTGGTCATCGCCACCGGCGCCAACGCGAGACAGCTGGGCCTTCCGAACGAAGCGGCCCTCGCCGACAAAGGCATCCACTACTGTGCGGCCTGTGACGGCATGCGCTTCAAGGGAAAGACCGTGGCCCTCGTCGGCGGCGGCAACACCGCCCTCGAAGATGCCCTGCTCCTCTCCCGCCTCTGCGAGAAGGTCTACCTCATCCACCGCAGAGACCAGTACCGCGCCGAGAAGTTCTACGCCGATGCCGTCGCAGAGGCCACGAACATCGAGCCCGTCCTGAACAGCGTCGTCGAGAGCGTCGACGTCGAAGGCGGCTTCCAAGGCGTCACCGTGAAGAACGTCAAGACCGATGAGACCCGCTTCCTCGAGTCGGAAGCCCTCTTCGTCTCCGTCGGCCGCGTCCCGAACACCGGCTTCCTGAACGGAGCGGTCTCCGTGGACGGCGCCGGTTACATCGAAGCCGACGAGACCACCCGGACTTCGGTCCCCGGTGTCTTCGCCGTCGGCGACATCCGGACGAAGCCCATGCGCCAGGTCGTCACCGCCGCCGCAGACGGTGCCGTTTCCTCCATGTTTGCGCAGCAGTACATCGAAGAACTGAAAGCGAAGGCGTAAATCGCCAAAAAAGCTCCCGACACTGGTCGGGAGTTTTGTTTTATTTTAATAAAAATGGGCATTTCCTTGCATTTGTCCAGTTTTTCATGTACTATAATAGCGTAAACGCACAATTATCATTCAAGGAGGTCAGCTGATATGGGAAAACCGGAAATCACCCGCAAAAACATCATCTTAGCATCCATCAAACTGGCCAAGGAAAACGGCCCCTCGAATGTGACCGTTCGGGAGATCTGTGACGAGGCCGGCATTTCGAAGAACACGTTCTACCTCTATTTCCACAATCGCGATGAAGTCTTCGGAGAGACCTACTTCACCGACGACGACGAGAAGCAGCGCCGCTTCCCGCAGATCATGCTGGAGTACGACTCTCCCCTCGAGCAGTTCTGGGAGCTGTTGAAGATCGACATCGAGCGCCACGTCTCCTACGGACCGAAGCTCCTTGCCACCATCTCCATGCAGAACGTCCAGCAGATCAACTTCTTCTCGGACGACCCGGAACAGCAGCCGGAGTCCGTCAAAGTCTTCATCTCCCTCGTCGGAAAAATGCAACGCATGGGCGAGATCAGGAACACGTCCGAGCCGTTCCACATCGTCAAGGCGGTCTACAACAGCGCAGTCGGCGTCGACATCCGCTGGACCCAGATGGACGGCGGCTTCGACTTCAAGAAGGAGAGCTTCGAGCTGCTCTGCACCATCCTGCAGCCCACACGGCCCATCGAAAACTACTGAGTCATCCACTGAGTAGAAACGAAAAAAGACACTGCACATTCCGTGCGGTGTCTTTTTGGTTTTGTATTCTGTTTGGCGATGTACGGACTCAGTCCGCCGTCAGTTTCTGTCCGCGTTCGGACTCGAGGAAGTCGGTCAGTTCCTTGACGCCGTCGAGGCTCGAGTGGTCGAAGGTACGGCCGATGTTGTTGAGGAAGAACTTCTCGTTGGAGGAGAGCTTGTGGTAGTCGAACATGCGAAGCGTGTCCTGGTACATGAGGAGCGCCGCCTTCTGGCCTTCGGTCAGACGGTACCAGCGAAGGCCGCCTTCGAAGTAGAAGGTGGGGACGTCTTCGAGGCCGTTCTTTTTCCGGAACCCGACGGCGTCGCCGCCCCGTTTCGGAAGCGCACCGACGGCAAAGACGATGTACTTGCCGCGGACCTTGCCCCGCAGTTCGTCGAGGCCCTGGATGAGCCCGCCCTTGACCCAGCCGCCGTAGACGACGAGCGGGTACTGCTTGAGGTCATCGATGGTGACATCCTCCAGTCGGAAGAGGTCACACTTGAGCTGGTTCGCCACCCAGTTCGCATATTTCTCCGTAAAGCCGGTGTTCCCGGTATAAACGACTGCCGTCAGCATTGCCGTTCCTCCTGCTCTTCTCAGTTCTACCGCACATTGTATCATAAAAGAGCTCCGTCGAAAAGACGGAGCTCCTGTTAACTTTGTGCTTATTCGGCGTTGGCCTCTTCGATGATCTTCTGTGCCACGTTGGCGGGGACTTCTTCATACCGCGCGAAGGAGGTAAGGAAGGAACCGCGGCCCTTCGTGGTGGAGCGAAGCATGGTCGGGAAGTCGGACAGCTCAGCTTCCGGGACTTCGGCGGTCAGCTTCTGGAGACCTCTGGCGCCTTCGACCGGCTCCATGCCGAGGACACGGCCGCGACGTTTGGTGACATCGCCCATGATGTCGCCCATGTTGTCGTCGGGGACGGTGATCTCAACATTGAGGATGGGCTCAAGGAGGACCGGGTCGGCTTCCGCGACACCCTTCTTGTAGGCCAGGGACGCGGCGGTCTTGAAGGCCATTTCGGAGGAGTCGACGGGGTGGTAGGAACCATCGTACAGGACGGCTTTCAGACCGACCATCGGATAACCGGCGAGAACGCCCTTCTCGATGGAGTCCTGAAGGCCCTTTTCAACGGCCGGGAAGAAGTTCTTCGGGACGGAACCGCCGAAGACCTCTTCGGAGAACTGGAGGCCGGGCTCGGTGGTGGGCTCGAAGCGGATCCAGACGTCACCGTACTGGCCGTGGCCGCCGGACTGTTTCTTATGTTTGCCCTGGACCTGGACGGTCTTGCGGATGGCTTCACGGTAAGCGACTTTCGGAGCGGAGAGTTCGACGTCGACGCCGAATTTGCTCTTCAGTTTGCCGACGATGAAGTCGATGTGCTGTTCGCCCTGGCCGGAGAGGACCTGCTCCTTGGTCTCCTTGTTGGTGCCGAAGGAGATGGTCGGGTCTTCTTCCATGAGGCGGGCAAGGCCGGAGGCGATCTTGTCCTCTTCCCCCTTCTTCTTCGCGGAAACGGCGAGGGAGTAGCAGGGAGTCGGGACGGTGAGGCCCTTCAGGGTCAGCGGGTTGTTCGCAGAGGTGATGGTGTCGCCGGTCTTGATGCCGGTGAGCTTCGTGACGACCGCGATGTCGCCCGCGGTGATCTCGGTGCTGTCCTCCAGCGTGCCGCCGTGAGGAATGGAGATCTTGCCCATACGCTCGGACTCGCCGGTCCGTGCGCAGTAGCAGGGCGTGTCGGCCTTGATGGTGCCGGAAATGACTTTGATGAAGGACATTTTACCGACGAACGGGTCGGCGATGGTCTTGAAGCAGATGGCTGCGAGGGGACCGTTCGGGTCGCAGGGCAGTTCGACTTCGTTGCCGTCTTTGTCCGTGGCGGTCTCACCGGTCTTGGAGCTCGCGCTCGGGCCGAGGTTGACGAGACCGTTCAGCAGCTGGTCGATGCCTTCGAGCTTGTCGGCGGCGCAGGCATAAACGGGATAGATGTCGCCGTTGGTGACGCCTTCGAGAAGGCCGGTCAGCGCTTCGACTTCGGTGAAGGGCTCGCCTTCGAAATATTTTTCCATGAGCTCGTCGCTGGTGGTGGCGACGGCTTCGTTGAACATGTCTCTGTAGGTGTCGAGTTTGTCGGACTCGGGCATGTCGACTTCGACCGACTTGCCGTCCTTGTACTCATAGCACTTGTTCTGGGACAGGTTGACGAGGTAACGGACCTGGCCTTCTTCGATGAGCGGGACGACGACCGGGCAAAGCTTGTTGCCGTGGACTTCCTGCATGGCTTCGAAGACGTTGCCGAAGTTGGCGTTCTCGGCGTCGGTCTTGTTGATGACGAAGATCTTGGACAGGTTGCGGACCTCGGCGGCGTTGAATGCCTTTTCGGCACCGACGTCATAAGAGGTGCGTTCTGCGTCCATGACGATGAGCATGCAGCCTGCGGCACGAGCCGCTTCGGAAAGTCCGCCGGCGAAATCGAAAAGACCGGGAGTATCTATCAGATTGATTTTGACGTCATTCCACTCAAGGCATGCAACGGCGCTCTGCAGGGACGCCTGACGTTTCTTCTCCTCCGGGTCATAGTCCATGACGGTGGTGCCGTCTGCGACCTTACCAAGACGTTTGGTAGCGCCAGCCGTGTACAGCATGGCTTCGCACAGAGTGGTCTTACCACGTCCGGCATGACCCGCAACCGCAATGTTGCGTATGTTGGTAGAGTTATAGGTTTTCATATGGATTCCTCCTCGGTCTGTAATACAAGATATAGTGGAGCGATGGATAAATTCCACAAAAATGCTCCGCTTTTCGCAAATGCTTATGTCGATTTTACCATAACGGGCACTTTATTTCAATAAAGAATGGCGTTCTCTGACAGCTGTATATCGGCTCCGGAAAGTTTTCCTTTCCCGTTAGTAAATATCTTTTTTGGAAACCCTACACAACTGCAAAATGATGTACGACAGCGCCGATTGACTTCTTTGTACCCGTATAATAAAATTGTATTTGTACGAATGAGTCGCGATTCACCGCGACCGAATGAAATGAAGCAAAAGGAGATGCATCGCCCATGAAAAAAGTATTTATGATCGGTGGCACCGGCCTGCTCGGTTCCAAGTCTGCTGAGCAGTTCATCGCCCACGGAGTCGAGGTCAAGACCCTCGCCCTCCCGCCCCTTCCGGAAGGCGCACCGATGCCGGAAGGCATGGAAATCATTTTCCAGGATGTCAACAAATGCACTGACGAAGAGCTTCGCGAGCTCATGTCTGACTGCGACTGCCTTGTCTTCGCCGCCGGCGTCGACGAGCGTGCCGAATTCCCGGCTCCCGTCTATGACTACTACTATAAGTACAACATCGCTCCTCTGAAGAGACTCATGCCCCTGGCAAAAGAGCTCAAGTATGAGAGCGCTGTCGTCTTCGGCTCCTACTTCACCTGGCTCACCAAGAACCGCCCGGACATGAAGCTTGCCGAGAGAAACCCCTACATGCGTGCCCGTCTCGACCAGGAAGAGTATGTTCTCAGCTTTGCCGATGACGACTTCGCCGTCGCCGTCCTCGAGCTGCCCTACATCTTCGGCACGCAGCCCGGCCGTCGTCCCGTCTGGACCGTTCTCATCGACCAGATCAAGATGATGGACAAACTGCCCGCCACCTTCTATCCGGCCGGTGGTACCGCCATGCTGACCATCCGTCAGGTCGGTGAGGCCTGCTACGGCGCCGCCACCCGCACCAAGGGCGGCCGTGCATACCCCGTCTCCTGCTACAACATGAGATGGAAAGAGTTCCTGAAGATCGTCTACAGAGCCCGCGGCATGAGCAACAACCGCCCGATCGTCTCCGTCGCTCCCTGGATGATGGCCATGGCCATGCCTTACTACGGCATCGACTTCAAGAGACGCGGCATCGACTCCGGTATGGACTACATGCAGCTCCCGTTCATCATGGATATCAACCTGTTCTTCGACACCGACACCATGTATCATGACCTCGGCGTCACCGAAGACGACATCGAAGCTGCCATCACCGACTCCATCAAGGTCTCCTGCCAGGTCGCTCTCGAAGGCAAGAAGCTCCTTGAGATGAAGGGTGAAGAAGACTTCCAGCCCTCCAACATGTAAGTGGCCGTCCGCGTCGTTTGCACTTGCAAAACCGCTGTCGCTGACTTATACTGAATAACAAGAAAGGCACTGGCGCCACTTCGGTACCAGTGCCTGCTTTTTTAAACCGCTTCAAGGAAGTGACCCTCATGTATCAACCCACCATGCCCGTCCCGGAGGCTCTGTCCGGGCTGAAAGCCGCCGCGAAGGCCGACCCGGAGCTCAAAGCGCAGCTCCTTGCCACCCGCGAGGCGAAGTACCCCCTTACCACGTTCTGCAAGATCGCGACCGAAAAGGGCTTCCCGATGTCCCCGATGGACGTCATCGACTACGGCGAGCAGGAAGTGGCCGCCATGGCCCGCTCCATCAACGGCGGCGGGGAGAACCACCCGTCCCTGAACGGCGCCGACGACACCTACGAGCTGTTCATGATCGAACTGGAGGAACTCGTCTGACATGTCCCTCACCATCCATCTGAATTTCACCCCGGGCGGCGGCGCGTTCTACGCGGTGCTCTACCTTCTGCTGGTCCTGGGGTTCGCCGTCCTCGTCTGGTACCTGTCCGGGCGCCGGAAGCGCCGCATCCGGAAGATCCTGCGCGAGGAACTGCCGGTCTCCGCGGAAGAGTTCGAGGAGAACTGGATCACCGGGCGGAACCGTCGCGAGCAGGACGGCTACAAGTACCACGAGTTCCCGGGCTGCTACGTCATCCTGTTCTACGACGTGAGACCGGAAGTGGAGGACGACTTCGACCGGTACCACGACGTCTACGTGGGCCAGTCCCTGAACGTCACCGAGCGGGTGCACCACCACTTCACCGGGTACGGCCGGGGCGATGTATATGCGGACCTCAAGGCGGGCCGCTTCGTCTATGTGAAGCTCATCCCCTGCGAACGGGAGGGGCTCAACGACCTCGAGCGCGCCCTCATCGACGAATACCGTGCGACCGAGTCCTACAACGCCACCGCCGGCGGCGGCACGGACTGGGAAGCGAAAGAAGACCGGGAAGGCGAACGCTCCGTCACCCGGCGCGGCCTCTGGCGAAAATAAAGACCTCTGCGGGATGCAGAGGTCTTTTTGTATGTCCGGAGTTCTGCCGGGCGGCGTTATGCCCAGTGGACTTTTTTGCAGCCTTTGGCGGCGGCGCCGACTTCGAAGTTGTACTTGAGGATGCCGCGGTCGAGGCCGGAGGCCTTGCCGAGGACGACCTTGTTCTTCTTGCCGAGGGACAGGGTGAACGGCTGCCGGTTCATGGCAGTCGGTGCGAGCAGTGCCGCTTCCGCGCCGGCGATGAACCAGTCAGGCAGGTCCTTGCCCTTGACGACGTCGTCGAGGGACTTCGACTTGTGGGGGTTGCCGGCGGTCGCGCCGTAGCCG
>ERZ504995.15-NODE-15-length-20920-cov-4.436185_pt1 | contig 20920 bp, 22 predicted proteins | sample MGYA00514197_ERZ504995 | MGnify/ENA primary metagenome ERZ504995 (study PRJEB26094, sample SAMEA4028455) | Ovis aries | biome: host associated; feature: stool; material: fecal | place: Italy | collected 2012 | study: EMG produced TPA metagenomics assembly of the...
GGAAACCCGCGAGCGTGCACGCTGTACCGGCGCCACCCTCACTGCCAGCATGGCCTTCGGCCGTCTGGTGTTGTGCCCCTGATTCTTCGGTTATCCGTTCGGTACTCCCGAGCTGACCCATGCCTAAGGATTTCATCCGGCACTGACATTTTCGGTCCCGAAATGAGCCGAAAAACCGTTCGTCGTTGACCGAAAAATACCTGTCTTTAGGAGCAACCTACTTACTTTGAATCCGCCGTCGGGCTGCGTAGTCAGCTGGCCGCCGTCGTCGCACCCCGCGTCGCATGCTGCGTACGCGACCGGCCGCCGCCGGTCACCCGGCAGCCCCGCTCCAGAGCCTGCGCCGTCAGCCGCCTGAGCCAGCCGACCCGCCGGCGTCCACCTCGTAAATGATCTCCAGCCCGTCCTCGTCATCCCACTGCTCGCCGTTGGCCACGAAACCGTACTGTTCCACCAGCCGGCGGGACGCTTCATTATCCGGGCTGATGGTGGCCCGGACTACGCGGATGGAGGGTTCCTGCGCGGCAACGGCCAGCAGCGCCTCCAACGCGGCCCGGGCATAACCCTGCCGCCGGTACGCCGGGTCCACCGAATATCCCACTTCCACCATCCCGGCATCGTCGGGCGGCCCGTGAAACCCGGCCAGTCCCACAGCCCGCCGCAGCTCGGGATCGTAAACGGCCCGAGTGATCCAGACAGCGTCGCCGGGGTGCTCCTGAAGCTGGGCACTGCGGATCCGCCACAGCGGCTGGCGGTCCCGGGAGAAATGCTCGGTCAGTTCCAGGGGTGCCTGACGGTTGGCGCCGTCCAGATCGCCCGCCGCCAACGCGTCGATTACCCCGCGGGGAAGCTGGATCAGCTGGATGCTCCTGAGTGCCGCTGCCAATGCTGGCTCCTTTGCCGGTTCCGATACCGCTTATCTGCGTCCGGGGTTACGACCCTAACCTGATCCCCGCCAGACTTGAAGAAACCCCGCAGCGGCACCGGAAAGGGACACTGAAATGGGCACCGATTCCGTACTGATCATCGGATCCGGTCCGGCGGGCTACACCGCGGGCATCTACGCCGCACGTGCCGGGCTGAAGCCGCGCATCCTGGCCGGGTCCGTCACGGCCGGAGGGGCCCTGATGAACACCACCGAGGTGGAGAACTTTCCGGGCTTTGCCGACGGCATCCAGGGCCCGGACCTCATGGAAAACCTGCGCAGGCAGGCGGAGAAGTTCGGTGCCGTGGTGGAGTACGACGACGCCGTGTCGGTGGATCTTGCCGGGCACACCAAGAAGGTGGCCGGGGGAAACGGGCAAAGCTACAAGGCCCGCTGCGTTATCCTCGCCACCGGCTCGGTGTACAAGGAACTCGGTCTGCCGGAGGAGAAGAAACTCAACGGCCGCGGCATCTCCTGGTGTGCCACATGTGACGGGTTCTTCTTCCGCAACCAGGCCATTGTTGTGGTCGGCGGCGGGGACTCAGCCATGGAGGAAGCACTGTTCCTGACCCGCTTCGGGGACTCCGTGACCGTCGTCGTACGGCGAGACACCCTGCGGGCCTCGCGCATCATGGCCCAGCGGGCGCGGGACCACGCCAAAATCCGCTTTGAATTCAACTCCGAGGTCACCGCCATCCACGGTGAGGACAAGGTCACCGGACTGACGCTTACAGACACCGTCACCGGGGCCACCCGCGAGCTTCCGGCCCAGGGAATTTTCGTGGCCATCGGGCATGCTCCGCGGACGGATCTGCTGGCGGGTCAGGTGGAGCTGGATGAGAACGGATACATCAGGGTGGCGGCGCCCACCACGCAGACCAACCTGGACGGGGTGTTCGCCTGCGGGGACGCGGTGGACCACCGTTACCGGCAGGCCATCACCGCAGCCGGGACCGGCTGCTCCGCGGCACTGGACGCCGAACGGTATCTTGCCGCTGTTGCCGACGCCGACAGCATCGCCACTGCCCTGGTGGAAGGCTCGCTCAACGGATAGCGCCGCTCCTGGTAGAACTAGGCGCCGGTGAAAGTCAGCACCAGCAGGGTGACATTCAGTCCCACCAGCAGCACGGAGACCACCACTCCCAGCGCCGTGGTCACCCAGTGGTTCCGGTACGCGCCCATCAGTCCCCGCTGCGCGGTGAGCCAGACCAGCGGGATCAGCGCAAACGGAATACCGAAGGAAAGGATCACCTGGCTCAGGATCAGCGCCCAGGTGGGGTCGATGCCGACGGCGAGAATCGCCAGTGCCGGCAGCAGCGTGATCAGGCGGCGCAGGAGCATGGGGATGCGGACCTTCAGCAGCCCCTGCATGATCTCGGCGCCGGCATAGGCTCCCACCGATGTCGAGGCCAGGCCGGAGGCCAGCAGGCCGACGGCGAACAGCGTCGCCACCGCGCCGCCCAGGGAAGCGCCGATGGCGGCATGGGCGCCCTCGAGCGAATCGGTGCCCTCCACGCCCTGAAGGGAACTGGCGGCCAGCAGCAGGATGGCCAGGTTGACCGAGCCCGCTACCGCAAGGGCTATGGTGACGTCCCACTTGGTGGCCTTGATCAGCCGGGGTGTGGTCAGCGTGGCGGAGCGCTGCGGGAAACGGTCCCGGGTGAGGGCCGAATGCGCGTAGATGGCGTGCGGCATGACCGTGGCCCCGAGGATCGAGGCGGCAAGCAGCACAGACTCGCTGCCTTCAAAGCGGGGCACCAGGCCCTCGACCAGTGAGGAACCGTCCGGCGGACTGATGAAGACACCGGCGGTGAAACCGACGGCAATAACGGCCATCATGGTCACAATCACGTACTCGAAGCCGCGCTGCCTGCCGGTGTTCTGCAGCTGGAGCACCACCATGGAAATTACTCCGGTGATGATCCCGCCCAGCAGCAGGGGCAGGTCAAAGAGCAGCCAGAGGGCCACGGCCCCGCCAATAACTTCGGCCACGTCGGTGGCCATTGCCACAAGTTCGGCCTGCAGCCAGTACAGCCGCCGGGCCGGCTTCCGCCCGATCCGCTCACCCAGCAGTTCGGGCAGGCTGCGTCCGGTGACCAGCCCCAGCTTGGCGGAGAGGTACTGGATGAGCCAGGCCATGATGTTGCCGACCACCACCACCCAGACAAGCAGGTAGCCAAACTTGGCGCCGGCGGTCATGTTGCTGGCAACGTTGCCGGGGTCCAGGTAGGCGACGCCGGCTACGAGTGCCGGGCCGAGAAGCAAGAGGATATTGCGCGGCCGGGTGGGTGGTTGCGGACGGGTGCCTGGGGCGGTGGGGGTCATCTGAGCGCGAGCCATGACAGCAACCTAGCAGTTTAAGTTCGGCATGCCTAACAATTATTGCGGGAGTGCCTCCACGCCGGTGAAATCGGTTGCCTCAGCCCCGGAATACCCCGGCCGGAACAACCCCGTTCGAACATCCCGGTCGGAACATCCCCGTTCGAACAACCCGGCCGGAACAACCCCGTTGGAACATCCCCGGGAACGGTTCCGGATACGCCGAAGGCGTGCACCTTCCGGTACACGCCTTCGATCGGTTGGTAGGGGAGGGGTTAGGCCTGCGGTGCGTAGGACGGCTGGCCGGGGTTGCTGGCCTGGCCAAACGGACCCTTGGTGGCCTGCGGGCCAAAGTAACGGACCGAGCTGTAGGAAAGGTAGAAGTACATGATGGTGCCGAAAAGGAACAGCAGGACCGCCATGATGGCTGTCTGGCCGAAGACCTTTGCAAGGTTGATGGACAACAGCACCAGGGCCACGAGGTTCAGGACCGGCACCAGCATGGCGAGGAACCACCAGCCGGACATGCCGGCGATGCGGAAGAGCAGCACCTGGGCATACACGGGCACAAAGGCTTCCCAGGGCTTGCGCCCGGCCTTCTTGAACATGCCCATCATGGCTAGTCCGCCCAGGACTATGCCAATGACGCCGAAGACAAGCATGGAGCCAAACAGTGCACCGGCCCCAACGGTGGTCTCCGTGGTGGTTGTGCCGAATTCGGAGGCAGAAAGAACAGACGGAAGAATCGAGACTGGATTGATCATGCCGAGAACGATATTTGCTCCGGAGTAGAAGTCAAGGGCCCGCCTCGTGTTTGTTGAACGTTTATTTTTTCGTTTCGTTACCGGTTACGGCAGGGCGTTTCCACGGGAGATATCCGGTGACTTCCAGCTGCAGGGAATAGCTCAGAAAAGTGCGGATAAGCACGATGACGGCCAGTATCCCCACCGATTCGAAAGTGGGGGTAACCGCCACGGTACGGATGATGTCCGCCGCGACCAGCAGCTCCAGCCCCAGCAGAATGCTTCGGCCCAGCCGCTGGCGGTATTCCTCGTATACCGGCCCGCGGTGCTGCAGAGCCGCCGCCGCCGCTGCAACGGTGGCGGCCAGGGCACCCAGCACAATGGCCGCCACGCCTGCCAGGTCCATTACCTGCCCCACGGCCTCGATCACATGCTGGAAATCCACTCAGCCCCGCCACCTTATGTCCGTCTGCGTACGTCCATCAGCACCCGCGGGCGGGCCGGCGTCAAGAGTGTGCGCCCGGGCGGGGGCCTCCGGCATGGGATCGCGTCCACCGGCTGTCCGGCGGACGCTCAGGCAGCAGCAGGGACCGGACGGTAGTAGAAGCGGAAGTCGTCGTAGGGATCACGCCAGGCGGAGTCATCCCGCGGGATCCGGTGCACCGTAGCGGCGGGAGTCCACCGATTGTGCGCCAGCCCGTCGTCGTCGATCCAGTGCAGGAGGACGTGCGTCCGTGTCCAGGCCGCCGCTTTGGCGTCAACGGTGCCGCTGGCCGTGCGGCACCGGACATACGGCTCCCGCCGGTAATGGGCGTGGGTGACGGGTCCGGCGGGAACAACAGCGGCAGTGGAAGCCGTCAGGACGGAACGGGAGGTCTCGGAGGAGCGCATGCCTCCACTCTGGCAACCGGCACTGACATTCCCGGGCGGGGCCGCCTGGCCCTGCAGGTGCTAGGAAGCGAGGTCCCGCCACTTAGCGGCCGCACGGTTGGTCAGGTCCGTTCCGCGGGCCACGGCGCGGCGCGGCATCATGCGGATTACCGGTGCCAGCCCGTGCCCGGCCTCGTCGCTGTGTGCCGCGTTTTCCGCCGTCTGCACCATCGAAGCGTTCCGGGCAGTGGACACAGGGCGGTTCAGGACCAGGTAGGCAATACAGATGGGGAGGAAGAGCAATGACACCAGGGTGAGTGCCCCCAGCCCGTACAGGGCCAGGGCGGCGTGGAAGGGAGACCCGAAGAGGGAGGCGATGAAGTCTGCGGCGCCGATCAGCATCCAGAGCCAGAAAACAGCGATCAGCACGAGCCCGCTGCGTGCCCGGCGGTAAAGCATGGTGGACCGCCTCCGCGCAGAAGGCATGGCCTGAGACTGACTGCCCATTCGGTTGTTCTCCCCAACTAATGTCCAAATGCGGACCTAATGCAGATAATAGCCGGTTTTTACCGAAATGGCGGATAGGATGTGCGCCCGTTCGCCGTGTTGCGGGCGTGTGCCGGTCAGCCTTCCGGCTGCGGATCCGGCCGCACCTGCCGCAGTCGCGGACTGTTGGGATTCAGCAGGGAGTGGCGGTACCCGTAGAACCCGTAAATGAGCATCCCGATGAGCAGCCAGATACCGAAGCGCAGCCAGGTTTCCCAGTGCAGCTGCAGCATCAGGAATCCTGATGCGAGGACGCCGAAGGCGGGTACCCAGGGCATCAGCGGCAGCCGGAATTCCCGCGGCGCATCGGGCTGGCGGTAGCGCAGCACAATCACGGCTACGCAGACCACCACGAAGGCGGCGAGGATGCCGATGTTGGTCAGGTCGGCAACGGCGCGGATGGGGAAGAACCCGGCGAGCAGGGCCGAGGCGCCGCCGGCTATCCAGGTCACCCGCTGCGGTGTGCCGTGCCTGTCCGTGCCGGCGAACCAGCCGGGCAGCAGCCCGTCACGGCTCATGGAGAACCAGACCCGGGTTACACCCAGCAGGAAGGTGAGCATCACAGTGAGGATGGAGAGGACGGCAAAGGCGGAAATCACCGTGGCAATGACGGGCAGGCCGGCGGACTGGAACGCGGACGCGAACCCCGCGGTGGGGCTGATGTCGCGGTAGTTCTGCATTCCGGTGAGCACCAGTGTGGCCAGCACGTACAGCACCATGGCCACGGCCAGGGACAGCAGGATGGCCTTGGGCATGTGCTTTTTGCCGTCCTTGGCTTCCTCGGCGGCAGTACTCATGGCGTCATAGCCGAACACCGCGAAGAACACGGTGGCGGCGCCGGTGAAGACCGCCCCGAAACCGCTGGGCATAAACGGGGTGTAGTTATCCGTGTTGATGTAGAAGATACCCAACCCGACAATGAACAGGATCAGCAGCACCTTCAGGCCCACCGCCACCAGCTCGAAGCGGCCGAAGGTCTTGGTTCCGCGGCTCAGGATCCAGGTGATGAACAGGCAGACGACGGCGGCGGGCAGGTTGATCACCCCGCCCTCCACGGTGTCCCCGGTGCCCTGCATCCACACCGGCATGTCAATGCCGAACCCGGCGAGAAACTCGGTGAAATAACCTGAAATGCCAATCGCCACCACAGCCACAATGGCGGTGTATTCCAGCAGCAGGTCCCAGCCGATGAACCAGCCGATGAGTTCGCCCAGGGCCACGTAACCGTAGGTGTAGGCGGAACCGGCACGCGGCACCATGCCGGCGAATTCGGCATAGGACATGGCAGCTGCGGCACTGGCCAGACCCGCCACGAGGAAGGAAATCAACACGGCGGGGCCCACCGGTGAGGCGTCCGGGCCGCCGTTGGCCACCAGCCCGGCAAGGGTGAAAATGCCGATGCCGATAATGCCGCCCACGCCGATGGCCGTCAGTTGCCACAGCCCCAGGCTCTTGAAGAGTTTGTTGCCGGTTTTTTCGTCGTCGACGTCGTCAATCGGCTTCCGCCGCAGGACTGAACCTTTCCCGCCTGAAGTGATGGCCATATCCGCTCCCATCCGTTTGCGGCGTCCGCCGCCGGGACCGGGTGCCGGAAGAGAGACCCGGCACCCGCTACGGCAGAAGTATGGACCCGCAGCGTTCGGGTGGGTACCCCGCCGGGGCACTTTTCCCCGGCCGGAGGGCAGCCCGCCGCAGCATCAGGGGATCAGATCATAAACAGGCTCAGCACCCAGACGGCGCCGAAGCCGGCAAAACCCTGCACCGCGGTGGCAGGCGTCAGCGTGCGGTAGGCCGTGGCCGTGGGGATCCGGCTGAACTGGGACACCACCCAGAAGTAGGAGTCATTGGCATGGGAGACCACCATGGCTCCGGCGCCGATGGCCAAAACCGCCAGCACCGGACCCGCGCCCGTAGCCAGGCCCAGGGGCTCCAGCAGCGGCAGCAGCATGGCCGAGGTGGTCACCATGGCCACCGTGGAGGAGCCCTGGGCGGTCTTCAGTGCGGCGGAAATGACGAACGGCACGGCGATGCCCAGGCCCAGCGTGGCGAGGTTGTCGGAGAGGAAGGACGTGATCGGGCTCTTGCCCAGCACTCCGCCAAAGGCCGCACCGGCGCTGGTGATCAGCAGGATGGGAGCGGCCAGCACAATGGAGTCGGTGATGTTGGTGTTGAAGGTGGCCAGCTTGCCCTTGCCCTGGAGCAGGAACACGGCTGCTACCAGACCGAAGGCCAGGGCGATGACGGGCGTGCCGATGAACGTGAGGGTGGCGGCCAGGCCGCCGTCGCCCATCGGTGCGCCGGGCAGCTTGGCGATGGAGGACAGGCAGATCAGCAGGATCGGCAGCAGGATCGGCAGGAACGCCATAAAGCCGCTCGGCAGTTTGCCGTACTGCGTTTTCAGGTCTTCATAGCTGACATCCGCCTCTTCGGCGGGAACCGGCAGCAGCTCCACGTCCTTCTTCAGGAAGCGGTTGGCAAAGAGCAGTGCGGCGCCGGCGGATACTGCGGCCACCACCAGGCCCAGGCCGATCAGCAGGCCCAGGCTGTCCACCACGTTCAGGTTGGACGCCGCAGCCAGCGGCCCGGGTGTGGGCGGCACCATGGTGTGCGTGGCGTACAGGCCGGTCATCAGGGCGATGGACATGGCCACCAGGGACACCTTGGCCCGCTCCGCCATGGCCTTTTTCAGCGAGTTGAGGATGATGTAGCCGGAATCGCAGAACACCGGAATCGAGACAATGTAGCCGATGATGCTCATGGTCAGGGTGGGGAAGCGCGTGCCCAGTACCTTGATGAGCGCATCGGCCATGGCAATCGCTCCGCCGGAACGTTCCAGGATCACGCCGATCATCGTGCCGAACAGGATCACCAGGCCAATATTGCCCATGGTGTTTCCGAACGCCGTGGTAATGGTCGGAATGATTTCCTCAACGGGCAGCCGGAAAGCGAATGCGCCAATGAAGGCCGCCCCGAGAAGTGCCAGGAAAGGCGAGATTTTCAGCTTTGCCGTGACAAAGACAATGCCGATTACCAGCACCAGCAGTATTACCAGATCAATCATGGGGTTCCTTTAGAGTGAAAAACGTCGATGTTTATCAACAGGACAAATCATGGAATCACGCGTGTTTGGCAAGTCCAAAACGCCGCGGTGACCGCCCTGCGGCCGCCAGGCCTGAACAGGCGCGGGCCGCAGCATCCTCGATGAGGAGCTCTGCATCTTCGGTGAGCTCCTCAAGCGTTGCCGGTCCGCGGGCCAGGGACACCGCGGTGGTGATCCCGGCGTCCCGGCACTCGGCAGCACTGAGCCGAACCGTTCCCGCCACCACCACCAGGGGACTGGCCGCCGGCGCGAGGCGGCGGACCGCGTCCACCACCTTGCCGCCCAGTGACTGGGTGTCCAGGCAGCCCTCCCCGGTCAGGATCACGTCGGCGCGTGCCAGTGCCGACTGCAGGCCAACGGCATCGGCCACCAGTTCCGCGCCGGGAACGGTTTCCGCTCCGAGGAGGGCAACCAGGGCCAGCGGCAGGCCGCCGGCCGCACCGAAGCCGGGGGTGGCGAGGTAGGTGTCCGGGTCCGCGTCAGGACGCAGTGCCGCGAGGACCCTGGCGAGGTTGGCCAGGCCAGCATCGAGCAGCGCCACATCCTCCGGTCCGGCCCCTTTCTGCGGTCCGAACACGGCTGCAGCGCCGTGGCTGCCGCAGAGGGGGTTGGCGACGTCGACGGCGACCCGCCACTTCACGGCCGTTGCGCGCGGATGCAGTCCGGACGTGTCCACGGTGCTGATCTTCGCCAGTCCGCCACCCCCGGGAGCCGCAGGGGCGCCGCCGGCTTCGAGGAAGCGTACTCCGAGCGCGCTGAGCAGCCCGGTGCCGCCGTCGGTGCTCGCTGACCCGCCGATGCACAGCAGGATCTCTTCGACGCCTTCATCAAGGAGGCTGCGGGCAATGGTGCCCACGCCGTAGCTGTCTGCGCGCAGCGGCTGCAGGGGTACGTCCGAGACGGCGGGAAGCCCGTTGCCCTCGGCCGCTTCAATGATCCCGATGCGGCCGTCCGCGGAGATTCCGTAGCGGGCCATTTTCGCCCGTCCCAGGGCGTCCGTGGCGGGCACCAGCAGCGGCGGGCGGCCCCAGGCGGCGAGCAGGGCGTCGAGGGTCCCTTCACCTCCGTCAGCCATTGGAATCTCGATCATCTCGGCGTCCGGACCAAAAGCGAAACGCGCACCGCGGGCCATGGCTGCGGCGGCCCCGGCAGCAGAGATACTGCCCTTGAAGGAGTCCGGGGCAACGACGATGACGGGCGGAGGGAAATCAGGCACCCACCCAACTTTAGGGTGTCGGTACTCACAGGCCTATGTTTGGAATAACCACTGATTACCGTTTATCCACAGCCGAAAGTGGGCACAACGCACAGTGTCAGGCCCGCGCTGCCACCAGGGCCAGCTGCAGGGTCAGCGCATGCCGGACGTCCCGCGGGTTCAGCGCCGTGACCTGCGCAATCCGTTCCAGGCGCTGGATCACGGTATTGCGGTGGGTAAACAGCCGGCGGGAGGTCTCCGAGATGGAACTGCCGGTGCCGAGGAACGCGGCGAGCGTTGAGCGCTGGGCTTCGGACAGCTCTGCGATCCGGGCGGCCAGATGCCGGGCGCTTCCGCTGGGCATGCAGGCGACCGCCAGTTCTGCGCTCAGGTCCTGAAGCCCCAGGACGGCTTCATCCGCCGGCAGGAGCTCCGGGCGGGCCGCCAGCTGCGCCAGGGTTGCGGCGCTTTCGTGCAGCGGCCCGTCCGCGGTGCAGGCATCGCCCAGGAGCAGCACCGAACTGCTGCCGGCCGCGGCAGCCAGCGCGGCGTCGTCGTGCGCGTCCAGCAGGATCCAGAGGGCACCCTGAAAGGACGCCCAGCGGTAGCGGCCGGAGCAGGAGAGGAAATCGGTGAGTTTGCCGGCGTCAACCGGAAGCCGGTGGATGGGACGTCCGTCCGCGGCGCGCGCCAGGACCGCCGCGATGCGCCACGGGCCGGGCAGGGACGGCGAGCCGCCGGCCAGTGCACGCTGTACCGATCCGGGCTCGAACCCGCCGTTGAGCAGGCGTCCCAGCAGGTCTCTGTCGAGCGCTTCCCGCAGCGCTTTGGCATCCATTTCCCGCTCACGCTCGAGCAGCAGGCGGATGGTGAGGACAACCACGTCGGCCAGCGGCAGCACGACGTCGGGCGGTCCGGTGAGTCCCACCACCCCCACAACCGTGGCCTCAAGGGTGATGGGACAGTTCACGCCGGCGCGCATTCCGTCCTGTTCCCCGGGGTGCCGGATGACCACGGGGTTGCCGGTGGCTGCCGCCTCCCGGGCACCTGCATGCAGGCTGCCGATGCGGGCGGCATCCCGGGAGGCGATGATGATCCCGGCGGCGTCCATCACGTTGACGTTGTGCTGGAGCGTGGGAGAGATGCGGTCCACGACGCGTTGCGCCAAGGCACTGCTGAGCGGCGCTGACATGTCCCCAAGTCTAGAGGGGCGGACAAATTGCTTCCCTTCCGGCGCCCCCGTCCCGGCCCCGTTCCTGTCCCGGCCGGACCCTTGCGGGGCATGGGCCCGCGCCACACAATTGAGGCAGTTGTTCCACCCCGCCGCCGGACGCCGGCTGCGGAGAACCGTGGGAGACAGGGGAAACGCGTTGTCCATGGAACTTTTGCCGACGCACAGTATGCGGATCAATGACTGGCTGGGCACGTACGCAATGGACCTGAGCCGTTATCAGGGCGCAGATGAGGGAATCCATTCAGCAGTCCTGGCCCGGCTGGGCGATGACGGCCTGAACTACCACCACATCCAGCACCGGGTGAAGGAGGCGGACTCCCTGGGCCGGAAACTGGACCGGCGCACCGAAGACGGCACGCCCCGGTACGCCAACGGGCTTGAGGACATCGATGACCTGATCGGCGTGCGGATCATCCTGTTCCTGGAATCGGACATTCCGGCCGCCATGGAAGCGCTGGCGGGCGCCTTCGAGGAACTGGACCACGTGGATAAATCCGCCGAGCAGAAAGCCCGCGGCGACTTCGGCTACTCCGGCCAGCACCTGGTCCTCCGGGTGCCCCGGGACAACCCGCCTGCCGGCTGCGAAAACTTCTGCGGACAGCGTTTTGAAGTGCAGTTCCGCACCATCCTGCAGCACGCCTGGGCCGAGTTTGAGCATGAGATCCGGTACAAGGGCACCGGACCCGTCCCGCCGGAAGTCAACCGGGCATTCACCCTGGCCTCCGGGCTGATTGAACTGGCGGACCGGGAGTTCGACGCCATTAACCATGTGGTGGCGCTGCAGCGGCTGCGCGGCGAGGCACGGGTAGCCGGCGTGCAGAGCGGGGACGAGCTGAACGCGGCCGCCCTGCGCGAGGTGCTGGAGCAGGAACTGCCCGAGAACCCGCGCAGCCGCGCCGAACACTATGACTGGCTGGTCCAGGTGCTTGAGGCCAACACCGTGTATTCGCTGTCGGAGGCCACGGCCCTGCTGCGCTCGGCGGACTGGACAGCCCTGGCTGACCGGCTGCGCTACCGCTTCCCGCCCGGACACGTGCGCGCCGCAGATGACTACCTGCTGGAGCAATGGGGCAGGGCGTATATCCAGCGCACCGCACACCTGAGCGAGGACGGCACCCGGCGCGGGAAACTCGAGTACCGCCTGCGCCGGTTAGTGTCCTGAACCTGTCCCCGGACCCGCTGGGGGCCGGGACGGCAGGAGGAGCTAGCGCCCGGCGCGGAGGGCAGCGGCGGCGTCGGTAGCGGTGGTGCGGATCCGGTACAGGCTGGACGTGGCAGTCATGTACAGGGTCCGGCCGTCTGCGCCGCCGAAGCAGACGTTGCTGACCGTCTCCGGCACCGGAATGTGTTCCAGCAGTTCCCCGGCCGGGGAGAAGACCCGCACCCCGTCGCCACCGGAGGACCAGATGTTGCCGTCCGTATCCACCCGGAAACCGTCCGGTACGCCCGGGGCTACCCGCACGAACACCCGGCCGTTCTTCGCCTGCCGGCCGTCCACGACGTCGTAGGCGCGGATCGGGTTGCCGTCGGCCTGGGCGGGACCGGCGGGGGAGACGGTCTCCTCGGCGGTGTCCGAGACATAGAGGACGGACTCATCCGGTGAGAATGCCAGCCCGTTGGGCGCCATGATATCCGTGATGACTGCGGTGAGTTCCCCGCTGGCCGGGTCAAAACGGAACACGTACCGGTCCCCGTATTCCAGCTCGCCGGGGTGGCCTTCGGCCGGGTTGTCGATGCCGTAGGAGGGATCCGAGAACCAGATGGTGCCGTCGGACTTCACAACGACGTCGTTGGGGGAGTTGAAGCGCACCCCGCCGAAACGGTCCACCAGGGTTTCCACGGCGCCGTCGCGGTCCCGTTCAATGGCGCGGCGCCCGTGCGAGCACTGGACCACCGACCCGTCCGCGTCCAGGGCGCGGCCGTTGGTGAACTCCACGTCCTGGCCGTAGACGCTGAGCTCACCGCTGGTTTCGCTGTATTCCAGGATCCGGTTGCTGCGCACATCGCTGTACCGTACGGCGTTGCGTCCGGGCACCCAGCAGGGTCCCTCGGCCCAGACCGCGCCCGTACCCACCTGTTCCAGTGCGGCTCCGGTTTCCAGCAGCGTCCGGGGGGATGCGTCTGCGTCCATGCTTTGTCTCCTGTTCGGGGCCGCAGGGGGCCCGGGTCAAGCGCGTACGGTCTGCGTCCTTTTATACGCGAGCGTGGGGCACGGCCCAAGCCGGGCAGTGATCAGGGCAGGTTACGGAAACCGCGGATCAGCACGTCGGCCCGCCCGCGGGAGGCCCGGACCAGCTCCGCGTTGGGCTGGTCCACCTCCTGTACCCAGGCAGCGGCTGCCTGCGGGCTTTTGCCGAAGCGGATATGCCGTTCCACCAGGCGCTGCACCCGCAGGTCCTCCTCCGGTTCGCAGTACCAGACCTCTGCGCAGCGGGCACGTACCTGTTCCCACTCGGGGCGGTCCAGCAGGAGGTAGTTGCCTTCGGTGAGGATGATCCGGGCTGCCGGGAAAACCGGGATATCCCCGGCCAGCGGCTGCTCCAGAGTCCGCTCGAACCCCGGGGCGTAGACGACGTCGGTACGCCCGGCGGAGAGCAGCCGGTCCAGCAGGGCAGCGTAGCCGTATGCGTCGAAGGTTTCCGGGGCACCTTTGCGCTCCCGCAGGCCCTGCCGGTCCAGTTCCCGGTCCGAGAGGTGGAAACCGTCCATCGGCACATGGGCAAAGCGGCGGGACTCCACGGGCTGGTGTTCCGGGTTCAGGGCACGGACCAGGGCCTCAACCAGGGTGGTTTTGCCCGCCCCCGGCGCACCGGTGACGCCAATGACGAGGGTTCCGGTACAGGATCCGGCCAACGCCGTCAGCCTGTCCTGCAGCTGCCTCAGAGTAGGGAAGGACATAACCGCATTCTCCTCTGCCCACGTCTTTCGCCGCCCGGAAAGTGCCAGTCTACGGTGCCTTGGCAACGGGCGCCCGGACAGGAAAATGTCCGCCGGTTCTCCTATGGTGGTGGGCAAAGGCCGAGCACACGAGGAGGCAGATATGTCAGATTTCCGAGGACGCAAGCTCTTGAAAGCAGCAGGGCAGGGCGCAGTTGCCGGACTGGCCGGTGTAGCAGCAATGACCGCCGGCGAAAAACTGGAACAGGCTGTGACCCGGAGGCCCAATTCCTACGTTCCGGCCCGCACCCTGCTGAGCCTGCTGGGCCAAAAACCCGCTGCCGATGCCCGGCCACCGCTCTGGAACCACGCCATGCACTGGGGGACGGGCGCGGTTCTCGGTGCCCTGCGCGGGGTCTGGTCCGTCACCGGGATCCGCGGCCCGGTTGCGAACACGACCTTCAGCGTTGTCCGCCTGGCCACGGACCAGACACTTGAAAACGCCACCGGCATCGGAGCCCCGCCCACCTCGTGGCCGCTGTCCGAGACCGCAGTGGATGTTTGGCACAAGACGGTCTATGCCTGGATTACCGGTGTGGTCTCAGATGCCCTGATCCCGCCGGTCCTGGAATCCAGGCAGGGCACCACCAGCCACTGACCCGCCGTGCGCACAGTCCTTTGCCCGGCCTAAGCTGGGGTTGTTGTCTACCCGAGGAGAGATACGTTGTCCCTGCTGACCCCCCTGATTACCAGTGCCGGCCTGATCGGCGGCTACAAGACCGCCCGTGACACCGGCAACCGCCAGCTTGGTGGAGCCGTCCTTGCCGCCGCAGGTGCCGCTGCCTTTGCCCTGTGGAAGCGCGACGCCGGCACGGGCAAGGCTGCAGCCCTCACCGCCGGCTACGTGGCCGCGTTCGGCCTGTCCCACCCGCTGGCCAAGAAAATGGGGGCCTGGCCGTCCGTCTATACCGTGACCGGCGCCGTGGCCCTGGCCTCGCTGGTCTTCGGCCGTAAGCGCTGATTCTCCCTGGCTGCCGGGCGGGGACAACGGTCCCGGCCCGGCGGCAGCCCCGGCGTCGCCTCACGCCGGGCCTCTGCCAGCCCCTTGCCGGCGGCAGCCCGCGCGGCAACAAGCCCGCGGCACAAGGCAGGGCAGAGCGGGAATCATCGGCCCGGCGTCGTCGTTATACCTGATGCGGGCGGAACAGGGCCCGCAGCGGAAGCCGGGACACCGGCGCCGCCGCTTGATTGGCAACTTGTTGATTGGCAATTCAATACGGGGATGATCGGTTTCGACGATGTTGGTTGTGCCAGGGGAAGCGGGCCGAGAACGCAGAGTTATCTCGTTAACGCTCTCTGCAAAAAAATAAGTGCCAAACCTATGCGCACTGACTTCGCTCTCGCTGCCTAAGCAGCCGGAGTAGTCCGTCAGCCCGGAGTCGCTCTCGCTCCGGATCCTGGCGTCGTTTAGAGGGCCACTGCTGAACACTTCCGCCGTCGGGGTGTTCGGGACTTTTTGACGGCTGGGCCCGGACCGGCCACCTGTATGCAGGATGGCCGGGGCCGAGAAAATCCGACGCATACTGCGCCCGGAGAAGCCCTGGCAAAACAACACCGGACGGGGGTTCGATTCCCCCCATCTCCACACCAGGCGAAAGGCCTGCCCCTGAAGGGGCGGGCCTTTCCGCGTGTCCGGCCCCGTGTACTGGCGTTGAAGCACCTTCTGCCTCCGGCACTAATGTGGGATGCAGAGGGCAAACGGCCCCGTGCGCGAAGGGATGGACATGCAGGCACTGACAATCAGCCCCGGACAAAAGGATTCGCTGGAGCTGAGGGACCTGCCGGAACCGGATGCAGCGGAAGGCAGCGTGCTGGTGGAGATCCTGTCGGTGGGACTGTGTGCCACCGACCGGGAGGTTATTGCCGCTGAGTTCGGCACGGCACCCGCCAACCGGGATTATCTGGTGATGGGACACGAGAACCTTGGCCGCGTGCTGGAGGCGCCGGAAGATTCCGGGCTTGCCGCCGGAGACCTGGTGGTGGGTATTGTCCGCCGGCCCTGTGCCGAGAAGTGCCCTGCCTGTGCTGCGGGCGAATGGGACATGTGCCATACCGGCACCTATACCGAGCACGGCATTGAAGGGATGGACGGTTTTGCCCGCGAACGCTGGCGCGGCGAACCGGAAGAGATGGTGAAACTGGACCCGTCACTGGACCGGGTGGGAGTGCTGCTGGAGCCGGCCACCATCCTGGCCAAGGCCTGGGAGCAGATTGACCGGATTGGCAGCCGTGCCTATTTCCGTCCGCGGGTAGCCGCCGTGACCGGCGCCGGACCGGTGGGCCTGCTGGCCGCCCTGTTCGGAGTGCAGCGCGGACTCGAAGTGCACGTCTTTGACCTGGAGGAAGACGGACCCAAGGCGGATCTGGTGAAGGAACTGGGGGCTGTGTTCCACACGGACAGCCTCACGGATTCAGGCATCAGCGCGGACATCATCATCGAATGCACAGGTGCGCCCGCGGTGATCCGGGAGGTCCTGCACCGCGGCGCCAAAAACTCCGTCACCTGCCTGACCGGTGTCTCCGAAACCGGTGCCGAGGAGCCCCTGGACCTGGGCGCCCTGAACCTGGGACTGGTCATGGACAACCGGGTGGTCTTTGGAACCGTCAATGCCAACCGCAGGCATTACCTGAAGGCCGCTGAAGTGCTGGCACGGACCGACACGGGATGGCTGGAGAAGATCATCTCCCGCCGGGTCCCGCTCGCTGACTATGCCCGGGCCTTTGAAGATCAGGGCGAGGACATCAAAGTGGTGCTTGACCTGCAGGACGCCTGACCGGTTCCGCAGGCTATTCAGCCGCGGAGGATTCGGTGATACACAGGAAGGACCAAAGCGGCCGCCGCCGCGGTCACGCCAGCTCGCATTGGAGGCACTCAGATGGATAAGGACACCGATCTTCCGCTGATTCCCGGCGGTTCCGAAGCTGACCGGGCGGAGCAGGACATTCCCGCCGTTCCCGGTGCAGGAGATGCCGGGCCCGCGGGGGAAATCCACCGGGACGGCACTGACGGTATCGAGCAGGAAATCCCGGAGGTGCCGGGGGCCGGTGACGCAGGTCCGGAAGGCCGGGTGTACCCCGACGGGTCCGAGGCCGACATCCTGGAACAGAACACCGACGTTCCGGGAAGCGACGAGGACTATCCGCAGGGGGACGGCTGATGCCGTGATGCCCTGCCCGCTCCAGCGGTACCGGACGTGCCGCATCAGGGTCCGCGGCCGCGGATTCCCGGCTGCGGCACCGCTGCCGGCGTGCCGGCCCGCGTAGAATGAACGGCGGCACAAGGGGCAGATCAACAGCAGGAGCGGCGTGAACTACTTTGACCCGGCGGCGGTCTTCGACGTCGTCGACCTGGCCGGTGTGCTGGCCAACGGCGTTTTGGGTGGAGCCGTCGCCCGGCAGCTGCGGATGGACCCGGTGGGGTTCATCGTGCTGGCCCTGACATCCGCCCTGGGCGGCGGTGTCCTGCGGGATACCCTGCTGCAGGAAGGGACACCGGTGGCGCTGACCAACCCCGCCTACCTCATCACCGCCCTCGCCGGTGCCTTCATCGCCTACGCCATTGAGCTCAAAGGCAAATGGGCCAACCGCTTCCTCATAGTGATCGACGCGTTCGCGCTGGGCTGCTGGGCCGCGACCGGCACTGCCAAGGCACTCGCCGTGAACCTGGACTGGCTGCCGGCCATCCTCATCGGTGTGGCCACGGCCGTGGGCGGCGGCATGATCCGCGACATTGTGGTGGGCCGGGTGCCCGCCATTTTCGGTGGCAACACGCTGTACGCCACCGGTGCACTGGTGGCCGCCGTCGAAATGGCTGTCCTGTACAACATGGGCCTGCAGAACGTGGGCATGGGCGTGGCCATCGGCACGGCCGCCGTGCTGTGCATCCTGGCCCGGCGGCGCGGCTGGCGGCTGCCCGGGCCGGGGGAGTTCAATGTCCGGCTGCCGCGGCGGGCACGGCCAGCGGAGCGTCCCGGAGCCGGCTGGCCGCGGCCGAAACTGAAGCTGCCGCGCCTGCGCCGGAACGGAACCGGCACCAGCGAAGAATCGCCGGACGCGCCCCGGCATTCCTAGCAAAAAATGTCCGCCTAAACACTGAAACAACCGGATTTAGTCCCCGGAATCCGTGCTTTTACAGACGCGATATGCGCGGGTAGCGTGGCGCACATGACTGCTTACAAGAGCGTAAATCCGTCCACTGGAGAGACCCTTCAGGAATTCCCCACGGCCACCGACGGCGAAATCCGCCAGGCCATCGATTCAGCCCATGCCGCTTTTACCCACTGGCGTGCCGAACCGGTGGAAAACCGCAGCAAGGTTCTCTCACGCGTCGCCGAACTCTACCGGGAGCGTTCCGACGAACTCGCCGCCCTCATTGCCCTGGAAATGGGCAAGCCGCTGCGCGAAGCCAAGGGTGAAGTGGCGCTCTCCGCCAACATCTACGAGTACTACGCCACCGAGGGGCCCGGCTTTATGGCGGATGAACAGCTTGATCCCCGGGGCGGTGGCAGCGCCGTGGTGCGTACCCTGCCCGTTGGTGCCCTGCTGGGGATCATGCCGTGGAACTATCCCTACTATCAGGTGGCACGTTTCGCAGCGCCGAACCTGATGCTGGGCAATACGGTGCTGCTCAAGCACGCCAACAACTGCCCGCAGTCCGCGCTGGCCATGGAACAGATTTTCGCCGATGCCGGAGTCCCCTCCGGTGCCTACACCAACATCTTCGCCACCAACGAGCAGGCTGCGGACATCATTGCCGACCCGCGCATCCAGGGTGTGTCCCTGACCGGCAGCGAACGTGCCGGTGCCGCCGTCGCCGAAGTGGCCGGACGCAACCTGAAGAAATACGTCCTTGAACTGGGCGGCAGCGACCCGTTCATTGTCCTGGACTCCGAAGACCTGGACGCGACGGTCAAGGCAGCGGTTGCCGGGCGGATGGGCAACACAGGGCAGGCCTGCAACGCGGCGAAACGGTTCATTGTGGTGGAGGATCTCTACGAGGAGTTCGTGGAGAAGTTCACCGCCCGCATGGCGGCCATCGAGCCCGGAGACCCGCTGCAGCAGGAGACGCGGTTTGGTCCGCTCTCCTCACAGTCCGCCGCGGACGGGCTGCTGGAACAGATCCGCGACGCCGTGGAGCGGGGCGCCACCCTGCGCACCGGCGGCGGGAGGATCGACCGTCCCGGATCCTACGTCCAGCCGACAGTCCTGACCGACGTCACTGAGGACATGCGTGCCTTCTCGGAGGAACTGTTCGGGCCGGCGGCCGTGATTTACAAGGTCGCCAACGCCGATGAAGCAGTGGAGCTGGCCAACAACTCGCCCTTCGGTCTGGGCGGGGCCGTGTTCAGCACCGATGAAGGCCGGGCGCTGGAGGTGGCTGACCGGCTGGAGACCGGCATGGTCTGGATCAACGGCACTTCCGGTACGCAGGAGGACCTGCCCTTCGGCGGCGTCAAGCGTTCGGGCGTGGGCCGGGAACTGGCCCGGTACGGGATGGCCGAGTTTGTGAACCGGAAGCTGATCCGCATTCCCAAGAAGCGCTGAGCCCCTGCCGCTCAGGCCGCGCGGCTGCTTTCCGGTTCCGGCCGGGAAGCATCCGCGTGCTCGCTGGGGCCGTTGAACACCACGTACCGGTAGGCGAAATACCGGAAGATGTTGCCCAGTGCGATACCTACCACGTTGCCGGAAATGTTGTCCGCGAACTGGCTTTGGAAGCCCAGCAGGTAGTGCGAGACGTAGAGACAGCCGGCGGAGATCAGCAGCCCCACGAGGTTGGTCAGGGCAAAGAGCAGCGTTTCACTGCGGATGCTGCGTGTACGGAGTTTCCGGAAGGTAATGTACCGGCTGCCCAGCCATGACACGGTGGTGGCGGCCAGCACGGAAATGGTCTTGGCCAAGATGGGGCTGTCCTGGATCAGGGTGGCCGAGAGGATGTTGAACAGGCCCACATCCACCACAAACGCGACGGTGCCCACCACTGAAAATGAGCCCAGCCGGTGAGCAATCCTGCGCACCCCTGTGGTTCCTGCCATTACCGAAATCCGTTCAACCGCGCTCGCCCGGGAGGCTGCTTCCTGCCCGGGCCGGTGCGTACACACGGCCGGGCCTTTTACCTTCGGATGATTGCACACCGTGCATTCGGCCGCAAAATCAGTTCGCTGGCAAGCTGGATCAGGGCAGTGTGACCGTAAATACAGTGCCCTTGCCGGATTCGCTCTCCAAGGCGATGGTGCCGCCGTGCTCTTCCACAATGCGCTTGGAAATCACCAGGCCAAGGCCGACGCCGGGGATCTGTGCCCTGCGGGCCGTGCCCGAGCGGAAGAACTTGGTAAAGACCTCGGCCTGCTCGGCGCCGGTCATGCCGATGCCGGAATCGGCGACCCGCAGCACCGTGGTCCCGGCTTCCGTGCGCCAGGCGCTGACCGTGACCTGTCCGCCGTCGGGGGAGTACTTGACCGCGTTGGAGAGCAGGTTGTCCAGGACCTGCGCCATCCGCTTGGGATCCAGCATGGCCGGCAGGTTCTCGGGCAGCTCGGTGACAATGTCGACGCCGTTCATTTCCGCGCGCGGGGCCGCAGAGGTGATGCCTGCGCGGATGAGCTCGCTGAGGTCGGTGACCTCCAGCTCCATGCTGGCGGAACCGGCCGCGGCGGAGAGCAGGTCCGAGACCAGGTGCAGCAGTTTCTCGGAGTTCCGCTGCGCCACCTTCAGGGAGGACGCCACATAGGAGGGGATGGCGTCTTCCTCATCCAGCGCCAGTTCCAGGTACCCCATGATGGAGGTCAGCGGGGTGCGCAGCTCGTGGGACACATTGGCCACGAAGTCGTCCTTGGCAGCCACCGCATTCACCAGGCCCGTGACGTCGCTGTACGCGATCACCGAGCCCTGGAACGCGTCGTCGTCGCCGTGCATGGAACGGGCCGAGACGCTAAGTGCCTTTTGCTCCTCGCCCTCGCCGTACCAGACCAGCTGGTCGGAGAAGGAGTGCCCCTCCGATGCCCGCTGCACCGGACGCTCGGCCGGCGGAACCGGGGTGATGCGGTCCGGCCCG
>ERZ504995.16-NODE-16-length-20874-cov-4.686152_pt1 | contig 20874 bp, 28 predicted proteins | sample MGYA00514197_ERZ504995 | MGnify/ENA primary metagenome ERZ504995 (study PRJEB26094, sample SAMEA4028455) | Ovis aries | biome: host associated; feature: stool; material: fecal | place: Italy | collected 2012 | study: EMG produced TPA metagenomics assembly of the...
ATGGGACCCACCCTCACATCCACCGCTCCGAAGCTCGCACAGTTCTGGCGCGATTCGGTCACAGACTGAAAGAAACCAACATGGCATACAAACTCGGCCTCGACGCCAAGCTCTTCATCGGAGGGGCGGAGGCGAAGAACGTCAAGGACGTCACGCTCTCCCTGGAATCGGGCGAGGCGGACGTCACCACCCGCGCCACCGAAGGCTGGCGGGCCTACGCCGCCACGCTCAAGGAGGCGTCGCTCGAATTCGAGATGCAGTGGGACACGGAGGACAGTTCGTTCAGCTCCATCCAGAGCGCCTACTTCGGCAACTCCCCGCTCGCGATCTTCGTGACCGACGGCGAAGGCCACGGCCTCGACGCCGACTGGGTCGTGACGAAGTTCTCGCGCTCCGAGCCGCTCGAGGAGGCGCTCACGGTGTCCGTCACCTGCCGCCCCACGCTCATCAACCGCGCGCCGGAGTGGAGGTAGCGATGCACACCTTCACCGACAACGCCGGGCGCGTGTGGACCGCGAACCTCAACGTCGCCACCCTGAAACGCGTCCGCGCCCTCGCCGGCGTGGACCTCGCCTCGGCCATCCTCGTCGAAAAGGACGGGAGGGTCGAGGCGTCGCTTTTGGAACGGCTCGCCTCGGACCCGGCCCTGCTCGTGGACGCGCTCTTCGCGCTTTGCAAGGACGAGGCCGACAAGCTCGGCGTGTCCGACGAGGACTTCGGAAGGGCGATGGCGGGCGACGCCATCCTCGGCGCGACCGACGCGCTCCTGGACGAGATCGTCGATTTTTTCCCGAACCCGAAGAGGGCGATCCTGCAGCGCCTGGTGGCGGCGGCGCGCAGGGCCGAGACGGCCGCGAGGGCGGCGCTCGACAAGGCGCTCTCGACGGACGAGCTGGACAGGGCCGTGGACTCGCTCCTGGCCGTCTCGACCGGCTCGTCGACGAACTCGCCGGCGTCTGCGGGGTAGACCCGGGTCCGTTCACGCTGCGCGCCCTCGTCCGAATGGCCGAGGCGCGCTGCCGCGCCGACTGGGCGCGGACCTCCGCGCTCATGGCGCTTGCCGTGAACCTCGTCCGCGACCCGCGCCGGACGCCCGCCGCCAACCCGAACGACTTCAACCCCTACGCGCCGCGGCCGAAGAAGCCGATCCTGCGCGGGAAGCAGCTCGAGATCCTGCGGGACGTGTTCGTGAAGAACGCGCCCGCGCCGGGAGATCGGGGAAAAGAACGCGAGCCAGGGAGGGAATAAGAACGGCCCCCATCGCGAGCGTTCCTTTCAAGTGACACGCGAAGGGGGCCGAAGGCAATTAATGCGCCGGATCGCCCGGAGTCTCTCACAAACCAAACCAAATAGCAACCCATGTCCATCGTTTCCAACATCCGCGCCGGCAGCGCCTATGTCGAAGTGACGGCGGACACGGGCCGGCTCAACAAGGGCCTTTCGCAGGCCCAGGCCCAGCTCCGAGCGTTCGGCCAGACCTGCACCACGGTCGGCCGCGACCTGCTCGTCCTCTCCGGGGCGATGGCCGCGCCCTTCGCGATGGCCGTCCGGTCGTTCGCCAATTTCGACGACACGATGCGGCTCGCGCAGGCGGTGACCGGCTCGACCGGCGAAGCCTTCGAGTCGCTCACCCGCACCGCCCAGACGCTCGGCCGCACCACGTCCTTCACCGCGCAGCAGGTCGCCGGCGCGATGGTCGCCCTCGGCCGCATGGGCTTCGCCTCCTCGGAGATCGAAGCCAGCATCGGCGCGGTGCTCAACCTCTCCCGCGCGACCGGCACCGACCTTTCGGAGTCGGCGGACATCGCCGCCAACTCCCTCCGCATCTTCGGACTCTCCGCCGACCGGATGGCGTCCGTTTCCGACGTCCTCACGGCCGCTGCGAACGGCTCGGCGCAGACCTTGACCGACCTCTTCGACGCCATGAAGATGGCGGGGCCGCAGGCCAAGGCCGCGGGCGAGGACATCACCGACACCGCGGCCGCCATCGGCGTCCTCGCGAACGTCGGCCTCAAGGGCAGCCTCGCCGGCACGGCGCTCAGGAAGTCGTTCTCGCAGTTCGCCAAGGTCAAGATTCAGGACAAGCTCGCCTCCGTGGGCGTCCGGGCGGTCGACGCCACCGGCAACCTCCGCAAGATGGCGGACATCGTCCGCGATCTCGCCGGCGCCATGAACGCGATGCCGACCGCGCAGCGCATCGCGTTCGCCGAGGAAATCTTCGACCTGCGCGGCTCGCTCGCCGGACTCTCCCTCACCGGGAACGTCGCGCAGCTCGACGAGTTTCTCGGGAAGCTCCGGGACGTCGACGGCGTCGCCGCCACCACGTCGCAAAAGATGGACGCGGGCCTCGGCGGCTCGTTCCGTCTCCTCAAGTCGGCCGTCGAGGGCGCCATGAACGCCGTCGGCGCCGCCGTGAGCGACACACTACAACCTTTTACCGACCGGATCACATCGGTCATCAACGCGCTCACCGGATGGATCGAGCGCAACGCCGGCCTCGTCACCGCCTTCGCGGCGACGGTGGCCGGCGCCGCCGCGCTCGGGGCCGCCATCCTCGCGGTCGGCCTCGCCTGCAAGGGCGTCGCCGCCGCGGCTGGACTCGCCAGAGGCGTCCTCGTGTCTTTCGGCGCGGTGCAGCGGGCGGTCGCCGGATCCGGACTCGCACGATCGCTCGCGGTGATTGCACACTCCTTCGCGGACTACCGCAACCAGGCGATCCCCGCGATGGTGGGCACGAGCCGGCTCCTCGCCGCCCTCAACCTCCCCATCGACCGGCGGGCGCTGCAGATCGCCTCGTCGTTCGTCCTCATGGGCAACGCCGAGGCGGCCGCGGCCGCGAAGGCGGTGCTTGCCACCCGGTTCCAGGCGGTGGCGGACGCCCTGCGCTCCCTCTCCCTTTCCACCTTGGCCGCCACGGTCGCCACGAAGGCCCACACGGCCGCGAGCGCGGCCGGCGCGGCCGTCACCCGGGCCCTCGCCGCCGCGCGCGGCCTGGCGGCCTCCGTGACGGCCGCCCTTTCCCTCGCCAACGCCAAGGCCGCCGCGACCGCCGCGGCCTCGACAGCCGCCAATGTCGCCCTCGGCCTTTCGGCCAAGGCCGTGGCCGCCGGCTACCTCCTCGCGCACACGGCCGCGTCCGCCTTCCTGGCGCTGCCGATCTCGGTCGTGTTCCTCGCCATCGCGGGAGCCGTCGCGCTCCTGGTGCACGGGCTCGCCAGGTCGAGCCGGTACACGGCGCAGCTCTCCACCGACATGGAGAAGCTCCGCGAGGCGGGCGACGAGCTGCGCTCCTCGGATCAGCTCCGGATGCAGCGCCTCCAGCAGCTCGCCGGCAAGCAATCGCTCACCAACGCCGAGATGGCCGAGGCCGAGCGCCTCGCCGCCGCCCTCAAGGGCCGCTACGGCGACCTCGGCATCTCCATCGACCGCGTCGCCGGCAGGCTCGACATGGCCGCCGACGCCCAGGGCCGCTTCAACGAAGCGCTCCGGAAGGCGACGCTCGCGCAGCTCGACGCCGAGATCGAGGAACACCGGAACAACGTCCGCGAGCTTGAGAAGGAGAACGACTCCCTCGTGTCCTCCTGGTCCGGCGCGGCGTGGGACTACGTCACGTCGGGCTTCGACTCCGACGTCGTTTCGGACAAGGTCCAGAAGAACTACGACAGGATTTCCGTCGAGCGCAAGAAGCTCGAGGCGCTTCTCCTGCGCCGCAACGCGGCCGCCGGCGGGGACTCCGGAGCGCTCACGGGCAAGACGGAAACCGAGGCGCTGCAGGAGGCCATCCAGGCCGACGCCCAGGCCGCCCTTGCCACACAGAGCGACGCCGAGCAGGCGGCCAAGCGCCTCGCCGAAATCGAGCGCAAGCTCCGCCGCGAGAACCAGACCTCGCTCGAGAACGAGATCGAGGACATCCGCGACCTGCGCGACGAATACAAGCAGCTCATCGAGACGATGCTCGACTACGAGTATTCGCGAGGCGACGCCGACGAGGCGAAGATCGCGGAACTCGAAGAGAAGCTCGCCCGCGCGGACGAGGAGGCCGAAGCCCGTGTGGAGGCGGCCCGGTCGAAGCGGCAGCAGGAACTCGCGAAGGAAGTGTCCGACCTGCAGGGCGCCTTCGACGAGCAGGCGGGCGAGATCGTCCGCCGCCGCGACGAGCGCCGGCAGGACCGGGAGATCGACGAAACGCTCGCCGCCGACCCGGCCAAGGGCGTCGCCCTGGTCGAACGGCTGCTCGCGAAGGCGCAGCAGGCGGCCGCGGCGAGCCGCGAGAACTTCGCCTCGGCCCTCGCCGACGCGCAGGCGGACGGCGAGATCGACGACGCCGAGCGGGAGCGCCTCCGCGGCATCCAGAACGCCTTCGTCTCCGCCGAGGGGCTCGTGGACAAGTATTCCGAGAAGCTCCGTGGCGCCCGCCAGGGCGCGGAGGAGGCGGACGCTAGTTCCCGCGACCGCGTCGCCGGCACCTTCTACGCGAAGGCCGCCGAGGCGATGGGCGGCCTGGACCTGCAGACCCGCACCGCCGCCGCCACCGAGAAGGTGGCCGAGAACACGCGAAAGACAAACGACCTCCTGCGCCGCGGCGCGGGAGGGCTCACGTTCACCTAGGAGGATGCATGAAGATCGAACAGGGCTTCTGGGACTGGGACCGCGCCATCGACGACGACGGCGAGCTGGTCGAGGCGGAGATCCCGTACTTCGTGTTCGGGGCCGACGACGAGCAGACCGCGCTCGAGAAGGTCGGGGCGACCGCCCCGGCCAAGCAGGACGACCTCGTCCTGCAGAAGGTCGAGCTCGTCGAGCGCATCAACCTCGACACCTTCAAGGTCCGCGCCGTCTACGGCGAGGACCCCGAGAAGGAGAAGGAGGGCGAGGACGAGGACGACACGAACTTCACGTTCGACTCGTCGGGCGGCACCATGCACATGGACGTCTCGCTCGAGACCAAGGGGAAGTTCCCCGCGGACGCGCCCGACTTCAAGAAGGCGATCAACGTCGACAACGAGGGCAGCGTCAACGGCTGCGAGATCGTCATGCCGACCTTCCAGTTCTCGGAGACGAGGACCGTGAAGGCGTCCAAGGTGAACGCCTCCTACAAGAGAAAGATCGCGGAGCTGACCGGCACCGTGAACGCCGCCGCCTTCAAGGGCTTCGAGCCCGGCGAGGTGCTTTTCCTCGGCGCCACGGGCTCCAAGAAGGGCAAGAAGCGCAAGCACCCCTGGGAGATCACCTTCAAGTTCGCCGTCTCGCCGAACAAGGAGAACCTCAAGGTCGGCGACATCACCGTCGACAGCAAGGACGGCTGGGACTACCTCTGGGTCAAGTACGAGGACGAGGTCTCCGACGAGAGGAAGAACCTCGTCAAGAAGCCCGTCGCCGTCTACGTCGAGAAGGTCTACGAAAGGAAGAACTTCGCGCTTTTGAAAGGCTGACGGGCGCGGGCGGCGTGAGCTGCCGCGCCCGTCATGCGGCTGCGGTTAATCGTCCTTATTGGAACGGAACGCCGCGTCCGTCCCGATCCACAAGGCAAATCTCGAAGATGGACCACAGCCAAACACAAAGGATGACGAGAGGTTCAACGATGGCGGCAACAAGCCATCCGTTGGCCATCCACCACTCCCACTTCGTTGCAAAGGCAATTCCGGTAACGCCCCCGAGAGCGATCCCCGTAAACAGCGTGAGAAGAAGTTGCGCGACGGCGCTCTTGATGCGGAGCGCGTAGAAGTTGTGGATGCCGAGAGCCCCGAAGAAGATGGCGAAGAGAACATATCCGACTCGAGATTTGGGGCGCCACCCATGCACAGTCGAAGGAATGGCATAAGCATCGGGGGATCCCCCAACCGCCACTTGTTTGTCATGGTCTATCGAATTCAGAAACAGTAACCGATTGGCAAAGCAACATGCAACACCACACAAGGCCGTCGCGAGAGGAAACAACAATTGATTTCCTGGCCAATACTGAATGGCGTACCACAACTCGCCAAAAAGAATTGCCGCGCGATTATGAAGGTCGTGGACGAGAGCGAAAGGCAGGGCAATGAAAGCAGAAAGAAAGCAAACAATTCTCCATCGAAAGAGCATGTTGGAGTAGCGTTTTGATGTAGCCGGTATTGAAGAGATGGCTCGACCCGCCATAAAAATGCTTGGGCCCCATGCCAAACAGCAAAACCCGACGCAAATATTGAACAATGACGAATCTTCACAATGCCATTCAGGCCCGACGACAAACAGTCTCAAAACGCCGAAAGGAATCCGAATTATCCATGCTATTCCAAGTCCGCCTACGACCATTAAGGCGATTCCAAATATCTTCCGACTGACCGGAACCTTGGGCTGAGCGTTCTGTTCGTTTTCCATACCGCCAAGACTAGCATTTACCCCCCCCGTCCGTCAATAACCCATTCCAACTCATTGCGTTCACGCGGGTTGCGACGCAACACAAAGCCCGCGCGGACCGGCCGTGAGGCCGCGTCCGCGGGGACTTCCCCCACCACCATGCAGAAAGTCAAATCGGGCGACCCAATCGCCATCTCCGCCGCCGTCTGGAACGACGTCCTCGACGCGGCCGCGCTCGCCAAGAGGACGAGCCGCGCGGGCGCCGGCATCCCGGACGGGCTCGAGGTCGGCATCGTCCGCGTGAAGAACACGACCGAGGAGGACCTCGACCGCTTCGCGGCGCTCGGCATCGCTTTCGGCATCGGCGTTCCCCCCGACAAGAACGAGCTCGCCTTCCAGAACGAGCCCGCCGTCCTCTTCGGCGGCATCTCCGACGGCGACGGCCCCTGGGTCGTGCTTCAGGAACCGATCCCCGCCGGCAAGATCGGTCGTGGGATGCTCTTCGGCGTGACGCCCGCCCAGGTGGACGTCGCCGACGAGGAACACGCCTTCGCCGAGCCCGTCCAGGAAAACACCGCAGGCGCCATCCGCTCGGCCGCCTCCGGAACCGCGCGCATCCTGTGGAAGCCCGGCAAGACCGGTCTGCAGTGGTGCATCCTCCACGTTGGCGCGGGCTCGGGCGCCGCGGGCGATCCGTCCGTCTGCCCGGCGGTGGTCGAGAGTTTCGACGCCGGCGTCTATACGGTCGGCCTCTACGCCAACGGTATCCTCGCCGCCCGGACCGGACGCGGTACGCTCATGCTCCCCGAGGCGTCCATGCTCGCGTCGCTCGACACCGGATCCATCGTCCTCGCACACCTCGTGGACGTCACCGCCGCCGACCACGACGAGGAGGGCGGCTCCGAAGAGGAAGGAGGCTAGACATGCCGTTTCTCATCGCGCCTTCGCGTATCCACGAGCAGCACGGCTTCCTCTTCGACGAGAAGAAGGGCCTGCGCTGCTTCTACGACGATTCGGTCTACGCCTGGGTCATCGTCGACACCGCGCACACAACCCCGACCGTCAAGGTCGGGGAGAGCCGCGAGCTGGCGCTTCGCAACTACCTCTACAACGACCAGCCCATCTGGGAGAGCTACGGCGGCGCCGTGTTCAACAGCGTCACCGACGGCTGGATCTACAACCCCCGTGGCGTCGCCGAGCCCTACGCCGAAAAGGACGTGGACGGCGAGACGTGGATCGGGGACGGATGGTGGAAGGCCGGAAGGCCCAACCCCGACTATCCCGAAATCCAATGCGAGCCCAAGGGGACGTTCCTGAACGGGGGCGAAGCCGAGGAGCCCCCGGTCCTCAAGTGGTGGTGGCCCCGGTGGGAATGGACCGAGGACCTGAGCGGACGGAGCCGGGCGCCGTGGGGCGTCTACGTCGGCAAGGACGGCGCCGAGGCCGTCGCCCAAAGGCGCATCCTCGGCTCGCAGCAGTACCGCGACGGCGACCGCCGCTACTGGACTCTGGCGACGGACCGGGAGTCCCTCGCCTGCACCGACGGCCGCATCATCCGCCACGTCGAGGACGACGACCTCTGGGTCCTCGGCGCGAAGGGCGTCGGCAGGTGGTGGCAGAGCGCCGCCGGCCCCGACCGCGACGTCGGCATGAGGCTCGACCCTTGGAAGCACGACGCGGAGGCGGACGAGGACGTCCTGGACCCCGACGGCAATCCCGTCGAGCTGTCGTTCGACCGTTTCGTCGCTTCCGAGGGAAGCGGCCGGATCTACATGGCGGAGGTGGCGCTATGGCGGTAGAGTGGCCCGACTTCACGCAGGCGACGATCACGGACGCGCGGTTCCTCGACGCGCTGCGCTTCGCGTTCGCGGAGCGCTATGCGGCGGCCGGGGCAAGGAACGGATTCTACGTGCAGTACCCCTGGGTGGGGTCTTGGGAGAACGCGACGCCCGACCTCGACCGCCCGGAAAACCTGCGCCTCGCGCTCCGGTCCCTCGCCCCGAACTTCGTCCGGCTCGAGGACGAGAGCTACCCGCTCTGCTCCTGGTCGCGCTTTCCGATCTCCTATTCGGGGAGCGACCTCATGAAGGGCGAGCACTCCCTCGCGATCCTGCCCGCTCCGGGGACGCCGGAGGGCGACTCGGCGAGGCTCGAGGACTACCGGACATTCCTCGAAAACTGCGCGTGGTGGCTCAAGCAGTTCCGCTACGTCGACGTCGGAGGCCAGTCCTACTACACGCTGCGGAGCACCGCCAAGGGAAGCATCAACATCCGGGACATGGACTACTGGGGGCACGACGAATGGGGCGACGAGCCCGAAACCGTCATGGCCTCGCCGGAAACCCGGAGGGTCGACGAGCCGGCCACCGGATACATGATCCGCAACTACCACGCCGACAGCGACCGATGGGAGGACGACTTCTACGGCAGGAACACGGGGTGGAAATACGACATCGGGCACTACCAGTACCGGTCCGTCGAGGCCACGTCCTACTCGGGGCTCGTGGTCCGGAACTTCTCCGGCCTGCCCGGCTCCCTGATTCTCGTCCCGTGCTACACGCGCGCGTCGCGGGGAACGTATCCGGAGCGGCGGATCGAGACGGACTTCATCGAATCCGTCATGCCGACGAGCTGCTTCGACGACGACGGGGACCGGATGGCGGAAACGGTCCTCGACACCGAGACGCGCGAGGAGAGGCACGGGGACGCCTGGCTCGAGACGTACCGGTCCGTGTTCGGCGGACGCCAGTGGCACGAACAGCTCACCGAAACCTCGGCCGCCGTCCGGCACGAAGGGACGAGAACGACCACGGAGACCGTATGGTCCGCCGACGGCTCACGCCATCTCGACGAGACGACGACCAAGACGTCGACCGACTGGTACAACTACACCATCTGGGAACGGTCCACGACGTACATCGACGAATTCGACGGATTCGGCGAATGGACGCTCGGCGTGCCCGTCGCCGGCGGCGTCGTTCCCGCGCACGACCGCCTGGTCGCGATTCCGGAGCGCACGGAAATCCCGTTCCCCGACGTCTGGAACCTCGCGGGGTTCCGCAGGTGGCGGCTCGGCCTCCATCCCCGCGACAGGGACGACAGCGTCCACTACACGGCCTACCTCCGCATCGCCCCGATCCTCGACTTCAACCCATCCTACCTCTACCAAGGATAACCGACCCATGCAACGAATCGAAATGTACATCCGCGCCGGAAGCGTCAAGGGCGTCCTCGTGACCGCGCGCAACCAGCAGATCGCGACGCCGCCGGCCATCACGCGCGGGATGCACGCCGACCTCGCGGTGAGGCTCCTCGCCGAGAACGGCACCGCGCTCTCCGGCCTCGACAACTACGCGACCTGGGACTTCGCCATCGCGCACGACTGGGACACGGCGACCGCGCCGCAGATCCACGTCTCGGAGGGGATCGAGATCGCCGGCAACGAGGTCCGCATCCCGCTGCGGGAGACGGACACGGTGGAACTCAAGGAGGCGCTCGGCGTCCGGGAGAGCGCGATCTTCGGATGCGAGCTGGCCGGCTACGAGGCGGGCGGCACCTCCCCCGGGTTCCTCGTGCAGTTCGAGATCGTCATCCGCAACCGCCGGCACACGGCCGAGAGCTCCGAGCCGATCCCCGTGGAGGACGTGTCCTTCCAGGCGGCACAGATCCGAGCGCTCTTCGCCGCGGCGCTCTCGGTGCAGCTCTCCGACGACAGGACGGCCTGGTACGACGTGCCGGACTCCGGCTCGCCGCCTTCGACGGCGCGGTGGTTTCGCGTGAGGAACGCCGCCGCCGGCCGCGACTGGTCGGAGGCGATTCCCCTGCTCGGCGGCGGGGGCGGCGCCTCCGGCGACTTCGCCCTCTGGCGCGCCTCCGACCCGCTCGCCGCTGGCAAGAACGCCGTCGCCGAGGACGTCAGCACGACCGCCGTCGGCGCCAACGCCGTCGCAACCGGCACCGGAAGCAACACCGCGCTCGGCGCCGACACGAAGGCGACCGGGACCTTCGCGACCGCGGTCGGCAACTACCTCACCGAGGCCACCGCCCCCTACGCCGCCGCCTTCGGCTCGTGGGCCAAGGCCCGCGCCAACGGCTGCGTCCAGCTCGGCACGGGCGAGAACGACGCCCCCGAGACGCTCCAGTTCCGGGAGTTCCGGCTCCTCGAGCGGGACGGCAAGATCCCCCTCGAGCGCCTGCCCGGCTACGGCGCGGTGCAGCAGCTCGACCCCGACGCCATCGCCGACGCCGACCACACGAGCTTCGCGCAGGTCTGCGCGGCCGTCTCCGCCATCGTGAAAGCACTCAAGAACCAGTAAGCCATGAAGACGTTTCTCAAGCACATCCTCCCTTACCTCATCGGCGCCGCCATCGGCATCGCGCCCTACGCCCTCGCGCAGGACTACATCCGGTTCGCCGACATGACCGGCTCCTCGCTCGTCCCCACGACGAACAAGATCGAGCGCCTCAACGCGCAGATCGAGGAGGTCGCGGGCGAGGTCATCGCGGGGCTGCCCGACCCGTTCGAGGTGGGCGGCACCGTCAACCTCGGCCGCCCGGACTCGAACGAGGTCGTGGGCGACGCCTTCGCGAGCGGCGGCCGCGTCTCGGCGACCGGGCCGCAGGCCCACGCCGAGGGCTGGGGAACGACCGCCTCGGGCGGCCGCGCCCACGCCGAGGGCCAGAACACGACGGCCGCCCAGAACGACTCCCACGCGGAGGGCTTCGGGACCGAGACCTTCCAGCCCACCGACTACAGCGCCGGCGCGCACGCCGAGGGCTATCGGACGCGAGCCGGAGGCTACGGCGCGCATGCGGAGGGCTACGGCTCCGAGGCCCGGGCCACGGGAGGGCACGCCGAAGGCTGGTATTCGGAGGCCGAGGAGAAGGGCGCGCACGGCGGCGGACTCTACGGCATGGCCGACGGCATCGGGTCGCTGGCGCAGGGCATCATGGTCTGCGCGTCCAACGACGCCTCCGTCGCGCTCGGAGCCTACGCCTGGGCCGACGGAGCCCACTCGTTCGTGTGGAACGGCGACAAGAGGCCGGGCTCGCCCTGGCCGTCCGTCGATGCGGTCGGCGCCGGGCACGACATCATGGGCGACGAGAATAACCGCCGCTTCTTCTTCCGCGGCCACGGCGAGGGCACCTTCAACGTGAACCCCGTGGGCGGGCTCCGCGGCTTCTGGATCGGAGGCACGAACCTGCATCAGCACCTCTCGTTCTGGAGCACGAACGCCTACGAGCGAATGGCCTTCTGGCAGACCAACATGGTCGAGCGATTCGAGTTCTGGCGGACGAACATGATCTGGATCATCGCGGTCTCGAACACGAATCTCTACGACCGCGTTACGAACCGCTACGCGCGCTGCGTCTTCTGGATGCCGGACCGCACGGGATTCTGGACGGCGCTTCACCTCGGCGTCCTCGATGGCGGCATCACCGGTCCCTACAGCTTCCTCTGCGGGTGGCACGTGTCCGCCCCCGGCCGCCACTCCCACGCGCAGGGCGACCGGACCGAGGCCGGCGGCGACTACTCACACGCCGAGGGGTCGCGGACGACCGCGACCGGAGAGGCGTCCCACGCCGAGGGGATGAACACCCTGGCGCTCGGCTACGCGGCGCTCGCGCAAGGCGCGAACACCAAGGCGACGGGAGATGCGTCGCACGCCGAGGGACAGGGGGCCACAGCCTCTGGACATGATTCCCACGCCGAAGGAGAGGACACGCATTCGTCCGGTGCCTCGTCCCACGCGGAGGGAACGAACACCACCTCGAGCGGCGGGGGCTCCCACGCGGAAGGCGCCTCGACCGCGGCGAGCGGCGAAGGCTCCCACGCCGAGGGACGCGCCACCATCGCCTCCGGCTCCCACTCGCACGCGCAGGGCGTGCAGACGGTCGCGAGCGGCGCCGGCTCGATCACGAGCGGCTTCCTCACCACCGCGAGCGGCATCGGCTCCTGGGCCGGCGGCCACAGCACCTCCACCTCCGGCTCGGGCTCCGGAACGACGACCACGAACAACCACGACTACGCCTACGTCTGGCAGGGCTACTCCGGCACCGGGGAGATCGAGGTCTACCGCTCCCACGGCAACGGCACCTACAACGTGAAGCCCGTCGGCGGACTCGCCGGCTTCTATGTCGGCGAGACGAGCCTCGCGACGACCCTTGGCGGCTACGTCCCGTGGACCAAGGACAAGGACGGATGGAACAGCGCCGTGACGATCGGACATCGGATGCCCGAAATGGAGGTCGGCGTCGACAGCCTCGCGCAGGGCGTCCGCGTCTGGGCCACGGGGACGGGCTCGTTCGCGTCGGGGAGCTATTCGTCGGCGACGGGCTACGCCGCCCATGCGGAGGGGGACACGACCTCCGCCAAGGGGCGGGCCGCCCACTCGGAGGGCTCCTACACGTCGGCCAACGGGAACTTTTCGCACGCGGCCGGCGAACGCGCGGTCGTCAATTCCGCGGACCATCGGGCGTTCGCGTGGCAGGGCGCCGCCACGACCACCAACGAGTTCTACCGCTCGCACGGCCCCGGCACGTTCAACCTGAATCCGGAGGGCGGCGCAGACGGCGTGTTCATCGGCGAAGAATCGCTGAGCGCGCTTGTCCGCCGGCTCGTCGCCGAAAAGCTCGCGGCGCAGGGGGACTAGCCATGCAGACCGACTGCTACGGATTCCCGGCCACGAGCGAGTTCTACCAGAAGCGCGCGCTCGAGCCCTTCAAGGTCAAGACCGACGGCGTGTTCGTCTACGCCTGCTTCCAGGAGAAGTCCCCCACCGCCATCCACCGCCTCGAGAACAAGGGCGACGGCGAATGGGAGCAGACCTGGGCTTGGGGCGACTGGAACGACGCCGCCTCGCTCGACTACATCCCCATCAACGAAACGAGGGACATCTAGATGCAACTCACATACTCTCTCAACGGCGGCTCCGGCGGAGGCGGCGGTGGTGACGGCACCGACGCCGTCGCGCGCCGGCAGATCGCCGACCTCAAGGCCGCCTTCGAGGCGCACGAGGAAGACAAGGACAATCCACACGAGGTCACGGCCGAGCAGGCCGGATCGGCTTCCGGCTTCGTGAAGGAGGCCGACCTTGTCGAGCGCCTCGCCGCCTATGCCAAGGAGTCGGACCTTCGCGACGTGCAGCTCGCGCTCGCGAACCACAAGGCCGACTTCAACAATCCGCACCGGGTCACCGCCGAGCAGACTGGCGGCGGTGGCGGAGGGGGCGGAGATGTTTCTCGGCAGGAGTTCGACGCGCTCAAGGCGCAGGTCGAATCCCACGCCGGCAACACGAACAACCCCCACGCCGTCACCGCCGAGCAGGCCGGCTTCGCCGACTGCGGCTTCTCCGCGTGGAAGGGCGGGCGCAACATCGCCCTCGGCGCCGGCGCGAGCGCGGAGGGCGGCGGGCAGACCACCGCCCTCGGCGCGAACACGCAGGCCATCGGCACCTTCGCCACCGCCGTCGGCAACAACGGCACCACCGCCTCCGGCGGCTACTCCACCGCCGTCGGCTCCTTCGCGAAGGCGACCGCCACGAACGCCGTGCAGCTCGGCGCCGGCGAGAACGAGACCGAGGGCTCTCTGCAGTTCCGGGACTACACGCTCCTCACCGGAGACGGCGTCGTTCCCGCCGAGCGCCTCCCGGACGCCGTCGCGCGCAAGGCCGACGTGAAGAGCATCCGCACCGCCCTCGCCGCCGCGCTCGCCGGAGTCACGACCGACATGCCGGCGTCGTGGGAGGAGACCGCCCGCCGCCTCGTCGACCTCATCGAGGCGCTCAAAGCCCAATTCGGAACCGCATGACCATCACCCCTGAAACCATAGCCGAACTTCGCGCGGAGGCCGAGCGCTACGGACTCGACAACCGGTGGATCGCCGACAAGTACACCGACGAGGAGCTCGCCAGGATCTACAACGGGCTCGGCCCCGACTCGTTCCCGCGATGGCTCCGCGCGGTCCTCACCGACCTCAACCCGCTTCTCGAACCCGTGGCGTTCATTCACGACATCGAGTGGCACGAGGCCGACGGCAGCCGCGAGGCGTTCAACGCCTCCAACAAGCGGTGGAGGCGCAACGGCTACCGCGTCGCCCAGGTCGAGTTCCGTGCGTGGGACCCGAGAAGGTATCTGCTCATGAACCGCGTGAGGCGGTTCGGCAACTATTGCCAGGCGTTCGGATGGAGCGCGTGGAAAACTCCATCGAAGGAAAACCAGTCATGAAAACCATCCGTCTCGTCGTTCGCATCTGCTCGGCGCTCGTCCTCGCGCTCGTCGTCTCGTCCCTCGTGCTCGCCGCTTCCGGCTGCGCGGTGCCGTTTGTCGAGCGCCCCTCGGCCGAGGTCGTCCTCGTCCCCGTCGCGTAGAGAAAGCCCGCGTCTGTCATCATCGGCAGACGCGGGCTTTTTGCTTCATAAATCCGGGCCGAAGTCAAGCGAATTCGGCCGTGATAAAAATTTTTCCCAGACGCAATAATTGACTGGCTATCGATCCGCCTTTACGCAATATGTGAGGCGTCGACAACCACATGGGGGTGACGCCCCTCAACCACAAGGAGAAACGAAAATGAAATACCGGATCAGCAAGCGCGACCTCGAGAGACTCCGCAGCCGCGGACCGTGGCGCGACATGCGGCCCGAACTCGCGCCGCCGGACAAGCCACTTTCCGAACTCGAGAATGCGGTCGCCAGGTACCGCAAGGCGATGGCCGAAGCCGAAGACGCCAAGTGCGAGTACTACGCCATCGTCCATCACGCCTACAAACTCCGCGTCGCGAAGACGCCGTCGGCGGAGGCCGAGGCGGAAAGCCGCGCCGCGGCGCGGATGGTCGACGACCTTTACACGGCGGCCTGGCGCATCCGGGACGAAATCGCGGACCTCGCCATCCACTGCAAGCTCCGTTGAACCACAAGCCCCGCCGGCGACCCCGGCGGGGCGCAACCACAAGGAGAACACCATGAGCAACGACAGACCCCGCCCGACACTTGAGCAACTCAAGATCGCGGTCGCCAAATACCATGCGGTCCTGGACCGCTACGAAGAAGCCAAGTTCATTTACCGTGGATGTGAAAAACGCGAGCTGGTGTTCCTCGACGCCGGTAGACCGATTCCTCCCGATCTGCAAGCCGAAGCCAAACGCGCCTTCGACAACATCGATGCATGGCACTTCAACCTGCAAGAAGCGTTCCGGCGGGTCGGGAACATCGCCATTGACATCAAGTTTGATTGAAAAGGATAACGCCCCGCCGGCGACCCCGGCGGGGCGCAACCACAAGGAGAAAAAGAACCATGACCATCGAAGAGATCCTCGCGGGGCTCGCCCGCGAATGCCGGACCGCCCTGCGCCTCGCCAAGCGCTACGCCGAACTCGACCGGCAGCACGATGATGCCTTCAACGACGAACGGACTCCGGAAGCCTCGCGCCGCATCGATGGCATCGAGGAGGCCCTGCTCGACACCCACCGCGAATACCGCGACGCCCTCCTGCGCGCCCACGGCCTGATGTCCGCCTTCGACGCCCGGCTCCGCACCCTCGCCCTCGACGAGGAAGGCGGCGTCTGAAATCCGCCCCGGAAAAAAGTTTCCGGGGGCGCGAATAATTGACTGGATAAACGGGGGCGCTTACGCAATATGGTGGCCGTCAACCAACCACACGGGCGCAAGCCCCAACTCCAAGGAGAAAAACGAAAATGACCACGAGCGCAATCAAGAAGGCCGTCGCCCTGTACCTGGGCGACCGCGACCGCCACGGCCGCAAGATCGACAAGGCGAAGACCGCCGGCGACGAGTCCTACCACCTCTCGATCCAGATCGGACGCGAGACGCTGTTCTTCCCGTCCGACAACCGCCCGAAGATCGAGTTGCTCGACGACGGCGCCACGCTCCTCATCGTGGACGACAACCGCAAAACGTGGTTCGTCGACGCCGCAGCCATCGACTACATCGACTTCTGACAATCCAAGCCCCGCCGGCCGAAACGCCGGCGGGGCTTGAAACAACCGGTAGAAAGGAAAACCATGAACGAGGAAAACGCATCGGCCACGGCAAAGCCGCGCCTGTTCATCAACCGCCGCATCTACACGGACATCGAGTCCTGGGAGGTGCTGGAACTCGACGAAGGAAAAGGGACGGCAACGGTGGTCGAGGTCGCGCGAGACTTCAAGCCGCAATGGGTCCCCGGCGGTTTCTCGGCCATCTGCGTCAACATCGCCGAACAACGCAACGCCCCGATCGTCCGCAAACCCGGCGCCGAACCGTTCGCCGTCGTCCTGCATCGCGGGGTGTGGGGCTACTGGACCGACGCGCGGCTTTTTGGCTGTCTCGCGTCCTCCCTCTCGCCGGAAGGAATCCGCAAGTTCCGGGAGAACCCGAACGCCGTCTTCGAGACCGATGGAGACGGCCGGGAGACGGTCTCCGTCTACGAGTTCACCAAGTCGGGGAAACGGAAGCGCAAGTTCGTCAAGCTCGGCTGCATCGAGCCGCGCTGCGAACAGTTCCACGACTTCAATTTCTAGGGGAAACAAAGATGGCAGCGCAAATCGACATTTCACGGGAACCCGACACGACGGGCTGGCAGACCGGCACGGCCTCGATCCGGGGTGCGACCTACTCCGTGGCTCTCAAACGCTCGGCGAGGCCATCCGGCTTCGGAATCGACAACGGGCGCATCTTCAAGCTTGAGATCACCACGCCTCGCGGGCGGCGCGCGGTCGACTACGATCGCGGCTGGTTCGCTTGCCCGAAGGACGGTCCCGACGCCGAGGTGTTCGAGGCCGTCCTCGCCGCCTTCAACGGCCCCGACCATGAAGGGGGATAGGTCGCAGAAGAAGATTTCGACAGCGCGAATAATTGACTGGCTATTGATCCGGTTCTACGCAATATGGTGGGCGTTCCCAACCACCAAGGGCGCAAGCCCGCAACCCACAAGGAGAAAACACATGAACCCCAAGACCGAAGAAGACCTCAAGCGCGAGCGCAAAACGCTCCGCGATAGGACCCGCAAGACCCTCGAGGGCCTCGCGCCCGGCTTCGAGATCGAGCTTTTCCGAAACCAGATGATCGTCTATGCGATTCCCGGCACGAGCCGCCGGTCTGTCGGCGTCCAATTCGGCAACCTCGACCTCGAGAGACCGTGCGAATTCGAAATCCGGATCAACCTTCCTGCGACGGGCTCGTTCGATCCGACCAACCGCGACGATGCGACGGTCCGGATGTGCCTCGCCGCCTCAAGGATCGTGGACAACGCCCCCGCCATCAAGGAGGCGCTGCGCCGCTACGACGCCGAGTCGCGCGAACTCACCGAGGCGTACCGGCAGGCGACCGAGGGCTGACTCGCCAAGGGCGGTGGCGGCGCGTGCCGCCACCGCCCGCAACAACAAGGAGATACGAACGATGAAGATCGAAGAGATGCCGGCGGCGATTGCCGCCAAGTGCGAGGAGGCGCTCGTCGCCGCGAAGCGCCTCGCCGAACTCGACCGCAAGTTCGACGACGGGTTCAACGGCAGACATACGCCGGCGGCCTCGCGCCGCCTCGATCGGATCGAGACCCAAATCTACGAGACGAAGGACGAGTTCAAGAATGCGTTGTTCTCCATCCACGGGATGATGGCCGCATTCGAGAGCCGCATCCGCAGCCTTGCCATCTGCGATGTCGAAGTTGAATGAACCCACGGGTGCGGGGCTGCGAAATCCGCCCCGCACGGCCTTTGAAAAAAGTTCGGCCGGCCCGAATATTTGACTGGCTATTGATCCGCCTTTACGCAATATGGTGGGCGTTCCCAACCACCAAGGGCGAAAGCCCGCAATCCACAAGAAGAAACAACCATGACCCTGAAAGAGTTCCAACACGCGCTCGACGAGGCGGCCGCGCCGATCATCGAGAAGATCAAAACGCTCGTGCCCTGCAGGCGCGTCACGCTGGTACCCGGCCGGCTCGCCCTCCAGACGGACCCGGAAGGCCACTTCTACGACGTCGACGTCTCCTTCGGCCGGAACTACTTCGGCAAGCCGGGCTTCCGCTACGAGATCAGCATCGCCTCCCACATGCCATTCGACCCCACGCAGGACACGCCCGCCCGCACCTACTACCGCGTCGCCGCGTCGCTGCTCGACGACGGCGTCGCCGGCAAGGTGCGGATGCTACTCAAGACCTACCACGAAAAGGCCGAGCGGCTCAACGAGGAGTTTCGCGCCACGAACAAGTAACCGCAGCGGCGCGGGGCGGCGGCCGCCGCCCCGCGCCGGGAGGCTCGCAATGCTCAAATCGGAATTCGAAAGACTCGCTCTGCGAGGGAACGCAACCATCGGGGTCTACATCTACCGGGCCATCGAACGCTATTACATGAGCGACGACGACTACCACCGTCTGCACGGAGGTCCGCAGGAGGACAAGCGGAACTTCGTCAAGCGGGTCTTCGGAGGCAGGGTCAACACGCCCCGTTCGATCACCCGGAAGCTCACGGAGGAAAGCATTCGTGAGAACCGCTGGTTCCTCCGCTCGCACAACCTTCCCGAGTCGCGACTCAAGGAGATGGACCGCGTGCTTCGCCATCACTTCGCGGTCCTCGCGACCTGCGGATGACGGACCATAGACTCGGGGCGAAGTCAAGCGAAAAGCCGGGCCGAAAAATAAATTTTCAAAACCCGAATAATTGACTGGCTATTGATCCGGTTCTACGCAATATGGTGGGCGTTCCAACCACACAAGGGCGAACGCCCGCAACCCACAGGAGACACCACGATGACCACCAACAAGAAGAAACACGAAACCCTCCCGACCGCGACGCTTCGCGTTCCGCGCACCCGCGACTACCTGGCCTGGAGCTTCGGCTCCGCCGAGGTCGCCGGCAAGACCTACCGCGTCCAGGTCAAATGGTTCGAGGAGCCCTCGAGGTTCGGCATTCGCCACGGTCGCATCAGCAAGCTCTACGTCGCCGCAGCCGGCGAAGGCGCGGTCCTCGACTACGACCGCGGCTGGATCACCCGCGCGAGCACCGCCGAGGCCAAGGCGATCCTCAAGGCGATTCTGAAGGAATTCAACTGAAAGCACAAGGGCGCGGGGCGGCCGGCGCCGCCCCCGCCCGGCACAAGGAGAACGACCATGCACTTCACCATCCAATACCGCCGCAAGGATTCCAAGACGTGGACCGACTGGCGCTTCTGCTCCGCGGCCCGCGTCGCGACCTGGAAGAACGAGGCCAAGGCCAATGCCTACTGCGAACGGCTCAAGGCCCGCAACCCCGACTGCCAGTTCCGCGTCGTCGGCTGGCTTGAAGCCTTCTCCATCCCCGCTCGCTAACCCCGAAAGGAAAACCGACCATGAGCAAAACCGAATCCACCGTCGTCCAGCCCCCCGCCGAACCCACGGACTTCTTCGACCGCGCTACCCAGAGCGAACTCGCCCGCGCCATCGGCGAGATCGACGACATCCGCAAAAACCTCACCGCCATGCTCCAGACGCTGGACCGAACCGAAGCCGGTCTCGCCGGGAAGTTCAACGCCCCCGACGGCCCCGACCTCACGCCGCGGGAACGGGCCTTCATTCTCGGGGTCGCGGCCGACTCCATCAAGGCCAACGCATCCGTGGTCGCCGGCATCGCATCGCGGATCAACGAGAAGACCTCCTCGGTCCATGCCCTTCTCGACGTTCTTTTCAACATCCAGCGCGCCGCGAAGAAGAAACCGCCGGTCGACCGGCGGCCGGAATAATTCGCTGGACTATTGCGGGGCGCTACGCATGTATGTGCGGCGTACGCAACCACCACCCAAAAGGAGAAAACGAAATGACCACCGAGACCCACGACTTCGAAATCAGCGCCTGGAACTACCGGGCGCTCGAGTTCCAGCACCTCGCCGACCTGCGCGGCCGCACCCAGGAGGGCGCGGAGCGCGAGGCCCGCGCCCTCCGCGACAAGCACCGGATTTCGATCCGGCTCCAGCGCGGAAGCCTCCGCTGGACCTTCCGCGCGGAGAACCCGGCCAAGGTCCTGCCCGCCGGACTCGACCGCGGAAGGAAGAGCGAATACGAACTCAAGGTCTGGGAGCCTGCCGAGCGCTCCTTCCGCACCGTCGAATGGACGGGTCCCATCACGCGCGAGGAGGCGATGGACAAGGCGCGCGCCCTGATCAGGGCGACCGGCCGCAAGGTCCGCGTCTGCCACGGTCTCGCGAGGATGACGCTCGACCCGGCGACCATCGACAAGCCCCGCTTCTGAAACGGTTTTCGGAGGCCGCATAATTGACTGGATAAACGGGGGCGGTTACGCAATATGGTGGGCGTCAACCACCACACGGGCGACCGCCCGCAACCCCAAGGAGAAAACCGATGACCAAGACCGAACTCAAGAAGGCGATCAACGCCGCCCTCCCGAAAGGATGGAGGCTCGCCTTCATCAACATGAAGCACAAGGCATTCATGGTGACCTGCCCCATCGGAGACCGTTTCGACGTGGCGCTGGGAACCTACAACCGCAAGATCCGCAGGATCGAGAAGGCGGCGAACGCCGACTGCGACGGGGGCGAGTTCCTCGTCGGCGG
>ERZ504995.17-NODE-17-length-19970-cov-4.393522_pt1 | contig 19970 bp, 17 predicted proteins | sample MGYA00514197_ERZ504995 | MGnify/ENA primary metagenome ERZ504995 (study PRJEB26094, sample SAMEA4028455) | Ovis aries | biome: host associated; feature: stool; material: fecal | place: Italy | collected 2012 | study: EMG produced TPA metagenomics assembly of the...
GGGCTGCATCCCGAGGGTGAGCTGTCTCCGCATATGCGGTCGCGGACCGAGGTGGGCCGGATCCTGCTCGAGGGCAAGGTTCCCGCCGTCGTCTACCAGGCCGGTGTGGTGATCGGCTCCGGATCGGCGTCGTTTGAAATGATCCGGCACCTGACCGAAACCCTTCCGGTGATGCCCGCACCGAGCTGGGTGCGGCGGAAAATTGAGCCCATCGCCATCCGCGACGTGCTGCACTACCTGGTCCGCGCCGTCGATATCCCCGCCGATGTGAACCGCACCTTCGATATCGGTTCCCGGGAGGTCCTTACCTACGCGGAGATCATGAACGGCTATGCCGAGGAGGCAGGCCTGCCGCGGCGGCGAATTTACGCCCTGCCGCTGCCTGCACCCCGGCTCGCGGGCATGTGGGTGGCACTGGTGACCCCGATTCCGCGGTCCATGTCGCTGCCGCTGGTCGAATCGCTGCAGCACGACGCCGTGTCCAAGGAACACGACATTGACGAGTACGTGCCGGAGCCCGACGGCGGACGCACCGGGTATCACGCGGCGGTCAAGCGGGCCCTCGGCAAGGAAGCGCGCGGAGAGGTGGAAACCACATGGGCCGGTGCGTCGCCGTCCGCGGATGAGGCATCGTCGCCGCTGCCGAGTGACCCGGACTGGGCCGGGCAAACGGTGTACGTGGACTCCCGGCAGCGCCGGTCAGCCGTTGCTCCGGAGCATGTGTGGAAGGTGATTGAGGGCATCGGAGGCAAGAACGGATGGTATTCGCTGCCCATGGCCTGGGCTATCCGCGGCGTGCTGGACAAGACCGTGGGCGGGGCGGGGCTGACCCGCGGCCGGCGGAACCCCACCACCCTGTTCACCGGCGACGTCGTGGACTGGTGGCGGGTGGAGCTCCTGGAGCGCGGAAGCCTGCTGCGGCTGCGCGCCGAAATGCGCGTTCCAGGCAAGGCCTGGCTGGAGCTGCGGGTGGACCCCGACGGCGACGGGAGCCTGTACCGGCAGCGGGCCATTTACTTCCCCAAGGGGCTGGGCGGAAAACTGTATTGGTGGCTGATCGCCCCGTTCCATGGCCTGATTTTCCCGTCCATGGCCAAGAACATCACCAAGCACGCCGCCCGGCTGGCCGAAGAGACCTGAGTCAGGCCTCCACGGAAACGGGTTCCGGTCCCCCGGTGAAACGCAGGACGGAGATCCGCGGGGGCTCCGCGGGCGAGAGGTGGATTTCACAGCCGAGTTGTCCGTGCTGCGTGGGTATCTTCCACTGCAGGACACAGCCGGAGGCGTCAGCCGTTGTTCCGGGCAGGTCAGCGGTGCCGGGAGGAACCGGCGGTCCCAGTGCTTCGAGGATCCCGGCCAGGCGGTTCCTGCGTTCCTCGAACGGCACGTCCAGCTCCACATTCCCGGCAAACAGCGCCCGCAGGGTCCGTTCCGATGCGGTGTCCCGGTTCCGGACGAAGGCCTCAACGGCTGCCCTGGCTGCCTCCAGCTCCGGCCAGGGCAGCGCCGCGGGCGGTTCCGCGCGTTGGATGAGCTGCGGGGAATGACGCGCCGTGCCGGTCCGGCCGGCACCGATCAGCAGGTCCAAGGCTTGGCGGACCGGCGCCCCGACCCGCGAATAGGCGGCATTCTCGAAGCCCAGCGCGACGCTTCCCGACGGCGGATGCCAGCACATGTGGGCACTGTAGCCGGGGTACCCGCCGGAGTGGGAAATGATTCTTCCGGTCCGGGGCAGGTCCTCCACCCGGACGCCAAAGCCGTAACCGCGGACCAGCCCCGGCGGATCCCCGGGCAGTGGAGGGCAGACAGTGTGGATCTGCTGCATCTCCCGGCGCACCCGGCGCGGAAGCGGCGAATCAGGGAGGTTGCCGAGGCCGGGGCCAAACCCCTCACCCAGCCAGCGGATCCACCGCTCCAGGTCGGAAATGGTGCTGAACAGGCCGCCAATGGCTGAAAAAGCGCCCGGTGGACTGAGCGGCTGGGGCTCCCATCCGGCGGGCGCCCTCCGGTAGCCCACAGCAACGGGAACCGGCAGCGCGGAGTCGAAGCCGGTGTGGTGCAGTCCCAGCGGGTGCAACAGGGCACTGGTAATGAACTGCCGGTAGTCCTGTCCGGCAACGGTCTCAATGACGCGGCCCAGCAGGGCATAGCCAAGGTTGGAGTACCCGAACATTTTCCCCGGCGGGCGGACCGGCCGCAGGCCCGCGGCCAGCATGTCGTCGAAGTCCTCCCGGGCCAGGGCTTCAAGGCGGTCCGCCCAGGGATTATCGGCCGGGAACCCTGAGGTCATGGCGAGGAGCATTCGAAGGGTCATTGGTCCGGACCCGGTCCCGGAGACGGGCACGGGGCCGGTCAGGCGCAGCCGTGGCAGGAAGGCCCGGACGTCCTCGTCAAGGTCAAGCAGCCCGGCCCCGCGCAGGCAGAGGATGCCGGCGGCCGTGAAGCTCTTGGTGCAGGAGGCAATCCTGAAGGCGGTATCGGGGGTCGGCGCCGTGTCCGGAGCCGACTCGTCGATGGTTCCGAACATGCCGTCCACCTGCAGGGCCTCCCGTCCGCCGCTGGTTTCACCGGCGGCCCGGACAGCGAGCGCGGGGCTTGCCCCCTGGGCAAAGCGCTCTGCAAAAAGGGCAGCCAGCCGCCGGGCCGGCCCGTCAGACACTGGTCAGGAAGTCCTGCAGGATCAGCTGGCCGCCGCGGACCGCCGCGACCGGGACGCGTTCATCCACACCGTGGACCCCCTGGATGGTCCGGCCCTCCGGATCGGTGGCCAGGGGAGCGAAGCCATAGCAGGAGATACCCAGCGGAGCGAAGGCTTTGGCGTCGGTTCCGCCGCCCATGCACATGGGCACCACCACGGCGTCGGGGTCATGGCGCAGCAGCGCATCCCGCATGGCGCTGAACCACGGCGAGTCGACCGGTGACTGCACCGGAGGCTGGTGTGAGAGAAAGCTGGTGGTCACCTCCGGTCCCAGCAGCTGCCGGACCGTGGCCAGCGTTTCCTCTTCGGTTCCGGGCAGGCAGCGGATATCGATGTCGGCCTCAGCGACGCCCGGGATGACGTTCACCTTGTAGCCGGCGCGCAGGACCGTCGGCGTCGCGGAGCAGCGCACTGTCACCCGCGCAACGGTTCCCGCTTCACCCATGGCGTCGATGGCCGCTTCCACGCCGGCCTCCGAGTCCAGGTCCGCGGCATAGCCGAGCGCCGCCGTCGTCTCCGCGATGTACCGGCGGACCACGGGGGTAAGGACCAGCGGCCAGGAATAGTTGTCGACCCGGGAGACCGCTTCAATCAGGTTGCTCACTGCGTTGACCGGAACGGGGCGGGAACCGTGCCCGGAAATACCCTCCGCCCGTACCCGAAGATGGAGGGTTCCGCGCTCTCCGGCGGCCACGGGATACAGGCGCACGGTCGAACCGTCCGCCGCCTCCAGGAGGGTGGCGTGGCCGCCGGACTCACCGATCGCCGCTTCGACGCCCGCAAAGAGTCCGGGATGTTCGGCGGCCAGCCAGAGGGCGCCGTAATCTCCTTTGTCCTCCTCGTCCGCCACGAACGCCACCACGATGTCCCGGCGCGGCCGGATCCCCTCTTCCGCCCAGTTCAGCAGAGTGGCCAGGGTCATGGCAGCCATGTCCTTCATGTCTGCGGCACCGCGGCCGTAAATGTACCCGTCGGCGATGGTTCCGGCGAAGGGGTCCATGCTCCACTGCTCGGGTTCGGCCGGCACCACGTCAAGGTGGGCGTGGACAAGCAGCCCGGGGAGGGTGGGATCGGTGCCCTGCACCCGCACCACTACTGAACTCCGTGTCTCCTCCGGACCCAAAAGCACGGCGTCGTAACCGGCTTCGGTGAGGTGGTTCAGGAGGTAGTCTGCGGCGGCGCGCTCACCGTTGCTTTTACCCTCCCCGTAATTGGAGGTGTCGAACCGAATCAGTTCGGCACAGAGCAGGGCTGGGTCAACGGGCACAGGCGCTCCTTAGCGTTTGGAGAAACAATAGCCGCTGGCCCGGCCAAAAATAAAGTATTTTCCAGCCCTTGGCACAATCCTGTTAGTTACTTACACTTTCCCCACAGGGTGCACCGATGTGGTGCTGCACACAGGCCGCAGCTGCCGTCGGCAATACCCAGTACCGGGCCCCACTCTCGGTGCAGGACGGCAGAGCTGCTCTCTGGACACCTGCCACTCACATCCGAATGAAGGGGACTTAATGCAGTTCAGACCGAAAAACCCCGCGGACAGGCAGCTTCTCCGGAGCTCCCGTTCCCGCCTCCGCCGCACGGCTGCGGCCGGCCTCCTCTGCGCCGCCATGGCCGGATCCCTGGCCCTGACCGCCGGCCCCGCCTCGGCTCCCGCCGCTTTCGCCTCTGACCAATCCAGCGGCAAAACGCTCAAGCTGGCGCTGACCGGAGACATCGACACACTCAATCCGTTCAAGGCCATCCTCGCGACCAGCTCGAACATCCTGGCCCTGCAGTACCAAAACCTGGTGGCCTACGGTCCTGAGCAGAACGAGGAAATCCCCGGCATGGCCGAGAGCTGGGAAACCTCCGAGGACGGAACGGTCTGGACGTTCAAGATCCCCTCGGACCGCAAATGGTCCGACGGCGAACCGATCACCGCCAACGACGCCGCCTGGACGTTCACTGCCATCCAGACCAATGACGAACTCAAGCAGGCCAACGGAGCGCTCCTGACCAGCGTTTCCTCGGTTGAGGCCACGGATGACGAAACCCTGGTCATCACGCTCACTGCACCCCAGGCGTCCAACCCCGGCACCGCGCTGCCCATCATGCCCGAGCACATCTGGTCCGCCGCGGGAGACCCGGCAGCTTTTGCCAACGACAAGGACACCGTGGGCTCCGGACCGTTCACCGTGGTCAGCTATGACAAGGCCGCCGGTGTCACGATGAAGGCCAACCCGAATTATTGGCAGGGCAAGGCCAAAATCGACGGCATCACCTGGGTTCCCTACAAGAACAGCGATGCAGCGGTGCAGGCCCTCAAGACCGGTGAGATCGACATCGTGAGCTCGCTGACTCCGGTGCAGTATGAAGCGCTCCAGAACCAGCCCGGCATCACGACCAACGCCGGTGCCGGCCGCCGCTATCAGGCCATTGCCATCAACCCCGGAACCACCACGGCTGACAACACCGTGATGGGCGACGGCAACCCGGCCCTGCAGGACAAGGAACTGCGACGCGCCATTGCAATGGGCATCGACAGCAACACCCTGCTGGAAAAGGTCCTCCAGGGCCTGGGCCAGGAAGCCACGGGCGAAATCCCCATGACCTACCCGCTGTACCACTGGGACACCAAGGACCTGCCGCTGGCCTATGACCCGGACGAGGCAAACCGCGTCCTGGACGAGGCCGGCTACACCATGGGTCCGGACGGCATTCGCCTGGACAAAGAGGGCAACCCGCTCAAGCTCCGCCTCATGGGACGCAACTCTGATCCCACCCACCAGCAGATGGCCGATTTCATCGGACCGTGGATGAAGGCCATCGGCATCGAAATCAACACCGAGATGAAGGCTCCCGCCCAGGTCAACGATGATTCGACCTTCGGCAACTTTGACCTGTACTTCACCGGCTGGGGCATTGGACCGGATCCGGACTACCAGCTCTCCATCAACCAGTGCAGCTCGAGGCCAAACGCCGACGGCACCGGAGCCACCTCCGAAAACAGCCTCTGCGACCCCGAGTTCGACAAGCTCTACCTCGCCCAGCATGCAGAGTTGGATCAGGAGAAGCGCAGCGAACTGGTCAAGCAGGCGCAGGAAGTCATTTACAACTCCGCCGTCAACAAGGTGCTGTTCTACGCCAACAGCCTCGAGGCTTACCGGTCCGACAAATGGGAGCCCTTCACCACTCAGCCGGCGGAAGGCGGCATCATCACCTCACAGAACGGGCCGTGGGGCTACTACAGCGCCACCCCCGTCGGCTCCGATGTCTCCGAGGCCGGCACCAGTGAGGAGAGCGGCAGCAACACCACCCTCATTGTCTCCGCCGCCGCCATAGTGGTCCTGGGGATTGCCGCGGTCCTCTTCCTCCGCCGCCGCGGCGGCAACGCCGAGGACCGCGCCTAGCCATGGCCGAGGCGCTCAGCGAACACGACGTCGTCCCCGCCCGCATTGACATCGATGAACCGCGCCGGGGATCCTCCTGGCTGCATTACATCGGCCTGAAAGCGGGCGGAGCGGCCGTCTCCCTGGTCATGGTGATTGTCCTGGGGTTCTTTGCCTTCCGGATCCTGCCCGGGGACCCGGTGCGGTCCCTGGCGGACGGACGGCAGGTCACTGCCGAACAAATGGACATCCTGCGCCGCCAGTACGGACTGGACCAGCCGCTGCTGGGACAGTTCTGGCGCTACCTGACGGACCTGTTCCAGGGGAAGCTGGGCGATTCCTACACCTACAACCGGCCGGTCATGGAACTGATCGGGGACCGCATTGGCCCCACCCTGCTCCTGACCGGCACCGCCGCCCTGCTGTCCGTTTTCCTCGGCCTTTGGCTGGGGCAGCGGGCGGCATGGCGGCGCGGATCGGCCTTCGACAAAACCCAGACCGGACTGGCCCTGTTCTTCTGGTCAGTGCCCACGTTCTGGCTGGGCCTGCTGATGCTGCTCATTTTCGCCGGCGGGCTGCGCTGGTTCCCCACCGGCGGGATGATGACGGCCGGCACCACGGAAACCGGACTGGCGCTGGCCGTGGACGTGGGCCGGCACATGGTGCTGCCCGTGCTGACGATGGTCGCTGTGGTTTACGCCCAGTACCTCATGGTCATGCGGGCTTCCCTGCTGGAGGAAATGTCCGCCGACTACCTGGTCACGGCGCGCGCAAAGGGACTGCGGGAGGACGACGTGCGACGCCGGCACGCAGTCCCGAATGCCATGCTGCCCACCGTTACGCTCATCTTCCTGACGCTGGGCGGCCTGGTGGGCGGCGCAGTCACCGTGGAGACAGTGTTCTCCTGGCCGGGCCTGGGCTACCTCACCTTCCAGGCGTTGTCCGCCCCTGATTTCCCGCTGTTGCAGGGCACGTTCGTGGTCTTCTCCTCGATCGTGATCATCATGAATTTTTTTGCGGACATTGTGTACCGCATCCTCGATCCCAGGTTGCGTGCCTCATGAGCTCGAAAAACACCCAGACCAGCCCCGCACCCTCCGCGCCGGATCCGGGCACAGTCCCGGCCCGCAGCAGGAACGTGGCCGCTGCCCGGCGTGCCGCCCAGGCCCGCGAGACCTGGAAGGAATTCAGCCGCAACAAAGCCGGCATCACCGGCCTGGCCATCCTGCTGGCCGTGATTGCCCTGGCCCTGCTGGCACCCGTGCTGGCACCGGCGTCAACCCTGGATGTCACCCAGCTGACATCCCCGCAAAACGATCCACCCTCCGCCGCCAACCCGCTGGGCACCGATCCCTCCGGCCGCAGCGTCCTGGCCCTGCTCATCTGGGGGGCCAGGGTTTCGCTCCTCGTGGGTTTCGCCGCCACCGCTGTGTCCATGGTGATCGGCACCCTGATGGGGATGGCCGCCGGCCATTTCACCGGTGCCACCCAGGCCATCCTGATGAGGGTGATCGACTTCTTCCTGGTGGTGCCGGGCCTGGTCCTGGCCATTGTCCTGTCCAGCATCATCGGAGCAGGCGTGACCACCATCGTGGTGGCCATCGGCATCACTTCCTGGGCCGGCACCGCACGAGTGGTCCGCGCACAGACCCTGACGGTCGAATCGCGTCCCTACATTGAACGGTCGTGGGCGCTTGGTGCCTCGGACGCCCACATTATTGGCAAGCATGTGCTTCCGGCGGTCATGCCGCTGGTGCTGGCAAACACCACGCTCACCGTCGGTTCGGCCATCATTGCCGAGTCCACTCTGTCCTTCCTCGGCCTGGGCGATCCGAGCAGTATTTCCTGGGGCTCCATGCTCAAGACGGCGCTGGACACCGGCGCGGCCACCGGCGGGTTCTGGTGGTATGTGCTGCCTCCGGGCCTGGCCATCGTCGTGGTGGTGCTGTCCTTCACCCTGGTGGGACGCGCCGTCGAATCAGTCATCAACCCCACGCTGCGAGGTCGCTAATGCCCAGGCTCGAATTCTCCGATGTACGGGTCACCTACACCACGCAGACCGACGCGGGCCCCAAACCCATGGTCGCGGTTGACGGCGTGAACTTGGTGGTGGAACCGGGATCCACGGTGGGTCTGGCCGGTGAATCCGGCTGCGGCAAATCCACCCTGGCGATGTCCGTCCTGCGCCTGCTGCCGGGCAACGCCACGGTGGAGGGAAAAATCCTGCTGGGCGACCGGAGTGTCGCCGATTTGACCTGGGGACGCCTGCGCGCCGTCCGCTGGACGGAGGCCGCCATCGTTTTCCAGGGGGCCATGCACTCCCTGAATCCCGTCCGCCGGGTCCGGGACCAGATCGCGGAGGCGCTGCTGATCCACGCCAAGGAGCTCAAGGGCTCCTACGGGGACGAAAAACACCGCCTGACCCGGGTTGCCGAACTCCTGGAACTGGTGGACCTGCCTGCGGCGAAAGGCAGTTCCTACCCCCACGAGCTTTCCGGCGGGCAGAAGCAGCGCGTAATGATCGCCATGGCACTGGCCTGCGAACCTGAACTGATCATTGCCGATGAACCCACCACTGCGCTGGACGTGGTGGTGCAGGCACAGGTGCTCAACGTCCTCACCGGACTGGTCCGCTCCCGCGGGCTTTCCCTGGTCATGATCAGCCACGACCTCTCGGTCCTGGCCGCCACCTGTGAGCGCATTGTCGTGATGCAGAAGGGCAGGATTGTGGAGGACGGTCCCTCCGCGCAGGTCATGCGCAGCCCGCAGCATCCCCACACCCGTGCCCTGGCAGCAGCCTTTCCGCTGATTGGCGACCCCGCCTCCCGGCTGCGGCTGCCCAAATACACCGCTCCGGATGCTCCCACGGCAACGGCGGACCAGCGTGCCGGAGCGGGAAAGCCGCGGGATCCGCAGGATGTTGTGCTGGAGGCCCGGAACCTGTCCGTCAGTTTTGCCGGCCGGGGCGCCGGTGCCGTAAACGCCGTGGACGGGGTGAACCTGCGCTGCGGACGCGGGGAAATAGTGGCACTGGTGGGCCAGTCAGGTTCCGGCAAGACCACTCTGGCGCGCACGCTGCTGGGACTTCAGAAGCCGACGTCCGGGGAGGTGCTTTTTGAAGGCAGGCCGCTGACCCAGAACCGCAAGGCGCTCAAGGCCTACAGGCGCTGCGTGCAGTTCGTCCTGCAGGACCCCACTGCAGCGCTGAATCCCAAGCACAGCGTCTACGAGGCCGTGGCTGAAGGGCCCCGCCTGCACAAGATGCCGGGCAATGAGCGGGACCTCGTGGAAGGGGCCCTGCGCCGCGCCGAGCTCTCGCCTCCCGAACGCTTCCTCTCGGCAATCCCGCAGGAACTGTCCGGCGGTCAGCGCCAGCGCGTAGTGATCGCCGGTGCCCTGGCGTTGGATCCCGAGTTCCTGGTGGCGGACGAACCGGTTGCCAGCCTGGACGCGTCGGTGCGGGCCGAAATCCTGGCACTGCTGCTGCGGCTGCGCTGTGAGCTGGGACTGGGCGCACTGGTGATCACCCACGACCTTGGCCTCGCCTGGAACATTGCCGACCGCGTGGTGGTGATGTACCAGGGAAAGATCGTGGAGGAGGGACCGGTGGAGCAGGTCCTGCTTGATCCCCGGCATGAGTACACCCGCCGCCTGCTGAGCGTGGTGCCCACCAACAACGTTCCGCTGGATGCAGCGGAACCGGAGGCTCCGATCGGCAGCAGCACATGAGCCTGGGCGGCCCCTATCCGGAACTTGCTCCCCTGAAACCCGGGGACCGGGTGGGCCTCGTGGCCACCTCCGGCCCTCCCGTGCCGGAATCCCTGGACCGGGCCGCGGCCGTGCTCGAGGAGTGGGGGCTGGTGCCGGTTCCCGGCAAACACCTGAGGGACCGGCATCCGCGGGCAGCCTACCTGGCCGGAACCGATGCCCACCGGGCTGCGGATCTGCAGGATGCCTGGTGTGATGATTCACTGTCCGCCGTTTTCATAGTCCGCGGCGGCTACGGTGCGGTGCGGATCCTGGACCTGCTGGATCCGCTGGCCCTGGCGGCCGCGCGGCCCAAGGCACTGATCGGTTCCTCCGACGTTACGGCCCTGCACGAGTATTGGGCCGAACAAATGGGACTGGCCACCTGGTTCACGCCCATGATTGCGACGAATGCCTTCCTTGACGACGGACCGGCACGCGCCGGAGTGCGCGAGGCGCTTTTCACGCCGTTTTCCGGCCGCGAGTACACGTCCGCGGCTGCAACCGCCCTGGTGCCGGGCATCGCGGCCGGGCGCCTGGTCGGAGGCAATCTGGCGCTGCTGGCCATGACCATGGGGGCGCACGGACGGCCAAAACCGTCCAACGCCGGCTGCATCGCCCTGCTGGAGGACGTCACCGAAGACGTCTACAAGATTGACGGCATGCTGCAGACCCTGCTGCGTGCCGGCTGGTTTGAGGGCATCTCGGGGATTGCCCTGGGGTCCTGGAAGGACTGCGGGGACTACGGCCCGATCCGGGACCTGTGCGTTGAACTCCTGGCCCCGCTGGGTGTCCCGTTGGTGGAAGAACTCGGATTTGGCCACTGCGACGGCGCTTCCAGCCTGCCGCTGGGAGTTCCCGCCACTCTGGAGGCGGGGCCATCCCCGCGGCTGGTCCTGGACTGACATGCCGGCTTCGACGACGGCGGAGGAGCTGCGCGGCCGGATCCGTCAGTTGTTGGAGGTTGCCGTGGCCGCCGGCGTCACGCCCTCCGCCGTCTGCGCAGTCTCCCTGGGAGGACAGGCACTGGAACCGGTGGCGGTGGGGGACGCCGTGCGTTACGGCTCCGACGGCACCCTGCTCGCGCCGGAAGAGCGGGTGCCGGCACGGGCTGAGGCGCTCTATGACCTGGCCTCGGTCACCAAGATCTTCTCCGCGCTGACCTGTTTGGTACTGGCCGATCAGGGCACCCTGGACCTGGACGCTCCGGTGGCGGAGACGCTGGCTTCCTACCGGAACGGTGCGGAGCGCCGGACCGTGACGCTGCGTCATTTGCTGACCCACACCTCCGGTCTGCCGCCGGTCTGGCCGGGCTGGCGGGGCCGGCCCTTTCCCGAAGCGCCCCCGGGCATCCGGGATCCGCTGCGCCGCGAGCTGCTGGCGGACCTCCTGTCCACCGGCTTGGAGCATCCGCCGGGACAGTCCTTCGCCTACTCCTGCGTCGGTTACAACACAGCAATGGCGGTGGCCGAAACAGCAGCGGACACGCCATGGCCGGAGCTCGTCACTTCCCGGGTGCTGGAGCCGCTGGGGATCCCCGACCTGACCTTTACTCCCGACCCGGAGCGCTGCGCCGCCACCGAGTTCTGCCCCGAGCTGCACCGCGGCACCGTGCGGGGCTGTGTCCATGACGAAAGCGCCTTCGTTCTGGGCGGAGCCGCAGCCAACGCCGGTCTGTTCGGAACCGCTGAGGGGCTGCTGGAGTTCGGCGAGCGGCTTCGGCAGGGGTTTTCCGGGTTGCTGCCCGAGGGTCTGGCCGCGCAGATGTGGACCGATCAGCTGCCGGTGGTGATGGGATCCGCCGCCGGAGCGGCCCGGGCGCAGAGCGGCTTCGGCCAGGGGCTGGGACTGCGGATCGGACAGGCCAGCTGGATGGGCCGGTCGTCAGCCCGGGCCCGCGGCCACAACGGATTCACCGGCACGTCCCTGCTGACCGACCGGGACCGGGGAATCACCCTGGTCCTGCTCACCAACCGGGTTCATCCCAGCCGGAGCGCTTCGGTTGCCAATCCCCTGCGGGCCGCCGTCGCCGACGCGGTGTTCGCCGCAGCCTAAGACCGTTGTTCAATGCACCGACGATGTTAAGAGGAACCCCCAGATGCCCGTCATTTCGGATTACAGCGACGGAACACCGTCAATCTCCTATGCCCTGTGGGCCGTGGACGGGCAGGAGCTGGCCGGCTTCCGGGAAGACGTCCGGTACTACTCGGCAAGCACCATCAAGCTGCCCGTGCTGGTGGCGGTGATGCGCGCCGTGGATGCCGGGGACCTGTCCCTGGAGATGCCCCTGCTCAGCCGAACGACCTTTTCCAGCGGGATTCCGGGAGCGGGGGAATTCGGCTTTGAACCGGACGAGGTGGACCCCGGGATGCCCGCCCCCGGGACGGAAACCACGCTCCGGCACGTCCTGGAGCGGATGATCGTGGTGTCTTCCAACGAAGCCACCAACATTGCAGTGGAACTGGTGGGATTCGACGCCGTCAATGCGGTGCTCGCTGACCTGGGAGCTGCGTCGTCAAAAATGGAGCGCCTGATCGGCGATATGGCGGCCTTGGAGGCAGGCCGCACCCACGAAGTCACGGCCGCCGATCTGGTGCGCATCCTGCACGCCGTCGTCAGTGGCCGGGCCGCCGGGCCAGCGGCAACCGCTGTGATGCTGCAGTTCCTGCAGGCACAGGAATTCGGAATGATCGGCCCGGCACTTGAGGCCGGCGGCCACCGCCCTGTGTGGGGCAGCAAATCCGGCTGGGTCACAGGGATAGCCCACGATGTTGCGTTCCTGGCTCCGGCCGGCACGGCGGTCACGGCGCCCCTGCGCAGCGGTGCCCTCCTCGCTGTGTGCACGCGCGGTTATGAACCGGCCGCAGCCAAGGAAGCCATAGCCGCCGTATCCAACCTCGCTTGGACCCTGGCAGGTCAGCTCCGGACAGCTTCCGCAGCGGCAAGTCCGCGGATCCCCAGCCCCGGCAGGCCCGACAGCACGATCTCCGAACCGGTGTAAGCCGGCCCTCCGGCCACCGCCGCGTTCCTGAGCCACAGGCCGCCGTCGAGGTCCTGCCCGCTGCTGCCCGGAACCGCGCGGTCCAAGCCTGCGGCCGCAGCCATGGCGGCAGCAGCGCCCACCCCCACGGTGCTTTCCAGCATGCATCCCACCAGCACTCCCAACCCGGCTTCCCGAGCCCGGCACACCAGCTGCACCGCCGGATACAGTCCGCCGGCCTTGGCCAGCTTTACGTTGACGTGGTCCGCCGCCCCGGCGGCCAGCAGGGACTCCAGGTCAGCCAGCGTCCACACGGATTCATCTGCCATAACCGGTGTGCGCACGCCGGCCCGCACCGCTGCCAGTGCTGCCCAGTCCCCGGCTGCGACGGGTTGTTCCACCAGTTCCAGGTCCACCCCGGCCAGTTCCATGCCCCGGATGGCGGCGATGGCTGCCGCCGGCGAAAAGGCCTGATTGGCATCGACACGCAGGACCATGCCGGGACCCACAGCGTCCCGGACCGCCCGCAGCCGTTCCACCGGATCGCCGTCGGCGTTGAGTTTGATCTTGAGGCACCGGAACCCGTCAGCGGCGTAGCCCCGCGCCGCGGCGGCAAGGGACGATGCATCCGCGACCGAAAGCGTCATGTCAGTGCGCAGCCGGACCTCGCCTGCCGGCTCTCCCGCTCCCCCTGCCGGGAGGCGGGGGTAGGTCCGGGCCAGAAAACCTGCCAGTGGGAGCCCGGCAGCCGTAGCTGCGAGATCATGCAGGGCACAGTCCACAGCCATGCGTGCGGCAGCCGGGGCGCTGCCGGCGGCCAGGACCTGAACCGTCTGCTGCAGCTGCGCAGTATCCGTTCCCAGCACCACCGGGGCCAGGACGTTCTCCACCGCGGACACCGCCTCGGAGGTGGTGGTTCCGGTTACCAGACTGATGGGAGCCTCACCCCAGCCCGAGCGGCCGCCGTCATCACCGATTTCCACCAGGACAGTCTCGAGCGAGTCCGCAGTGCGGACGGCGGTGGTGAAGGAGCGGCGAAGCGGAAGACTGACGGGATGGACGCAGACGCGGATGACACGGGCCATGGTGCTCCTTCAAAGGCGGGTTCCGGCATGAGCAGATGCCCTCAGCCTAGCCAGCGCGCACCGTGCCGCTGCCAAGGCGCGGGACACGGAGCACCGCCTGCCGGGCACGGCCGGCCGGGAGACCTGAGTCAGCCCTCCACGCGCAGTCCCAGGTTGGCCGCCAGCAGCGGCGCCAGCATCATCAGCTGTGCCTCGTCCACGGTGGCTCCGCTGAGGCCGGGAAGGTTTGTGATGGAACGGAAGTCGGTGGTGCGCAGGTCAACGTCCTGCAGCACGGCGCCGGAGAGGTTCATGCTGCCGATGCGGCAGTCGCGGAACGCCACCCGGGTGGCATGGACACCGTCCAGATCCAGTTCCTCGATCATGCAGTTGCTGAACAGCACGTCGGTGAGCCGGGAACTGCGCAGATTTACGAAGTCCAGCTTGCCGCCGTCCACGTGCACCGAGTTCCAGCCGTTGTCGTAAAGCTCGGCCGAACCCAGCCTGCTGCCCTGAAGCACCACGTCCCGGAAAGTACTGCGCGGCGCGCGGAACACCGGGGCATACAGGCCCTCAAAACGGCACTCCAGGAACCTGGCACCGCGCAGTCCGGTGTCCATCATGGACACTGCTGCGAATTCACACTCCTGGAAGGTGCTGCCCTGCAGGTCCATTCCGTCAAAAGAACCGCCGTCGAAGCGCAGCCCCTCGCACAGGTCCCCGGCCTGCGGCGCCGGGGCATCGGTCAGCCCGTGCAGCCGCACCGGATCCAGGGCCGGCGCCCTGGTTTTTCCGGTGGACTTTCCCTTTCCGGAACGCCGGGTTGCCGAAGCCACGCCTACTTGCGCCGGCCGAAGATGAAGTACGAGAGCGGGCCGATGAAGTTCACGGCGCAGGCCGCGGACCACAGGGCCCGGGAGCCGCGCACCTCACGGGCGGGACGGCGCCAGATGTCGGCCAGGGCCAGGCCGGCGAGGAGCACCTGGACGGTGGAGGCCACGCCCACCATCTTCTTCTGCTGGGCGGTAAGGTCCTTGATGGATTTCTTCTTGACCAACGTGCTCTCGTTTCTGTCGGGGATGCCGGGATGGAGACTGCAGCCTCCACCCCGGCACCGAGTGCTTTGCTTACGATTCTCCCGTACCCGCGGCGAAAAACTCATACTCCCAGCGCGTCGATTCGCGGAAGGCCGAGCGGGTGAGCTCCCTGGCATCCTCGGAGCTGCGGTCCAGCACATGTTCCAGAATGCGCACCGCGGCCGTTGTGGATTCGGCAAAGGCCGGATCGGTGTAGGTGTCCAGCCATTGGGCGTAGGGATGGCCCGGGTGGTTGGCATCCGACAATCGGGTGCCAACATCCGCATAGATCCAGAAGCACGGCAGGACGGCGCCGACCAGCCGTTCGTATTCGTTCTCCGGACGGCCGGTGACCGGGCCGGCGGCGTCGGCGCTGCCCAGCAGATGCTGCAGATAGCCGCTGGTCACCGGTCCCGGCGGGACCTCCCGTCCCGCACTTCCCCCGTCCGGCAGCCACGAGGTGTGCAGCTCCATCTCGGTGGCCAGGGCATCGTAGGCCGCCTTGGCCCAGAACACCTGCTCGTCGAAGGCCGGGGCCAGTTCACTGGCACGCGCCAGTGCCCGGGCGTAGCCGCGGAGGTACAGGGCATCTTGGGCCAGGTAGAACCCGAAGGCGTCCCGGCTCAGGGTTCCGCTGCCCAGGGCCCTGACGAAGTCCAGCTCGTCGATGTCCGCCCGGACGGCGGCCGTCTGCTCCCACAATGCCGCGGTGTGGGGACCGGCGGCTTCCGCTGGAGGGGCTTCCTTTACTGCTTCCTGCACCGCTGCGGCGTCCCCGAGCGGCGTCAGCCCGCGCCGCCACACCCCGTGGAAATGGTGCACCGGGCCGTGGCCGGTGCCGACGTCGAGTTCATCGGCGTTTTCCAGCGCCTCCTGCAGCCACTCCTTGGTGGCGGCCAGCGCGTGGTCCCAGCGTCCCGTCCGGGCGTAACAGGTCGCCAGGGCCGCGGACATGGAGCACCCAGTGCCGTGCGTGTTGACCGTGTCCACCCGCGGCGCCCGCACCTGCAGCACCACCGGGTCCGCAGCCGCGGCGTCGACCAGGGCATCGGGACACCACTGGCCTTCCAGATGGCCGCCCTTGACCAGCACCCGCACCCCGTAGGCTCCGGAAAGGCGTTCGCCCTGCGCCAGCGCCGAACTCCAGTCCCCGGCGACGGGTTCCTGCACCAGCACCGCCAGTTCGGGAAGGTTCGGCGTCACCACGTCCACGCGGTGCAGCAACTGCCGCATGGCGGCCTCAGCGCCCTCGTCCAGCAACCGGTCTCCGCTGGTGGCGATCATGACCGGATCCAGGACCACGGCGGGCACCCGGACCTCAGCCAGCCAGGCGTCAACGGCCTGGGTGATGTCGGCGCTGCCCAGCATGCCGATCTTCACGGCGTCGATAGTGACGTCGTCGCTCACGGCGTCCAGTTGTTCGCGCAGGAAGCCGACAGGCGGCGTGTGTACGGAGCGGACGCCGCGGGTGTTCTGGGCAACGAGGGCGGTGACCACCGCCATCCCGTAGCCGCCGGTTGCCGCGATGGATTTCAGGTCGGCCTGGATGCCGGCGCCGCCGGTGGGATCTGTCCCGGCAATACTGAGGATCCGGGGAATCCGGGGCGCACCGCGGACGCCGTCGAAGTCCACACCCGTGCGTGGATCGCTGCTCATGCCGGGGTTCCCGCGTTCCAGGCCCGGACCAGGTCCGCTGCCGCCTGCTGCGGATCAGCTGCCGCGCAGATGGCTGACACCACTGCGGCACCGGTGGCTCCGGCTGCGCGCAGCGGCCCGACGTCGTCCTGCAGGATGCCGCCGATGGCCACCACCGGCAGCGGGGCCAGTGCAGCGAAACTGGTGAAACCATCCATCCCCAGCGGTTCCGGATGGTCGGGCTTGGTGCTGGTGGGCCGGATAACGCCGGCACCGAGATAATCCACCGTGCCAGGCGGCAGCGCCGCCAGGGCATCCAGGTGCTCCATGGTGTTGGCGGTCAGGCCAACGACGGCGTCCGGACCCACCAAGGTGCGCACCAGTTCGGCGGGGAGATCGTTTTGGCCCACGTGCACGCCGTGGACGTCGGCGCGCGCCGCCCGGGCGGCCAGATAAATATCCACCCGGTCATCCACCAGCACTGTGGCCCGGCCGTCCGCGGCCTCGGCAACGGCGAGGACGAGGGCATAAAAGTCGGCGGCCGAGGCGTGCTTTTCCCGCACCTGGATGGTTTCCACGCCGCCGGCCACTGCTGCCCGGACCGTTTCGATGACGCCGCGCGGGCCGCACAGCGCCGTGTCTGTCACCAGGTAGATGCCGCTGCTGCGGATGCGCTCCCGTGAGCGGGACACGTCCGTCACGCCGGCCTTCATGCGATCACCAGCCGCTGCTCCAGGTCCTGCCCGGTGATGGCTGCGAGGGCGTCGAGGAAGCCGGCGGCAAAGCTGCCCGGTCCGGAGCTTGCCTGTGCGGCGGGTTCAGCCGCAGCTGTGTAAACAGCGGTGGCCGCTGCCGCGGCGGCCAGCCCGCCGCCGTCGTCGGCTACGGCCAGGAAAGCCGCCGTGACCGCACCAAGGGCGCAGCCGCCGCCGGTAACCCGTGTCAGCAGCGGATCGCCGTTGCTGATCCGGATGGTTTGCACCCCGTCCGTGATCAGATCGGTGGGTCCTGATACAGCCACCACGGAACCATGCTTCTCCGCGAGCAGGACTGCTGCGGGCAGGGCAGTTTCCGGGTCATCGGTCGCGTCGACGCCGCGGCCGCCCGAACCCAGGCCGGCGAGGGCGATGATCTCCGAGGCGTTTCCGCGGATGGCGGTGGGCCGATAGCCCAGCAGTTCCGCCGCGAGGGCGGTGCGGACCGGCAGGCTGCCCACGGCCACCGGGTCCAGGACCCAGGGGGTGCCGGAGTCGTTGGCGGCTTCGGCGGCCTCCAGCATGGCCCGGCGCTGTTCCTCATGTGGGGTGCCCAGGTTGATCAGCACGCCGGAAGCAGCCCGGGCAAACGGCCCGGCCTCCCCCGGTATGTCGGTCATGGCCGGTGCCGCGCCCAGCGCCAGCAGCACGTTGGCGGTGAAGTTGGTGACCACGGCGTTGGTCAGGCACTGCACCAGCGGCGGCTCGGTGCGGACGCGGTCCAGGAGGGTGGAAACGGTTAATGGTGTCAGGCGAATAGTCATCCGCGACATCCCTTCGCTAGTTCGAACTAGATCAGGTTCAACGGGTGTTATCTCAGCCTGTCGGCACCCCGTGTCACTGCAGACGACTCTAGGCCATATCCGCGCCGGTGCCCACCGTTGCGCAGAGCGCGTCAGAGGGTGGAGTGTTCCCCGAGCCGGTGATAGGTCCGGTTGTGGTAAACCAGCGGCTCATCCGGGGCGCCGGGTGTCAGGACCTCCAGGACCTCGGCGGTGACCAGCACCGATGAGCCGACGGCGGTGCGTCCCAGTACGCGGGAACGGAGGGCGCGGGGCACGTCGCGCAGGAGCGGTTCACCGGTGGGAAGCTGTTCCCAGGCCAGTGCGGAGGTGAAGCGGTCCGATCCCGGGCGGGCGAAAAGGCCGGCGAGGCCGGCGTTCCGGGCACCCAGGAGGTGGACCATGATGGTGTCGGCGGAGGCAACCACGCCGGCCGAGCCTGAGGCCGAAGCAAGCGAGAACACCAGGATGGCCGGGTCTGCGGAGACTGAGGAAACAGACGATGCGGTGAGTCCCACCGGGCCGGACCCGCCTGCTGCGGTAATAACGGCCACTCCCGCGGGGTGGGCACGGAAAGCATCCTTGAAAAGGTCTGTCAGCATATGTCTACGCTAGAACCTCAACAATGGTTGAGGTCAAATTGGTGGACACCAAGCGGGAGAATCGGTCTCCCGGAGATGTTCGTCCGGTGCGGGCCGCCTGGTCAGCGCATCAGTAATCCAGGACCGGCGCTCCGGTTCCCCGGCCGGCCGATTCGTCGCCGGGATTCACAAACCGGCATTCGGCGAGCGAGAGGCAGCCGCAGCCGATGCAGCCGCCAAGGCGGTCCCGCAGGGCCTCCAGGGAATGGATCCGGGCATCCAGTTCCTGCCGCCAGGCCAGTGACAGGCGCTGCCAGTCGCTGTGGTCGGGCACGGCGTCCTTCGGCAGTTCCTCCAGGGCGCGGGCAATGGTGGCCAGCGGTATTCCGGCACGCTGGGCCGCCCGGATTACCGCCACCCGCCGAAGCACGGAGCGGTCAAAGCGCCTCTGGTTCCCCGCCGTGCGGCGGCTGGCGATCAGGCCCTGCCGTTCATAGAAATGCAGCGCGGAAACCGCCACACCACTGCGCTCGGCAACCTGGCCCACCGTCAGTTCGGAGCGGGCCCAGCCGCGTGCATCCGTTGATCCGTCGCTGTCCACCGTCTTGCCCATGTTCCCCTCCGTCCCTTCCATTATCTGCCGTCCCGCGGCACCGGCGTCGCGCGCGTCCGCCCCACGCGCCCTGCGGGCTTCCCGCGGGCTTCCCGCGGGCTTCCTGCGGGCTTCCCGCGGGCTTCCCGCGGCAGCCAAGGGAAGGGCTGTGGCGGGCCGGGCTCTGGCGGTTGCGCCGCCGGCGTGCCTACAGTGGCGCACCAAACAGTGTCCGGGCGCCGGTCCGGGACGGAAAGGCCCCCGTGAGCGATGCACTTCCCAGCGCCGGAACCCTGGTGTTCCTGCAGGGCACCGGCAATCCCGATCCGGTTCCTGCCCAGATCATCCGCGAACAGCTGTCGCTGGAGCCCGGCCTGGCAGATTACACGGTCGTCAATGTCGCGTGGGCAGCCGGAGCCGCCCCCGATATCAGTGTGCTGCCGGCCCTGCCGCCGCGCTACCGGGATCAATCCGCCGCTTCGGAACTGACCGGGCCCGACGGCGGACGGGGGCTGGCGTTGGCCGGGATGGACATGGTGCGCATGGGGGCTTCTCCCTGGCCCCCGGCCTCCGGTGAAGCCTCCGGTGGTGCCTTCGGTGGTGCCTCCGGTGCGGGGACAGCCGCGGATGTGGCCGCTGCGGAGGTAATAGATGATGCTGCGGGAAAAATCCGATGCCGCATCCATCAGCGG
>ERZ504995.18-NODE-18-length-19435-cov-4.713674_pt1 | contig 19435 bp, 15 predicted proteins | sample MGYA00514197_ERZ504995 | MGnify/ENA primary metagenome ERZ504995 (study PRJEB26094, sample SAMEA4028455) | Ovis aries | biome: host associated; feature: stool; material: fecal | place: Italy | collected 2012 | study: EMG produced TPA metagenomics assembly of the...
GCAAGGTTGAACTGCCGACTCACATCAAGTCGGTTGGTTCCTTCCAGGCCAACGTGCGCCTGCACGACGACGTCGCAGCTGTCATCGACCTTCAGGTCGTTGCCGGCTAGCGTCTGACGCAGACGGATAAAACACCCCCCGGTCCTTGGACCGGGGGGTGTTTTTTATTGTCAGGACGGCGTGCCGGCGCCATCGGCCGGATGCTTTCACCCGGCCCAACAGAGCACAGATTAGAGGCAGGCAGCAGCGGATGTGCGTTGTCCACAGCTGAATACCTCCGTCTTGTGGATATCCAGCGCACCAAATGTGGATAGTGCAGCCCCTTATGCCTGTTTTTCCGAGCTGTCAACACGCGGCCGCTCACCGGGCGCGCCGGAAAAATAGTCTGTTTACACAGGTGTGGACAAGCATTTGTCCTAGTCAGAGCCATCTTTGGGCCAAAACTAATTATTTATCCACACCCTTATGCCCAGCCTGTGCACAAGACACGCCGCGTTATGCACAAACTATCCACAGGAGCTGTGGATAACTCGTTTGTCGAGCCGGTGCGGGTGGGCATAACGTTGCGGTGAATCCCTTCATCAGACGCATGCCCGCCGAATCCGGATCAATCAGTACAGCAGGCTCCCAACGGATGTCAGAGCCGGCTGATAGAGATAATCCAATGCTCCGGCAGGGCAGGGATCTAACGTCTTACGCAGGAACGGAAAGGGTCACAGTGTCGCTCACGCATACGGACTCCAAGGCATCATCATCAAGTCCGGATTTCGCGAGGACACCGCCCCAGGACCTGGTTGCCGAACAGTCGGTGCTTGGCGGCATGATGCTGTCCAAGGATGCCATCGCCGACTGTGTCGAGGTGCTCCGGGGCATCGACTTCTACCGTCCGGCCCACGAGGCCATCTACGAAGCCATCATTGACCTTTACGGCCGCGGTGAGCCGGCGGACGCCGTCACTGTATCGGATGAGCTCACCAAGCGCGGGGAAATCAGCCGCATTGGCGGACCGGCCTACCTGCACACGCTCATCCAGTCGGTTCCAACCGCAGCCAACGCCGGGTTCTACGCCGAGATTGTGCGCGAACGTGCCGTGCTGCGCAGGCTCGTGGATGCGGGCACCAAGATTGTCCAGCTGGGCTACTCCAATGACGGCATGGAAGTTGATGACATCGTCAACGCCGCCCAGGCGGAAGTCTACGCAGTGGCCGAACGCCGCACCGCTGAGGACTATGTCCCGCTGAAGGACATCATCGAAGGCACCGTGGACGAGATTGAGTCCGCCGGGCACCGCGGGGAGGGCATGACCGGGGTTCCCACCGGCTTCTATGAACTCGATGAGCTCACCCAGGGCCTGCACCCGGGCCAGATGATCGTCATCGCGGCCCGCCCCGCCGTTGGTAAATCCACCTTCGCGCTGGACTTCGCCCGTTCCGCGGCCATCAAGAACAACATGACCACGGTGTTCTTCTCGCTGGAAATGGGCCGAAACGAGATTGCCATGCGTCTGTTGTCTGCCGAGGCCACCATTGGCCTGCAGGATCTGCGCAAGGGCACCATCAAGGATGAGCAGTGGGGCAAGATTGCCACCACCATGGGCCGCATGAACGACGCGCCCCTGTTCATTGATGACAGCCCCAACATGTCACTGATGGAAATCCGCGCCAAGTGCCGGCGCCTGAAGCAGCGCCATGACCTCAAACTCGTGGTGCTGGACTACCTGCAGCTGATGTCCTCAGGCAAGCGCGTGGAATCCCGCCAGCAGGAAGTCTCCGAGTTCTCCCGTGCGCTGAAGCTCCTGGCCAAGGAACTCGAAGTCCCGGTCATCGCGCTGTCGCAGCTGAACCGTGGCTCCGAGCAGCGCACTGACAAAAAGCCGATGGTCTCGGACCTCCGTGAATCCGGCTCCATTGAGCAGGACGCCGACATGGTCATCCTGCTGCACCGCGAGGATATCTATGACAAGGAATCCCCGCGTGCCGGCGAGGCCGATGTGATTGTTGCCAAGCACCGTAACGGTCCCACGAAAACCATCGTTGTTGGTTTCCAGGGCCATTACTCCCGATTCTCGAATATGGCAGTGGAAGGCGGAAGCGGGTTCTAACCCCGGTTCCGCAGTTCCAGCCGCCTTCCCCCACATCCCCAGGAGATCAGCCGTGCCCAAATCCAAGCCCCGCAAGAAGGCCGTCAGCAAGAAAAAGCAGGCCCGCCGGGCCGAGCACGAAGTCAATGCCATGCTTCGCGGGGAAACCGTGTACTTCAGCGACGAGGCAGAGGCGCTGCTGACCGCCCGCGGCTGGATCAGCGAACGGGACCAGCCCGGCGGCCCGGACCAGGGCGATGCCTGGTACTGGATGCCCTCGCAGCTGCCGGCCTACCTGGAGGAAGGGGAACCGGTCCCCACCTCCGTCTACCCGTCCTCCGAGACAACCTTCGTGGCGCAGCTTGCCACCCCGGATGGCTCCGTGCCGCCGGATGCCCAGACCGAGTACGCGACCCTGGCCGAGCTTGAAGCGGACCTGGAACGGCTCGAGGCCTTCCGGGTGCCCGAGGGCGCCTGGACGGTCCTGAACGGCGGCCCCTCCCAGGAGGAGACGCCGGCGGACCTGATCGATTCGGTCACGGAAGAATGGGAGCTCATTGCCGAGCTCATCCACTTCCCCTACGCAGAAGAAGGCCCGCGTTCCTTCGCTGCCGTGGAGCAGGCGGTACAGGACGGCAGGCTGACGGAATACGCCTACCGTTCCGTGCTGGCGGGCCGGAATACCGCCGGACCCGCAGGCACTGCCCTGGACTAACCACGGACGGCCCCAAAGTAGCCCTGGTCTCAAATAGCCCCGGCTGACCGCGGCGCCCGGCTGACCGCGGCGCCCGGCTGACCACGGCGGCCGGCTAGCTCCGGCCGGCCCCGGCTAACCCCGGTTGCCGGGGCCCGCGCCGGGACCGCCGGCAGGCTCCCCTTGGGCGTCATGGCTGGAGGCGAGCTGCCACGGCACACTGGCGACCATGATCGAGGGTTCGAAGTGCAGCCGCGCTTTGATCCGCAGGGCGGTCTGGTTGTGCAACAGCTGCTCCCACCAGCGGCCCACCACATATTCAGGGATGTACACCACGAACAGCTCCCGCGGCGCGTTGCGGCGGGCCTCGCGCAGATACGCCAGCACGGGGGAGATGGTCTCTCGGTAGGGGGAGGACAGCACGGTCAGCGGCACGGGAATCTGCAGGCGGTCCCATTCAGCCATGGTCCGCCGGGTCTCTTCCGGATCAATATCCACGGTGATGGCATTCAGGCTGGACGGGCGCGAGGCGCGGGCATAGGCAATGGCCCGCAGTGCCGGCTTGTGGATCTGGGAAATCAGGATCACGGCGTTCACCCGGGACGGCAGGGCCAGTCCGTGCTCATCCTCCCGGAGCGTGAGTTCCCGGGCCACGGTGTCATAGTGGACGCGGATGCTGTACATGATCGCGTAGAGGACCGCCATGGCGAGCAGGGCAATCCACGCACCGTGGGTGAACTTGGTGATGATGACAATCAGCAGCACCAGGGCCGTCATCCCGAAACCGAGGGCATTGATGGCCCGCGAACGCTGCATCCGGCGTCGAACGTCCTTGTCCCGTTCCGTGCGCAGTTTCCCCGTCCAGTGCCGGATCATGCCCAGCTGGCTGGCGGTGAAGGAGACGAAAACCCCCACAATGTAGAGCTGGATCAGCCGGGTCACATCCGCGTCGAAGGCGACAATCAGCACCAGGGCGCCCAGTCCCAGGGAGATGATGCCGTTGCTGAACGCGAGGCGGTCCCCGCGGGTGCGCATCTGGCGGGGGAGATAGCCGTCCCTGGCCAGGATGGAGCCGAGGACCGGGAAACCGTTGAAAGCGGTATTGGAGGCGAACACCAGGATCAGCCCGGTGGCTGCCACCACAATGTAGAAGGGGATGCTGCCGCCCCCGAAAATGGTCTCCGCCAGCTGGCTGATCACCGGGTGCTGCACATACCCCTCGCCCACCGGTTCACCGTTGAGGGTGAGCTGTGTGGCCGGGTCCTGTGCCACATGAACCTTGGTGAGGTTGGCCATGGCCAGGATTCCCGCCAGCATGGCCGTGGCAATCACGCCCAGCAGCAGCAGTGTTGTGGCTGCATTGGTGCTCTTGGGTTTGCGGAAGGTGGGGACCCCGTTGCTGATGGCCTCCACCCCGGTCAGCGCTGCCGCGCCGGAGGAGAAGGCACGCAGCAGCAGGAAGGCACCGGCCAGGCCCACCAGGCCGCTGTCGAGTCCGGCCTCCGGCACGAGGTCAAGGGCAGCGGAGGGCGCCTGTTCGAGGTTTCCGGAGAAGAACTGGACGGCACCCGTGACGCACATGCCCAGCACTGAGGCCATGAAGATGTAGGCCGGCAGCGCGAACACGGACCCTGCCTCCCGGATGCCGCGGAGGTTGATCAGTACCAGCAGGGCAACGCCGATCACCGCAATGGTTGCCTGGTTGCCGTGCAGGGCGGGAACCGCGGTAACCAGATAGGCCGCCGCCGAGGACATGGACACGGCCACGGTGAGCACATAGTCCACCAGTAGCGCGGAAGCGACGGTCAGGCCGGCGGACTTTCCGAGATTGGCGCCGGCAATTTCGTAGTCGCCGCCGCCGGACGGGTACGCGTGCACGTTCTGCCGGTAGGAGGCCACCACGGTGAGCAGGACCACCATTACCGCCAGTCCCACCCACGGTGAGACCGTTACGGCGGTGACGCCGGCGAGGGCCAGGGTCAGCAGAATTTCATCGGGTGCATAGGCAGCCGATGAAAGAGCGTCCGAGGCAAAAACAGGAAGCGCAATCCGTTTGGGAAGAAGGGTGTGCGCGAGGCGCTCGTTCCCGTACGGACGCCCGACCAAAATGCGCTTGAACGCATTGAAGAATGTGAGCACGAGGTCCAACGTTAGACCCGCGCTGCGGGCACTGTCCAGAAGTTCCCGCGCGGGCGCCCGCGGGCTCCGCCGGGGCGGAACGGGCGCCCCGGTTTCCAAGCGGATGATCCGTGGATCCGGCGGCGTGCCGGGGTGCGCCGGAGAACGCGGTCCTGCAGCGTTGGATGCCGCCCGGGCCGCCGGTGCAGTACGGTTCTGACTATGACCAATGAGGGCAGGACGGATTCCCTATCCCCTCGGCGTGCCTCCAATATCCGGGACGTGGCAGCAGCTGCCGGAGTCTCCTATCAGACCGTTTCACGGGTGATCAACGGACACCCGAGCCTGCGGGACTCGACGCGGCAACGGGTGCTGGAGGCGATGGAGCAGCTCCAGTTCCGGCCAAACCGTGCTGCGCGTGCCCTGGTCACCAGGGAATCACGCATTATCGGCGCACTGGTGGCTTCCGGGGCGGAGTACGGGCCCACGGCCACCCTGCAGGCGGTCCAGAATGCGGCGAATGAGGCCGGGTACGTGGTGGACGCCGTGCACATCGACAACGCAGACCGTTCCTCCATTGAGGAAGCGCTGGACCGGCTGATGAGCCATGCCGTCGAAGGGCTGGTGCTGCTTGCCCCGCAGTCCAGGACACTGGAAGTGATTGAACAGCTCTCCATCCGGATTCCGTTTGTCACCGTGCATTCGCTGCACAGCGAGGACCACCGTATGTCAGTGGACCAGCTCGCGGGGGCGCGGCTGGCCACCCGCGCTCTGCTGGAACTGGGGCACCGGAAGGTGGTCCATGTTCCCGGGCCGGAAGGATGGGTGGAAACCGAAGCCCGCCGCCAGGGGTACCTGGAGGAGATGACGGCATGGGGCCTCGCGCCCGCAGTTGTTTCGGCAGGGGAGTGGACCGCGGAGTCGGGGTACCGGGTAGGCGCCGAACTGCGCAATGGCCTGCAGTTCAGTGCGGTGTTCTCCGGGAATGACCACATTGCCCTGGGTCTGGTGCATGCCTTCGCTGAGGCCGGACTGCGGGTCCCCGAAGATGTGAGCGTGGTTGGTTTTGATGATGTGCCCGAGGCAGCGCACTTCCTTCCTCCGCTGACCACCGTCCGGCAGGACTTCCCCGAACTGGGCCGGCGCTGCGTTGCCGTCCTGCTGGGCGAGCTGCAGGGCCGGGATCCGGTAAAGACCGGTGATGTGGCGCCGAAGCTGGTGCGCCGCGGTTCCACTGCGGCGCCGCCGGCCTCTTTTGCCTAACTGCGGGCGTTACCAAACCGTTACCAACTTTTGTGGCCCCCGTCACGTTTTCGGGAGTAGCGTGACTGCAACAACGAAATGTGACCGTTCACATTAACGGACCTCCACGGTTCCGGCCACGGTCACGGGTCTACCGGTCTACGACAATGAGGTCACCGTGCAGCAGAGGAATGATCCCGCCCATGTAGTGGGCATCGACTACGGCACCCTCTCCGGGCGGGCCGTCGTCGTACGGGTGGATGACGGCGCCGAACTCGGGTCCGCGGTGCACCCCTACCGGCACGGAGTGATGGACACGAACCTGGCTGCCACCGGTGCACCACTGCCGCCCGACTGGGCGCTGCAGGTCCCGGCGGACTACATAGAGGTCCTGCAGCACGCGGTACCGGCGGCCATCCGGGCTGCGGGCATCGATCCGGCATCAGTCATCGGGGTGGGTACCGACTTCACCGCGTGCACCATGGTTCCCGTCACCAAGGACGGCACCCCGCTGAATGAGCTTCCCGGGCTCCAGGACCGTCCGCACGCCTACGTGAAGCTCTGGCGCCACCACGCGGCGCAGGCGCAGGCGGACCGGATTAACGAACTCGCCGGGCAGCGCAACGTTTCCTGGCTGCCGCGCTACGGCGGGCTGATCTCCAGCGAATGGGAATTTGCCAAGGGGCTGCAGCTGCTGGAAGAGGACCCCGAGCTGTACGAACGGATGGATCACTGGGTGGAAGCCGCGGACTGGATTGTCTGGCAGCTGACCGGTAACTATGTGCGAAACGCCTGCTCAGCGGGGTACAAAGGCATACTGCAGGACGGCGCATACCCGGACCGGGATTTCCTGGCGGCACTGAACCCGGACTTTTCCGGGTTTGTTTCCGGGAAGCTCGAACACCCGGTGGGCAGCCTGGGCTCAGCCGCCGGGACGCTCAGCGAGCAGGCAGCGGCCTGGACCGGCCTGCCGGGCGGAATTCCGGTGGCCGTCGGCAACGTGGACGCCCATGTGTGTGCACCGGCGGCCGGGGTGGCCGGCCCGGGCCGGATGGTCGCGATTATGGGCACCTCCACCTGCCACGTGATGAACGCCGAAATCCTGCGCGACGTGCCGGGAATGTGCGGTGTGGTGGACGGCGGCATTGTCGAGGGCCTCTACGGCTACGAGGCCGGCCAGTCAGGTGTCGGAGACATTTTCGGCTGGTTCACCGCACACTTCGTCCCCGCCGAACTGACCCGGGAGGCGGACGACCGCGGGATGAGCGTGCATGAACTGCTCACCGAACAGGCTGCCGGCCAGGAGGTAGGCGCCCACGGGCTCCTGGCCCTGGACTGGCAGTCCGGGAACCGCTCCGTCCTGGTGGACCATGAGCTTTCCGGCCTGCTCGTGGGACTGACCCTGGCAACCCGCCCGCACGAGGTGTACCGGGCGCTGCTGGAAGCCACGGCCTTCGGCACCCGCACCATTGTGGAGGCGTTCACCTCCTCGGGCATTCCGGTGACGGAGTTCGTCGCGGCGGGGGGACTCGTTCGGAACCGGTTCCTGATGCAGATCTACGCCGACGTCCTCGGCATGCCGATCTCCGTCATTGGCAGCGACCAGGGCCCGGCACTCGGCTCCGCCATCCACGCTGCCGTGGCCGCCGGTGCCTACCCGCACGTGCGGGACGCCGCGGCTGCCATGGGGAGGGTGCACCGCAACGAGTTCCTGCCGGATCCGGAGCGTTCGCAGGCCTATAACGCGCTGTACGCGGAATACACGGCGCTGCATGACTACTTCGGCCGGGGCGGCAACGACGTCATGCGGAAGCTGAAGGCCATACGCCGCTCAGCCCGCCTGGTCCGTGAGGTGAGCGCATGAGCATTCCAGGGAACGGTTTCCAGCAGGCAGTTGCACGCGTTCGCGCAGAGGTGGCAGCCCTGCACGGCGAACTGGTGCGGTACGGGCTGGTCGCGTGGACGGCCGGAAACGTTTCCGGCCGGATTCCCGGCACCGGATACTTCGTCATCAAGCCCAGCGGCGTCGGATATGCGGACCTCAGTCCGGAATCCCTGATCCTGTGCGACCCCGACGGGGGTCCCGTGGCCGGAAGCCAGGACGCAGGCCTGTCTCCGTCCAGCGATACGGCAGCGCATGCCTACGTGTACCGCAACATGCCCGGAACCGGGGGAGTAGTGCACACCCACTCTCCGTATGCCACGGCCTGGGCGGCGCGCGGCGAAACGATTCCCTGCGTGCTTACCGCCATGGCTGACGAGTTCGGCGGGGAGATCCCCGTGGGCCCCTTCGCCATCATCGGCGATGACTCGATTGGCCGCGGCATCGTTTCCACCCTTCAGGGCCACCGGTCCCGCGCGGTCCTGATGCGGAACCACGGTCCCTTCACCATCGGCCGGGACGCACGCGACGCCGTCAAGGCAGCTGTCATGCTCGAGGACGTTGCCCGCACGGTCCACTTCGCCCGCCAGCTCGGGGAACCCCTGCCCATCGAACCGGCGCACATCGACGCCCTGTTCGAGCGCTACCAGAACGTGTACGGCCAGCAGCCGGCAGCAACCCCATCAAATTCAGGAGTGCACTGACGTGAGTCCCCTCAACACCACGCTCGAACCCTACGAGGTCTGGTTCCTCACCGGCAGCCAGGACCTCTACGGAGAAGACACGCTGCGCCAGGTAGCCGAACAGTCCAAGGCCATTGTCGGCATGCTCGACGACGCCGGCCTGCCGGTGCGCCCGGTCTGGAAACCGACACTCACGGACACAGGCTCCATCCATGCGGCAGCGCTCGCCGCCAATGCGGCGGAAAACGTCATAGGCGTGATTGCCTGGATGCACACCTTCAGCCCCGCGAAAATGTGGATCCGCGGGCTGGACGCGCTGCGCAAACCGCTTCTTCACCTGCACACGCAGATCAACGTGGAACTGCCGTGGGCGGAGATCGACTTCGATTTCATGAACCTGAACCAGGCTGCGCACGGGGACCGGGAATTCGGCTATATCTCCACCCGCCTGGACGTGCCCCGCAAGACCGTCGTCGGGCACGTTTCCGCCCCCGCCGTTATTGCCCAGATTGCCTCCTGGCAGCGTGCCTGTGCCGGCCGGGCAGCCATGCAGGGCATGCGGGTTGCCCGTTTCGGCGACAACATGCGCAACGTTGCCGTCACCGAAGGGGATAAGACCGAAGCCGAACTGCGCTTTGGCGTCTCCATCAACAGCTGGGGGGTCAATGACCTGGTGGAGGTGGTGGACGGGCAGTCCGAGGACAGCGTGGACAAACTGATCGCCGAGTACGAAGACATCTATGACGTTTCCCCGGAGCTGCGGCCCGGCGGAAGCCGGCACGAATCCCTGCGCTACGGGGCGCGGCAGGAACTTGGCCTGCTCCAGTTCCTTGAAGAAGGCGGTTTCGGCGCCTTCACCACCAATTTCGAGGATCTGGGCGGACTGCGGCAGCTGCCGGGACTCGCCGTCCAGCGGCTGATGTTCAGTGGCTACGGTTTCGGCGCCGAAGGGGACTGGAAAACCGCCATGCTGGTGCGGGCGGCCAAGGTAATGGGCGCCGGCCTGCCCGGCGGCGCCTCCCTGATGGAGGACTACACCTATCATCTGGTGCCTGGCGAGGAGAAAATCCTTGGCGCCCACATGCTCGAGATCTGTCCCAGCCTCACCACGGACAAACCCAGCCTGGAAGTACACCCGCTGGGCATCGGCGGACGGGAAGACCCCGTCCGCCTGGTGTTCAACACAGACCCGGGCCCCGGCGTCGTCCTGGCCATGTCCGACATGCGCGACAGGTTCAGGCTGACCGCCAACACGGTGGACGTGGTTCCTCCGGACGCCCCGCTGCCGAACCTCCCCGTGGCCCGCGCCGTCTGGCAGCCGCATCCCGATCTGGCCACCTCCGCGGCCGCCTGGCTCACCGCCGGAGCCGCCCACCACACCGTGCTCAGCACCGCCCTCGGGGCGGACGTGCTCACCGACTTCGCGGAGATGTCCGGCGTGGAACTGCTGCTGATCGACAACACCACGGACCTGCGCGGCTTCCAGCGGGAAGTCCGCTGGAATGCGGCCTATTACCGGCTCGCCCAGAAACTCTGAACCCACCTCACCAAGGCACGGCAACCACGAAAGGCATAACCATGACACGCAAACCCACACTGAAGCGGGTACTTATCGGCGGAGTCTCGCTGAGCCTGGCCCTCAGCATGAGCGCCTGCGCCGGCAACCGCGGCGGCGGGGACGCCGGCGGGGACTCCAACGAGGGCGCCAAGATCGGCGTCGCCATGCCCACGCAGCAGTCCGAACGCTGGATCGCCGACGGTGAGAACGTCAAGTCCCAGCTTGAGGAACTTGGCTACGAGGTGGACCTGCAGTACGCCAACGATGACATCCCCACCCAGGTCTCCCAGATCGAGAACATGATCAACGGCGGCGCCGAGGCCCTGGTCATTGCCTCCATTGACGGCACCACGCTGACCGGTGTGCTGGATACCGCCGAAGCCCAGGACATCCCGGTGATCGCCTATGACCGGCTGATCAACGAATCCGACACCGTGGACTACTACACCACCTTCGACAACTACGAGGTGGGGGTGCAGCAGGGCACCTCACTGCTCACCGGTCTGGGCGTCCTGGACGACGCCGGGCAGCCGACCGGGGAAAAGGGTCCGTTCAACGTCGAACTGTTCGCGGGCAGCCCGGATGACAACAACGCCACGTTCTTCTGGGACGGCGCCATGGACACCCTGCAGCCCTACCTTGATGACGGAACCCTGAAGGTCCCCAGCGGGCAGACCGCCTTCGAGCAGGCTGCCATCCTGCGCTGGCTGCCGGATACCGCCCAGGACCGGATGGAGGACCTGCTGACCGTGGGCGGCGGTGCACAGATCGACGGCGTGCTCTCCCCGTATGACGGGCTGTCCATCGGCATCATCTCCGCCCTGCGCTCCGGCGGCTACTCCGGGGAGAACCTGCCCGTGATCACCGGCCAGGACGCGGAAGTGGGCTCGGTGCAGTCGATCATGAGCGACGAGCAGTACTCCACGATCTTCAAGGACGTCCGCGAGCTCGGCAAACGCGCCGTGCTGATGGTTGATGCCCTGATGAAGGACGAGGAACCGGAAACCAATGACGAGGAGACCTACGACAACGGCGCGAAGGTAGTGCCGGCGTACCTGCTCGAAAGCCAGATCGTCACCGTCGACAACTATGAGGAAGTCCTGGTGGACAGCGGTTACTACGAGGCCTCCGACCTTAAGTAACACCCGGCAGGTGGCGGCCCGGTACCGGCCGCCACCTGTACCACCATCGAAAGTCCAGGACAGGGAGGTCCGCGTGAGTGACTACATTCTCCAAATGACCGGGATCGGCAAGGCATTCCCCGGCGTCAAGGCGTTGCAGGACGTCACCCTTGCCGTGGCCCGCGGAGAGGTCCATGCCATCTGCGGCGAGAACGGGGCAGGCAAGTCCACCCTGATGAAAGTGCTGTCCGGTGTCTACCCGCACGGCAGCTACGACGGCGAGATCCTGCTGGACGGCCGGCCCGTTGCCTTCCGGGACATCAAGGACAGCGAACGCAGCGGCGTCGTCATCATCCACCAGGAACTGGCGCTTTCGCCGTACCTCTCCGTGGCCGAAAACATCTTCCTGGGCAATGAACGCTCGGCCCGCGGCTTCATTAACTGGAACGAAACCAATGTCCGCGCGGCAGAACTGATGCGCCGGGTCGGACTCGACCTGAACCCGGTTACCCGGGCCGGGGACATCGGCGTGGGAAAGCAGCAGCTGGTGGAGATTGCCAAGGCGCTGTCCAAGGACGTGAAGCTGCTGATCCTGGATGAGCCCACGGCTGCGCTGAATGATGAGGACTCCGCCCACCTGCTGGGCCTGGTCCGCGGCCTGCGCGAGGACGGCATCACCTGCATCATCATCAGCCACAAACTCAACGAAATCCGGGCCATTGCCGACTCGGTCACCATCCTGCGGGACGGGCAGACCATCGAGACGCTCAGCCTCGATGACGGGTCCGTCACCGAGGAACGCATCATCAAGGGCATGGTGGGACGGGAACTGACCAGCCGTTACCCGGACCGCACCCCCGAGATTGGCGAGGAGGTGCTGCGGGTGGAGGACTGGACCGTGCACCACCCCGCGGAACACGCCCGTGTCGTGATCGACAGGGCGCACCTGTCCGTGCGCGCCGGGGAGATTGTCGGCATCGCCGGGCTGATGGGCGCCGGGCGTACCGAACTGGCCATGAGCATTTTCGGACGCAGTTACGGCACCGGCATCAGCGGCACGCTGTACAAGAACGGACGGGAAATCACCGCGCGCACCGTACAGGAGGCGATCCGGCACGGCATCGCCTATGCCACCGAAGACCGGAAGCGGTACGGCCTGAACCTGATCGAGGACATCAAGCGGAACGTCTCAGCCTCCGCCCTGACCAAGCTCGCCACCCGGGGGTGGGTGGACGGCGGCCGGGAAACCGTGGTGGCGCAGGACTACCAGCGCAGCATGAACATCAAGGCCCCGTCCGTCAGTGCGGTTGCGGGCAAGCTGTCCGGCGGCAACCAGCAGAAAGTGGTCCTCTCCAAATGGATGTTCGCGGATCCGGATGTCCTCATCCTTGACGAGCCCACCCGGGGGATCGACGTCGGAGCCAAATACGAGATCTACACGATCATCAACCGGCTCGCGGCACAGGGTAAGGCGGTGATTGTCATTTCCTCCGAACTTCCGGAGCTTCTTGGCATCTGTGACCGCATTTACACCCTTGCCCAGGGCCGCATCACCGCCGAGGTTCCGATTGCCGAGGCAACCCCCGAACGACTTATGCAGCACATGACACAGGAAAAGGAATAGCCATGGCTACCACTCTCGCCGGTGAGGATCCGGCACTCGGCACCAGGACCCCCAAACCGTCCCCGCTGGCCGACGCCGGACGGTTCCTGGCCGGCCGGCTGCGGCAGATCGGCATCTTCCTGGCCCTGCTGGTGATCGTCACCCTGTTCCAGGTCCTGACCGGCGGCGCCCTGCTGCAGCCGGACAACGTGGCCAACATCATTGTGCAGAACAGCTACATCCTGCTGCTGGCCATCGGTATGGTCATGATCATCGTGGCCGGCCACATTGACCTGTCCGTGGGATCCGTCGCGGCCTTTGTGGGTGCCATGTCCGGCATCATGATCCGCGACTGGGGAATGCCATGGTGGGCTGCGCTGGTGGCCTCCCTGGTGGTGGGTGCGCTGGTCGGCGCCTGGCAGGGATTCTGGGTGGCCTACGTAGGGATCCCCGCCTTCATCGTCACACTGGCCGGCATGCTCGTTTTCCGCGGCCTCACCCAGATCATCCTGGGGAACCAGCGGATCACCGGTTTCCCGGAGGAATACCGCCAGCTCGGCGGAGGGTCCCTGTTTCCCGGGCTGTTCCCGGCGGAAACCAACCTGCTGGACTGGACCACCGTGGGACTCGGCCTGCTGGCCACTATCCTGCTGGTCCTCAGCCAGCTCCGCGGACGGGCTGCCCGGATGAAGCTGAACCTGGATGACGAACCGAAGGCATGGTTCTTCACCCGCCTGCTGTTCAGCGTCGTCGTTGTCCTTGGACTGACCTACCTGCTTGCCAGCTCCAGGGGCGGAACACCCATAGTGCTCGTTGTCCTGGGGGTGCTGGTGGTGGCCTACAGTGCCGTGATGAACCGCTCGGTCTTTGGCCGCCATGTCTATGCGCGCGGCGGGAACCTGCAGGCGGCCCAGCTTTCGGGCGTCAACACCAAACGGGTGGACTTTCTGCTCTTCGTGAACATGGGCGTGCTGGCCGCACTTGCCGGACTGATCTTCACCGGACGACTGAACTCGGCGGGCCCGGGTGCCGGAAACCTCTTCGAGCTTGACGCGATTGCCGCGGCATTCATCGGCGGCGCCGCTGTCACCGGCGGAGTGGGGACCATTGTCGGCGCGATCACCGGAGGCCTGATCATGGGCGTCCTGAACAACGGAATGTCCCTGATGGGCGTGGGGATCGATTATCAGCAGTTCATCAAGGGCCTGGTCCTGCTGCTTGCGGTCGGTTTCGACGTCTTCAACAAGCGCAAGGCCTCCAATGCCTTGAAATGAACCACGCATAAAACAGGCGGCGGGTTCCCGGGAGGGGGCCCGCCACCATTCGTTAAGGGCCGCCGAATCCGGTTGTGAGCGTCGACGCAGAAAGCAAGATAGAACGCAAATTGACGTGTGTCCAGCGTTACCCGGAACTGATTGTGATGAACCCTACAAGACCCGCCTCGATCGGCTTATTGGCGCGGATCGCGGCCGGTAACGATTAGGTTTCGATTAGGTAGCGATTTGATCTCGACAAATGACTGCCTTAGGTTGTTTATGAGCCCGGATCGAGGGCTGGACTGCCGGCCGTTTCGAAGGCCGGCGCGGTCGGCACCCAAAGCTGGTGCGGCCGATGCATGAATCGCACTAAGTACCACGCGTCCACTGTACGTCGCCGCTGCGTGGTACCGAAAAAGACCTCTATCAGTCGGGGTAGGCGACGGCGCGCGGAAGCCCGGGGACGGGTTGAGCGCAGGTGGAACCCTTGGGAGCACAAGAACCGATGAAGAACCAGAAGATCCGTCGTATCGTACGTCGTGGACTGGCCACCGCTGCCCTCACCGGTGTCGGCGCTGCCGGCCTCGCAGGCCTTGCGGCACCAGCCAACGCCAGCTCAATGGACTGGGACGCGCTTGCACAGTGCGAAAGCGGTGGAAACTGGGCTACCAACACCGGTAACGGTTTCTCCGGCGGCCTGCAGTTCACCCCCAGCACCTGGGCCGCCTTCGGCGGAACCGGTGACCCGGCCAACGCCAGCCGCGAGCAGCAGATTGCCGTAGCTGAGCGGGTCCTGGCCGAACAGGGTCCCGGCGCATGGCCTGCCTGCACTGCCAAGCTGGGCCTGACCGGTGCCACTGCCAACCCGCAGGCCGCCACCCCGGCCCCCGCGACCACCCCGGTGGAAACCCAGGCGCCGGCACAGACCTACGCCCCGGTTGAAACCGCTCCGGTTGAAGCCGCTCCGGCACCGACCTATGTTGAGCCGCAGGCCCTTCCGGAGCAGCTGCCGGCCCCGACCAACGTTGAGGTCCAGGCTGTTGCACCGGTGCAGGCTCCTGCCCCGGCCCTGTCCGGCGAGACCTACGTCATCCAGGCCGGCGACACGCTGTCCACCATTGCCGAGAAGCTGGGCATTGAGGGCGGCTGGCAGGCGCTGTACAACGCCAACGCCGACACCGTGATTCACCAGGACCTGATCTTCACCGGTCAGACCCTGCAGCTGCCGGCCTAACCACCGGAGTACACAGCTTCGGCACCGGACCGACGACGGCCGGCTGCCGACGCATCGGGCGCCCCGCTACCAAGCGGGGCGCCCGCACGCGTTTAACCGCGGTTAGCCGCCGGCAATCGACTGCAGCACCAGCACCACGGCACCGGGGCCCAGCACAGTTGAGGGACCGGCCAGGTCCCGGATGTCATCACCGTCCACATACAGGTTCACGTGCCGGCGGATGTCTCCCGCGTCGTCCACAATGCGCCGGTACACCCCGGGATGCCGGTCCCGCAGCAGTTCCAAAAGCACGCCGATGGTCGGGGCCCGGTCACCGCCAGCACCCACACCGCCAGCGCCCGCACCGCCAGCGGTCCCGGCAGAATGGCCCGGGGAGCCGGGACGGAACACCAGGCTGCGGCTGCCGCCGGCAGCCTCAGCCAGCGCCGCCGGCAGCAGAAGCTCGACGGCGGAGGCGGCGCCCTGCGCGTCAGAGGGCAAGCGCCCGGACACAGAGCACATCCGGAAGGTTGGCGGTGAGCAGGCTGAAGCTTTCCCCTTCATCGGAGCTGGCGTACACCTCGCCGCCGCGCGTGCCGAAGTAGATGCCCGCCGGATCTGCCCGGTCCACATCCGCGGCATCGCGCAGCACCGCGTTAAAGTCATAGGCGGGAAGGCCGGCGTCGTGCCGCTCCCAGCTGCTGCCGGCGTCGGTGCTGCGGTACACCGCCGGACGCCCCTGCGGAGGATTGCGCTCACCGGCGGAACCCAGCGGGATGGTCCAGATGGTGTCCGGACGGGTGGGGTGGGCGAGCATCACAAAACCGAAATCCGCAGGCAGCCCGTCCGCAATGGACACCCACTGCCCGCCGGCGTCGTCGCTGCGGTAGACCCCGCCGTGGTTCTGCGCATAGAGCCGCTGCGGATTGCCGGCATCACGGGCCACCTTGTGCACACACTGTCCGAATTCGGGGTAATGCTCCGGCATGAAATCGGCAATGATCCCGGTGTTGAAGGCATCCCAGCTCTCGCCGCGGTCATCGGAGCGGTATACGCCGCCGCTGCTGATGGCCACATGGACGGAATCATCCGCGGGGCTCGGCAGTACGGTGTGCGCCGCCGGACCGCCGTACCCTGCACCCCACCGGGTCCGGTGCGGATGGTCCCACAGTCCGCGGACCAGCTCGAAGTGCTTCCCGCCGTCCGCGGAACGAAACACGGAAATGGGCTCGCAGCCGGCCCAGACCACCCCGGGGCGGTCTTCGGTGTCCGGCCTTAGCTGCCAGATCCGCTCCAGTGTGGCCCCGGTGTCCGCGGGGAAGGCGATGGCCGGGGCCTCGGGTTCCTGCCAGGTCTTGCCGAGATCATCCGAGACGGCAACGTTGGTGCCCCACCACTCCGACCGCACCCCGGCCAGCAGCCGCGGAGTGTCCGTGCGGGTATCGAAGGCCAGGGAGGGAACCTCGGCCATCGCGAATTCCGGCCCGCTCAGCGTCCAGTTCCGGCGGTCGCTGCTGGTGGCAAGCCAGAGGCCCTTCCGGGTTCCTATGGCAACCACTGCGGGCACGGGGTGACCGGCTGTGACCTCATCCATGCCGTTATTGCAGCATTGCGGCACAGGCAGAACAAGGGGGTTCCTGAAGTTTCCCGTACCCGGACCGGCGTCCTGCCCGGTATGCCGGGGCACCCCGTCCAGCTCCCACATGGAAATGGGGGCCGCGCGTGCGATACACATAAACGATGCAGTTGTTGCCACTGAACGCCATGGACCCATGATCTACATCGATCCGCCGATGTGGCCGGCACACAACACCCTTTTCTCCCACCTCATTTCCGATGCCGGGCTGGGCGAGCTGCACGCATTTGCCCGGGCCGCCGGTATCTCGCCGCGTGCGTTCGACGGCGACCATTACGACGTCCCGCAGCAGCGCTACGACGCGTTGGTCCGGCGCGGCGCGGTGCCCGTCACCGGCGGGAACCTGGTGCGCATCCTGATTGCCAGCGGACTCCGGATTCCGGCACGGGACCGGCCCTCAGCGCTCGCCCGGCCCCTGATGCACCGCTGGAACCGGCTGCTGCCCGGCGCCCCGGACCTGGGGGAGCGCCTGCTGGAGCACTGGAATGAACCGCACCGCCGCTACCATGACCGCCGCCACCTCCTGCAGGTGCTGGAGGCCCTGGACCTGCTTGCCGGTTCCGGGGTTCCGGTCCCGGTGGCCCTTGCCGCCTGGTTCCATGACGCCGTCTATTCCGGGGCTCCGGGTAAGGATGAGGAAGCCTCTGCCCGGCTCGCTGAGGCCCTGCTGCCTGCTGCGGGCGTGACCGCGGCAGATACCGCCGAATGTGCCCGCCTGGTCCGCCTCACGGCGGGGCATGATCCCCGGCCCGGGGACTGGCACGGCGAGCTCCTGGCCGACGCCGACCTCTCGGTGCTGGCCCGTCAGCCGGACCGGTACCGCGCCTACGTAACGGAGGTCCGCGCCGAGTATGCCCACCTCTCGGATCAGGAATTCGCCGCGGGCCGTGAGCGGGTGATACGGCAGTTCATGGCCGCGGATCCGTTGTTCCGAACGGCCTCCGGCCGAAAGCTTTGGCAAGAGCAGGCACGCCGAAACCTCAGCGCGGAACTCACCGGGATGCTGGAGGGAACCGCTCCCGCCGGCCAGGGAAATGAAGGTGGGCCGGGCCCCGGCGCACCCCGCCGGGACCGGCCATGAGCGTGCCGGCCGGGCCCGCCGGTTTCACCGGGCACGCCAAAGGGACCCGCGGCTACCGGGGGGTGCTGGTGGGCCTGGCCGCGGCCGGCGTGGCCACCTTCGCCCAGCTGTATTCCCTGCAGGGCGTCCTGCCGGAGCTTGCGGCCGGGATGGGAATTTCCGCGTCGTCGGCCGCCCTCACCGTTTCCGCCGCCACGCTCGGCCTCGCGGTGACGGTGATTCCGTGGTCCGCAGCGGCGGATCGTTTCGGCCGGCTGCCGGTAATGCGGGTGGCGATCCTGGCTGCGGTGGTGCTGGGACTGGCGGTGCCGCTGAGCCCCACCCTTCCGGTCCTGCTGGTGCTGCGCTTCCTTGAGGGCGCCGCCCTGGGCGGCATTCCCGCCGTGGCCCTGGCCTACCTCAGCGAAGAGGTGAGCCGCCTCCACGCTGCGGTGGCCGCGGGTACCTACGTCTCCGGCACTACCCTCGGCGGCCTTGCCGGCCGGATCCTGGCGGCCCCCGTGGCCGAACTGATCAACTGGCGGGCCGGTGTGGCTGCCGTAAGTATTCTCGCCGCGTGCGCCGCCGTCGTTTTTATGCTGACCGCGCCACGCCAGCACGGGTTTGTTCCGGAACGGGCTGCCGCTCCCGGCCGCGAGCTGGCGGCCCGGCTGGGCACAAATCTCCGCAACCCCCGCCTGCTGGCCCTCTATCTGCAGGGTTTCCTGCTGATGGGCGGCTTTGTTGCGGTCTACAACTACCTCGGCTTCCGGCTGGGCGGCCCGCCCTTCGGACTGCCGCAGTCCCTGGCAAGCGCCCTGTTCCTGGCCTACCTCGCCGGCACCTGGTCCTCCCGGGCAGCCGGCACCCTGGCGGCCCGGCTGGCAGGCCGCGGCGGGCGCAAGCTGGTGCTGCTGCTCTCCACGGGCGCCATGGGGGCAGGCCTGGCCCTGACGCTTGCCGATCATCTGGCGGCCATCGTGGCCGGTCTGCTGGTATTCACCGCAGGGTTTTTCGGTGCCCACGCGATTGCCTCGGGCTGGACGCCGCTGCTGGCCCCGGTGGGCCGCGCCCAGGCATCCTCGCTGTACAACCTCTTTTATTACACCGGTTCCAGCGTGCTGGGCTGGGCCGGCGGCTACTGCTTCCAACACAACGGCTGGCCGGCCCTGGTGCTGTTTGTGGGTGCGCTGCTGCTGGCGGCGGCACTGGTGGCCGGTCTGGTCCTGCGCGCCGACGACGGCGGTGGAAACGCCGCGGCCGGGCCGGTGAAAACGTAGGCTGGATGC
>ERZ504995.21-NODE-21-length-18313-cov-3.465659_pt1 | contig 18313 bp, 19 predicted proteins | sample MGYA00514197_ERZ504995 | MGnify/ENA primary metagenome ERZ504995 (study PRJEB26094, sample SAMEA4028455) | Ovis aries | biome: host associated; feature: stool; material: fecal | place: Italy | collected 2012 | study: EMG produced TPA metagenomics assembly of the...
CCGGTATGTCCAGCGTATCGGCCACATGCCAGGCGCTTCCTGCGGCATCGGCGGTGCCTATGCCGTCATAAAAGCCCATGACCCCTTCCGCCACCGCGACGTCCGCGCCGGCAGAATACCGGGCAAAGAGCTGCTTCAGCCGGTCTTCCGGGGTGAGGTACAGGTCGAGGTTGTGGCAGGGGATGCCGAGCGCCGCCCGGTGGAACATGGGGTCGATGTAGTCCGGTCCGCACTTGAAGGCATGGACCCGGAGGCCCCGCCGTTTCAGCGCCGTCAGCACCGCGCAGGTGACCGTGGTCTTCCCGCTGCCGGAGGCCGGCGCCGCGAACAGGAGTTTATTCATGGCAGTTCCCCGTGATGACGAACACCGGGTTCTGCGCTTTCAGCATATGGTATGAGCCGACCGGGGTCGTCCGGGCCACAGACACTTCCGAGACCTCCGCCTCGATGCCGTGGGTCTGGAACGCGTGGAGGGCTGACTCGAGGGTCTCGAGGGTGATGGCGGTCACACAGATGCGTGCGTCCTTGTTGGACGCCAGGACCGCATCGATGATCTCTTCGAGGTTCCCGCGGGAGCCGCCGATGAAGACGGCGTCCGGGGCCGGCCAGGTGTCGAGTTTTTCCGGGGCATTCCCTTCCTCGACCGTGAGGTTCCAGGCACAGAACCGTTCCCGGTTCCGGCGGGCAAGGACCAGCGCTTCCGGGTCACATTCGATGGCGAACGCTCTGCCCTCTCTCGCCAGCAGGGCCAGTTCCACACTGACGCTGCCGGTGCCGGCGCCGATGTCCCAGACCGTGTCGGTGGGTGCGACGCCCAGTTTGGCGAGGGCCACCGCGCGGACTTCCCGTTTGGTCATCGGGACCTTGCCCCGTTCGAACGAGCTGTCCGGGTATCCGCCGCAACGGGCCGGCAGCACGGGAGCCGCCTCGACCAGCAACAGGTTCAGGGCATGGACGTCCCGGTCGACGAGGCTCCGGACCGTGCCAAAGCTGATGTTTTCGGTCTCATAGGTGAGGTCTTCCGCGAGGACGGCGGACAGGTTGCCGAGGCCGGCCTTCGCCAGCGTTCGGCAGAGGTCCTTCACGCCGACTTTCCCGCCGGTCAGGAAGCAGGTGGTCTTCCCCTTCATGACTTCCGTGACGGGGTCGCAGGCGACGCCGTGGGCGGAGACCAGGTTCCAGTCCTGCCAGGGCCGGCCGAGCCGGGCCGCGAGGATCTGGATGCTGGAGACACCGGGGATGACTTCCGCCTTCATGCCGGCTTCCTTCAGTTTCGGCAGCAGGATGCGGGCGCCGGAATAGAACCCGGTGTCGCCGCTGTAGACGACCACGGCCGTCTCGATGGACGGTTCGCGGGCCGCTTCATCCCGTTTCAGGTGTTCGAACACTTCCGCCGTGTCCTTGATGGCGACACGGTTCTCGGTGACGTCCTCCGGCAGGTCTTTGAGGGTCCGCTCCCATCCGTAGATGACATCGGCCTGCATCAGGGCCCGGAGCGCTTCTCCGGTCAGGGTCGGGAACGTTCCGCCGCCGACCGCGGTGAGATAAGTGATCATAGTTGTGCCTCCAGAAATTCTTCCACGGTCATGCCCTCTTCCTCCGGCGGTGTGATGACGAGGAGCGGAACACCCGTCTGTTCTGCCGCTTCCGCTTTTTCCGGGAAGCCGCCGGTGGGCCCGCCGTCCTTCGTCACGAAGAACCGGATGTCCTTCTGGCGCAGCAGCGCCACGTTGAGGTCTGTGGAGAAGGGCCCCTGCATCGCCACGATGTTCCGCCGCGGGATGCCCAGCGCCTCACAGGCCGCGAGGTTCTCCGGGGTCGGTAACACACGCGGGATGAGCCGTTCCGGGGCAAGGCCGGCAAAGCTGCTCAGCTCTTTCGTCCCGGTAGCCAGCAGGATGTTGCCTTCCGTGGATGTCAGCGCGTCTGCCGCGTCCGCAGCAGAGGCGTAGTAGTGTATGTTCTCGGGCGATGTGCCCGGTTCGTTCGTTGTGAGCGTACGCCGGACCCGGACATAGTCGGTCCCGGTCTCCGCGGCCGCCTCCTTCAGGAGCGCGGTCACTTCGGTGGCGTAGGGATGGGTGGCGTCGACCACAAGGTCGCAGGTTTGCAGGAGCGCCCGCATCTCCGAAGGGCCTTTGCGTCCCGTCAGGATCGTGACGCCTTCCACCTGTGCCTGCTCTTCCCGGCCGTAGTCGGTCGCGACACAGACGGTGACGTCGTCGCCCCGGGCCGCCAGGTTCTCCGAGATGACCCGGCCTTCCGTGGTGCCGCCAAACAACAGGATCTTCATGCGTTCCCTCCCGTCAGGTCATAGCCTCTGGGTGTGACCATTTTGTCCCGCAGGACTTTCGTCTCCGCGGTGCCGATGAACACGGTCGTGAACATGTCGACTTCCGTGTCCCGGAGTTCCGCCAGGGTGCAGAGCGTAGCCGCTTCCCCGTCTCTCCCGATGTTGCGGACACAGCCGCAGACCGTTTCGGGCGATTTACCGTTTGCGAGCAGGATGTCGCAGGCCTTCTGCAGGTGGTCCTTCCGTTTCTTCGAAGAGGGGTTGTAAAGCGCGATGGAAAAGTCTCCCGCGGCGGCCGCCGCCAGCCGGCGTTCGATGAGGTCCCAGGGCGTCAGCAGGTCGGACAGCGAGATGACACAGAAGTCGTTGCTGAGGGGCGCGCCGAGGACGGCTCCGCCGGACAGTGCCGCCGTGACGCCGGCCACCACGCAGATGTCCACCTCCGGCCACTGTTCCGCCAGTTCGAGAACGAGACTTGCCATTCCGTAGACACCGGCGTCTCCGCTGCAGACGAGGGCGGTCGTCTGTCCGCCGTCGGCACACTGCAGTGCCTGCCGGCAGCGTTCCGTTTCCTGACGCATGCCGGTCGTCCGGTAGTCCTTGTCCGGGAACAGCGGCCGCACGAGGTCCGTGTAGACCGGGTAGCCGTAGATGACGTCAGACGCCTCGAGGGCGTGCATCGCCTCCGCGGTGAAGTATTCTTTTTTCCCGGGGCCGATGCCCACGACAAAAAGACGTTTCATGAATCACAGTTCCTCCGGTCCGCAGGTCCAGTCGAGGGACAGCGGGCGTTCCGCGGCAGCAAGGGTGACCTCGTTGCCGGTGGTTTTCTCCTTGATGAGGGTCCCGCCGGAGAGCAGTTTCGCGCTCCGCTCACAGACGTTGTCAACGCCGGTGACGTTGCGGACGAAGAAGCTCGCGGTGAACTCTCCCTCCACCTCCCGCAGCCGGGCGGCGGAGAAGGTGATGAGCGGCCAGTCATGGACCGTGCAGAAGGCCAGGAGGCCCGGCTCATCCTTCTTGATGTCGATGCTGCCCACCGCGTCGATCGACTCTTCGAGCAGGTCCAGTTCCCCGAGGATCTGGGTCAGGAGCAGTTCGAAGTTGACGGGCAGCACATTGCGCTTGCAGCCGGCGCCGAGCACGACGTTCCGCGGGATGGCCAGCAGGGCTTCCGGGTACAGCTTCGCGGCATCCCGCCGGTTCGTGATGAGGATGTCCGGCTTCTGCCGGAGCGGTCGCAGTTCCCCTTCGAGGGTCCGGCCGAGTTCTTCGACCTCGACCCCTTTGGGCGATGTACCGGCAACGGGCCACTCCGTCGCGACCCGGACGGTCTCGCCCGCGAGGAGCGATGCCGAGATGTGTTTGATGCGCTCCGTATTCTGGATGACGAGCCCCTGTTTCCGGGTCCACTCGTCGATGGCGAACACGTTGTTGACGTCGGTGGCCGTCGTGATGACCGGTGTGGCACCGATGCGCTCTCCGATGGCCCGGGCCAGGTCGTTGGCGCCGCCCAGGTGTCCGGAGAGGATGGGGATGGCGTAGGAGCCGCCCTCATCGACCACGACGACGGCGGGGTCGGTCACCTTGCTCTGCACGAAGGGCGCGATGGCCCGCACCGCGATGCCGGCGGCACCGACGAACACGAGGGCGTCGGACTGGTCGAACATCTGGGTGGTCCACTCCGAGAGGCCGAGCGGTTCGTTGCACCGGGCCACGGTCATCGTGAGCCGGGGCGCCCCGTTCGACAGTTTCGGCGGACGTTCGGTGAAGGTGGTATGGATCCGTTCTGCCAGAGCATGTCCTCTGGCCGTGAACGAGAGGATGTCGATCTTCAAGACTCGTGGTCTCCTTTCGCGGTCCGGAACCCGGTGGTAAAGGTCGGGTCATAGAGTTTGCTGCGTTCCGGGGTCTCCGTCAGGAAGTCGCCGACGAAGATGAGTGCGGTGGCCCGGATGCCTTCCCGCTCCGCGGTCTCCGCGAGGGTCCCGACCGTGCAGTACACGGTCTTCTCCTCGGGCCAGGTCGCTTTGTACACAATAGCGGCCGGCGAGTCCTTCGTGAAGGCGCCCTTGCAGAGGGCCTCCTCCACTTCCTTCAGGAGCCCTGCCGAGAGGAAGATGGCCATGGACGACCCGTGGGCCGCCAGTTTTTCCAGCGCTTCCTTCTCCGGGACCGGGGTCCGGCCCGCCATGCGGGTCAGGATGAGGGTCTGGGAGATGCCGGGCAGCGTGAACTCCGCATTCAATGCAGCCGCCGCGCCGAACACACTGGAGACACCGGGCGTCACGTCATAGGGGATGCCCTTCCGGTCCAAAGCGTCCATCTGTTCCCGGATGGCTCCGTACATGCTGGGGTCTCCGGTGTGGAGGCGGACCGTCATGTGGTGCATCGCCTCCTGTTCCTCCATGACGGCCAGGACTTCTTCGAGGGTCATGGTGGCACTGTTGTAGATCGCGCACCCTTCCGGGGCACGCAGTAAGTGTTTCGGGTTCACAAGGCTTCCCGCGTAGATGATGCAGTCGGCCTCTTCGAGGAGTTTCGCGCCCCGCAGCGTGATGAGGTCTTCCGCTCCGGGACCGGCTCCGACAAAATGGATCATGTCGATTCCTCCGTGGGTTTGACGATGAGGAGAGTGAAGTAGCTGTAAGTGGACTCCGGTGCCTCCAGGAGAGCCGTCTCGAACTCCAGAAGGTTCGGATACTTCTGCTCGCCGGGCAGGCCGCAGTTCACGACGACCGACGTGCTGTCCGAGAAGCCTTTTTCCTTCAGCATGTCGAGCGTCTCCGGCAGGGTCCGGACCGTCTTCATGAGGACCTTGGTCCCGTATTCATCGAGGAGCCGGTCCTCCTGCTCGCCGTCCGCGGCACCGGGGATGATGAAGACCGGTGTGTCCGCTTCGGTCAGAGACGTTCCAAGGGTGGAAGCTGCCGCGCAGAAACTCGTGACGCCGGGGACGAATTTCACTTCATAGCCGTCCGCTTTCAGGAGGTCTGCCACATACTGGCAGGTCGCATAGACGGACACGTCGCCGAGGTTCAGCATGGCCACGTCCAGGCCCTTGTCGAGGTATGCTTCGATGGCGTCTGCCGCGTTCCGGTAAGATGCCTTCTGCACGCTCTCCACTTTCGTCATGGGGAAGTTCAGGGGAAGGACGGTCTTCGCGGCCCAGAACGATTCGTCGCTGGCCTCTGCCATGCGGGAGCCGAAGGACAGTTCCAGGAACCGGCTGATGCCGGCCTTCGCGATGTCCCATGCGACCATGGCGCCGCTCTTCGTCTGCGGGGCCGTGATGACCGGGCAGTGCATGATGGTCTGCACCGCGTTCAGGGTCAGGTGGCCGCAGTCTCCGGGGCCGACGCTGACGCCGTAAAAAGTGCCCTTGCCGGTCTCGGTCTTATGGAATTTCGGGAGGTTCGAGACATAGGCGGCATGGCTGTGTTCATGAGAATGGGTGTGGGGATGCTCATGCGCCTCGTGGTCATGGTGATGTTCTGCCATGGTCGTTCTGCTCCTTCCATTGTGTCAGTAATCGTTCTGCCGGTCCGGTGACCGCCAGCAGTCCGTGGACGTTCGAGAAGAGGACGGCGCCCACCGTGAGTTCCTGTTCCGGCTCGGTTGCTGTCAGGGCCTTTTCCGCCCGTGCGCTCAGGTTCTTCTGGACCGCCGCGGCGATCCGCTCGAGGACAGCCTCTCTGAGCCCCGCCTCTTTCAGGAGGTCCAGCGCCGCATCGGTGGTGGCTGCTTCCAAAATGTGTTCCGTCAGTTCCGCCGGAGCGCCGCAGACCGCAGCGTGGGCCGCCAGCAGTTCCATCCGGCTGTCCGCAACGGAGGAATGAGTGTTCATGATGTTCCCCGCCACTTTGACGAGTTTCCCGATGTGGCCCGCGAGCAGGATGTCTTCAAAGCCGATGGACACGGCAGCATCCAGCGCATCGCCCACATAGTTCGAGATCTTGACGACGGGCACCCCGAGTCCGGACCAGCCCTGTGCGTCGAGGAAGTCTTTTCCGTAGTTGCCGGGAGTCAGGAGAACGGAGTGGCGATGTACCCCCGTTTCATTCTGGAGTTCGAAGGCCTGGCGGAGTTCCACCGCGATGGTGTCCTTCAGCGCCTGTTCGCTCATGGGTTCCACGATCCCCGACGTCCCGAGCACCGAGAGCCCGCCTTCGACCCCGAGTTTCGGGTTGAAGGTCTTCTTCGCCTTCTCCTCCCCGCCGGGGATGGAGATGATGACCTGAATGGCTCCGGAGGTCGCGGGGTCGTACTCCAGTTCGTCACAGACGGCGAGGACCGCATCCCGGATCATCTGCCGCGGCACATGGTTGATGGCGGCGTTCCCCACCGGCTGGTCGAGGCCCGGTCTCGTGACCCGGCCGACCCCTTCTCCGCCGTCGATGAGGACCGCGTCCTCGGACGGTGCGCCGAAGGAGACCGTGGCGACGACCGTCATGCCGTCCGTCACATCCGGGTCGTCTCCGGCATCTTTGCGGACCGCACAGCGGGCCCCGCCGTCCGGAAGACGGTCGCAGGACTCCGGCACCACTTCCACGGTCCAGCCCTTCGGGGTCCGGACGGAAAGAGTCTTCGGCGCGTTGCCGGTCAGGAGGAGGGTCGCCGCGCCCCCGGCGGCCAGTGCCGCGCAGGTGCCGGTGGTGTACCCGCAGCGCAGCTGTTTCGTGCCGCTCTGCACGAAGTGGTCAAAGGCCATGGCGTGTCCCTCCTTTATAATTTCAAACTGTTCATTACATCTGAATGAGAAAAATTCTTACCCTATAGGATACCACAGATGATAGTTCTTATCAATTTACGCCTGCGTCTCCGGACACAAAAACAGGACCTCGAGCGAGGTCCTGTCTGTCTGGATGGTGTTCGGTTTATTCGGCGGTGCCGAGGATCTCCGCGACCATGTCGGCCGGGGTGTCGGCGATGCAGGTGGCACCGTAGGACTCGAGTTCCGCTCTGGTGCGGAAGCCCCAGAGGGCCGAGATGCAGGGCAGCCCGGAGTTCCACGCCGTTTTGAGGTCGACGTCAGAGTCGCCCACATAGACCGTGCGGGACGGTTCTGCGGAGAGTTCCTTCATCGCGAGGAACACACTGTCCGGGGCGGGTTTCCGCGCGACGCCTTCCCGCTCGCCGATGGCGATGTCCATGTGGAAGAAATCGTCGTTCAGGTTCTGCACCGCGCCGTCGATCTTGTTCGAGACGATGGCCATTTTGATGCCGTGGTCCTGCAGGGTCCTGACCGCTTCCGGAATGCCGTCATAGGGGCCGGTCGTGTCGGTCTGGCACTCGGCATAGGCCGCTTTGAAGGTGGAAAAAGCCTCTTCGAAGAGGGGGTTCTTTTCCCCGCCGGGGACCGCGTGGTCCATGAGGTTGCGGATGCCGTTGCCGACGAAGTGTCGCATCTCCTCAAAGGTGCGCTCCTGCCAGCCGAACCGGTGCATAGCAGCGTTTACCGCGGTGCGCAGGTCGGTCAGGGTGTAGAGCAGTGTTCCGTCGAGGTCGAAGATGACGGTGTCGTACTTGGGAGTCGTGCTGGTCATACTTTGGAACTGTGCTCCTTCAGAAGTCTGTATTTCTCATCCCAGAGTTCCTGAGAGAGGTCGACGTAGTAGTTGTGCGGGTGCTCGAAACGGGTGACTTCCTCCCAGAGGGTGTCGACCTGTTCCTTGCAGTACTTCTGGATCTCGTCGATGGGCTTGCGTTCGAAGACACATTTTCCGCCGACGAAGACGGGCTCGAGCAGCTTGCGGGCCGTGAAGTTCTCGAGGGTCTTCTGCTTCCAGGTATAGTCGGGGTCGAAGAGCAGGTAGGGTTTGCTCTCGTCGATGACCTCGTCGTTCAGGGTGAGGACGTCAGCCTCCGCCTTGCCGGTCTCCTTGTCATAGAGACGCCAGACTTCCTTGACACCGGGCGTGGTGATCTTGGTGACGTTCTCGGAGATCTTGATCTTCGGGATGATCTCGCCGTCTTCCTCGATGGCGCAGAGTTTGTAAACGCCGTCCAGGACCGGAGAGGATTTCGCGGTGATCATGCGTTCGCCGACGCCGAAGGAGGTGATCTCCGCGCCCTGTTCGAGCATATCGGAGATGAGGTACTCGTCGAGGGAGTTGGAAGCGACGATGCCGCAGTCCGGGAACCCGGCGTCGTCGAGCATCTTACGCGCCTTCTTGGACAGGTAAGTGATGTCGCCGGAGTCGATGCGGATGCCCTTCGGACGGAACCCTCTCGGGACGACTTCCCGGTTGAAGGCTTCGATGGCGTTCGGGACACCGGACTTCAGGACGTTGAACGTGTCGACGAGAAGCGTGCAGTTGTCCGGGTACTCTTTCGCATAGGCGAGGAACGCGTCGAGCTCGGTGTCGAACATCTGGACCCAGCTGTGGGCCATGGTGCCGAGGGCCGGGATGCCGTAGTCTCTGCCGTCAAGGGCACAGGCAGTACCGACCGCGCCGCCGATGTAAGCCGCCCGGGCGCCGTGGATGGCCGCCATGGCACCGTGGGAACGGCGGGAGCCGAACTCCATGACCGCTCTGCCGTCCGCCGCGCGGACGATGCGGTTGGCCTTGGTGGCGATGAGGCTCTGGTGGTTGAAGAGCATCAGCATGGCCGTCTCGATGAACTGGGCCTGGATGACCGGGCCGCGGACATGGACGACGGGTTCGTTCGGGAAGACCGGAGTGCCTTCGGGAATGGCCCACACGTCGCAGGCGAATTCGAAGTTCCGGAGATAGTCGAGGAAGTCGTCCGCGAACCCGCAGGTCTTCAGGTACGCGAGGTCCTCCTCGGTGAAGTGCAGGTTGTTCAGGTAGTCCACCATCTGCTCGAGACCGGCCGCGATGACGTAGCCGCCGTTGTCCGGGATATGACGGTAGAACAGGTCGAAGTGACCGATGGTGTCCTTCAGACCGTTATGGAAATAGCCACCACCCATGGTCAGCTCATAGAAGTCGGTGAGCATGGTGATGTTGAGGTCTTTGTCGAAGTAATTGCTTTTCAGTTCGTTGCTCAAAGGGAACGCCTCCTTGTACAATTCAGTGAAATCATTATAGCACCGCGGAAAAAGCCCTTCAACGATTGATAAATCTTTGATATAATCATTTTGCTATTTTAGAAAATTCGGAGGCGATGTACCGTGAGGAACCGGGAACAGTACCGGGGCACGAAAAACATCTGTGGCATCCGCATCGAGCGGCTGCGCAAGGAACTGGGGCTCAAGCAGAAAGACCTCTGCGAATCCATGGCCCTGCAGGGCGTCCCCATGGCGCCGTCGGTCCTGTCGAAGATCGAAGGCCAGCACAGAGCCATCAACGACTACGAACTTCTGGCCATCGCCAACACCCTGGACATTTCGATCGACGACCTGCTCGGTCGGAACGAATAAAGGAGGCATTCCCATGCAAAAGACCCTTGCGGAACGCTGGAAACTGGCTTTGGCGATGTATGTGTCCTTCTTCCAGATCGGCCTCTTCACCTTCGGCGGCGGCTATGCCATGCTGCCGATGCTCGAAAAGGAATGTGTCGACAAGCACGCCTGGACGACCCGGGACGAGCTCCTCGATATCTTCGCACTGGCCCAGTGCACGCCCGGCATCATCGCCGTCAACACAGCGACGTTCCTCGGCAAAAAACAGGCGGGACTCCCCGGGGCGGTCATGGCGACCCTGGGCGTCATCTCCCCCAGTCTCATCATCATTTCGCTCATCGCCGCATTACTGAAAAACTTTGCGGACCTGGAGCCGGTCCAGCACGCTCTCGCCGGCGTCCGGACAGCTGTCACGGCGCTCATTTTTGCTTCGGTGTACAAGATGGCGAAGGGCGCTTTGAAGGATCCGCTCTCCTGGGGAGTCGCGATCGTCGCGTTCCTGCTGGTGGCACTCTTCGGGGCTTCTCCGGTGGCCATCGTGGTCGCCGCCGCCCTCATCGGGTTCCTGTTCTTCGGCGGCCGGAAGCGGTCCGGGAAGGAGGGTGACGAGGAATGAAAACGTTACTTCTCCTCTGCCTCAACTTCTTCAAGACCGGTCTCTTCGCGGTCGGCGGCGGACTCGCCACGCTCCCCTTCATCACGGACATGTCCAACGCCCATCCCGACTGGTTCACGAAGGCCGATATCGCCAACATGGTCGCGGTCTCCGAGTCGACGCCCGGGCCCATCGGCATCAACATGGCAACGTATGTGGGCTACCACATGTTCGGCGTTCCCGGGGCCATCCTGACGACGCTCAGTCTGGTCCTGCCGTCGTTCATCATCATCGTCATCCTCGTCGGCCTCATGGACCGGTATTCCCAGAACCGGATCGTCAAAGCGGTGTTCGCAGGACTCCGTCCCGCCGCCATCGGCCTCATTGCCGCAGCCGGGTTCTCGGTCCTCCTCATCGCCCTGTTCCCCGGGTACTCCGGGTCCACCCTGTTCGACATGGGCGGCCTTACCGGACTCTTCTCCTGGAAAGCGCTCGTTCTGTTCGCAGTCATCATGGTGGCCACGCAGCTGCCGAAACTCAAGGACCTGCACCCCATCGCTTACATCGCCATCGCGGCGGTCGTCGGCATCCTTTTCCGGTTCTGAACAAAACTCCATAAAAAGAAGGCCCCGCCGTTTCGGCGAGGCCTTTTTCGATGAGTTTTCTTGTGTTTACTGCTCCGTGACCTGTTCGGTGATCAGTTTCTGGATCTCGTATTTGGACGCCATCTGTTTCATCTGACCGCTGGTGTAGACAGTGACGAAGTAGTCGTTCATCTGCTGCGCCAGTTCGGAACCCTTGCGGAACGCGAAGCCGATCTTGTTGTTCTTCAGACGGAAGGAACGGGCAAGGTCGGGGAACTCGTTGCCTTTCCCGATAGCGGTAGTGGCAAAGATGGAGTTCACGATGGCCGCGTCGGCGGAGCCGTCGGAGACCGCTTTCAGAGCGTTCTCGGTGGTGTCCTTCGCCATGATGATGAAGCCGTTTTCCTTGGCCAGCGTCTCATGGGTGGAGCCGTCGAGGACCGCGAACTTCAGCTGAAGGCAATCCTCCGCAGACGTGTACTTCCGGGCGTTGGCCGCCTTGGTGACGACGATCTGGGAGTTGTTGAGGTAAGCCTTCGTGCATTCCATGACCGCGCGGCGTTCGGCCGTCAGAGTCAGAGCGGAAGCGACGCAGTCGATGGTCTTGTCGTTCAGGAGATGTTCCATCTGAGTCCAGTCGATCTCCTTGAACTCGACATCGACGCCGAGCTTCTTGCCAAAGCCTCTCGCGAGGTCGGCGGCAAGGCCGGTCCACTCCCCTTCATCGTTGAGCTGTGTCAGCGGCGGCGCGTCGATGACGCCGACGACGAGGGTGCCCTTGTCTTTGATGTAGTCAAGGTCTGCGGTGGTAGATTTGCTGCATCCGCTGACCGCCAGCATGCCGATGAGAAGCACGGCCGTCAGCAGGATGGAAAGATATTTTTTCATAACATGACCCTCCTTACAGTTTCAAGCTCTGGGATCAGCCCGGATAGAACGGGTAGAAGATCGGCAGCAGGATCATGCTGACGATGAAGCAGACCACAGAGACTGCGAGGCCGGGGACCACGAAGTCCTTGAAGCGGACATTACCGGGGCCGAGGATCATGGCGTTGGCCGGGATGGCCATCGGGGTACAGACCGCGACGGAGGAGGCGATGAAGACCGCGATGACGACGGCGCGGGGGTCCGCACCGATGGTTTCGGCGATGGTCCAGGAGATGGGGCACAGCAGCGTGCAGGCAGCGGTGTTACTCATGACCTGAGTCAGGACCCAGGTGAGCAGCCACATGGCGGCCATGATGATGAACGTGCCGGAGTTGCCGGTAAGGGCGATGACCTTGTCCGCGATGATCTGACCGGCGCCGGTGTTGTTCATGGCTGCGCCGAGCGGGGACATGAAGGCCAGCATGAAGACAGTCAGGAGTTCGAAGGACTTGAACGCCTCTTTCTCGGTGAGGATGCCGGCGGCAACGATGAGGATGGCGCCGACACAGGCGATGATGTGGATGGGCGGCAGGAAGTCGACATAGTCGGTCAGGACCATCAGGGTGACGGTGGCGACGAGGTCGACGGCCGTAAAGATGGAATGCCATTTCGGGATAGCGCTGTAATCGGTGTTCGTCTCACCCATTTCGCCGGCGGGACGGTCCTTGATGAGCTTGTTCCCGAAGAAGAACATGAAGACGGCGACGGCGAGGAGCATCGGGATGCCGATTTTGGCATACTCGAAGAACCCGACGTGCATCGTCCCGTTCGAGTAGGTCTCGATGGTGTTTTTGGCGATGAGGTTACCGGGCGAACCGATGACCGTGAAGTCAGCACCCAGCGTCGCACCCATGACGAGCGGCAGGAGCAGTTTGATCGGTTTGATGTCGGCCGCTCTGGCGATACCCATGACGATGGGCAGCAGGACGGCGACGGTACCGGAGTTGGAAACGAATCCGGACATGATGCCCGACAGCAGGATGACGACCAGGATGAGGCCCCTCTCGCTGTGGGTCAGTTTCATGACCTTCTGAGACACCTTGTACGCGAGGCCCGTCTTGAAGAACGCGGCGCCAATGACGCACATGGCGATGATGAGGATGACGTTCGAGTTGATAACGTCGGTGAAAATGTCTCCGACCTCGATGATGCCGAGGAAGTAAAGGACGACCGGTACGCAGAACGCAACGAGGCCCATCGGCAGGATATCGATGACGAAGAGGATGATCGCGACTACCAGGACGATCAGGGTGATGGCAGCCTGTGACATCAGTATCCCTCCCTAAAAGTTTTTCACAAAATCACACAGTTTTTGTGTCATCTTCACAATAGCATATTCGAATTATGCGGGCAAGTTACAATTCATTGAATAATTCCCGCAAATCATCTAAAATAGGGGTATCATTCAGGCGCTCCGAACACAAAACAGTTCGGAAGAAAGGATCTCGACGTGAAAAAAAGACTCTGGCTCCACATTACGGCCGTCGTCATGACCATGGTCATGTTCATCGCCATGGCTGTCCCCGCATTCGCCGTGACCGAAACCAAAGCCGTCGAAGCACAGTCGGTCACGACCGTCATTCAGGGCAAAAAGAAAAAGACCATCTTTATCGGGGACTCCCGCACCGCGAACCTGCGCCAGGTCCGCCACAACGGGAAACTTATCTACGACCTTCTCCAGCAGGACGGCAGCATCCTTTGGGACTTCAAGTGGGGCGCCACCTTTGCCGACCTGACGACGACCCTTGTCCCCCGTCTGGAGCTGCAGGGCCTCGACACCATCGACAACAAGACGAAGATCGTCCTGTGGATGGGCTACAACGACACGAGCAGCACTCCGACTGCTGTGGTCGAGGAGTACATCGCCTACTACAACCTGATGGCCATGACCTGGATCGCCCGCGGCGCGAAGGTCTACGTCATGAACGTCGGCCCCGGCGGACGGATGCCCGGCGCGACGAAAAAGCAGAAGCAGGGGTATACCGAACGCAATAAAGTCATCCAGACCTTCAACGAGAAAATCAGTGTCGGTCTGCTGCCGCAGATCGAGTACATCGACTGTTACGGCTACCTTAAAGACACCGGCTTTGGAACGACGGACGGCACCCATTACAACGCCGCCACCAGCAAAAAGATCTACAGCTTCGCCCTCAACGCCATCCGGTAAAACGGCGTTCGGTCCGTTTCATAAAAACAAAAAACTGACTTCTTTCCACGATCCTGTGGAGCGAAGTCAGTTTTCTTTTTTATCGTTTTGCTGCGCGCCGGGGTCAATCGCCGAGGACTTCCTCGAGGAGGGCTTTGCAGCCGACGTTCACGTCGTCCCAGGTAGCCTGGAAGTTGCCGGTGTACCAGGGGTCCGCGACGTCTCTGTGGATGCCGGCGTGCTCGAGCAGGAGCGAGACCTTGTTCTGGTCGTCCTCCCCGATGATGCGGTCGCACCAGCGGCGATTCATCGCGTCCATGAGGATGACGTAGTCGTAGTACTCGTACTCTTTGCGGGTCATCTGATGGGCATGGTGGCCCTTGCAGGAGATGCCGTGCTCGTTCAGCACGCGCTGTGCCGGCGGGTAGACCGGGTTGCCGATCTCCTCTGTGGACACCGCCGCCGAGGCGATCTCGAACCGGTCCGCGACACCTTCGCGCCGCACCATATCTTTCATGACGAACTCCGCCATCGGGCTTCTGCAGATGTTGCCGTGGCAGACGAACAGGATTCTGGTCATGGAACGCTCTCCTTTTTCAACGATTACGAATCGATTGTACCATAATACTGACGCCAGGGCTGAAGCTTTTCAAAAGTTCTGGCGGCGGCGAAGACGTCTTCGTCCCGGAACTTTCTGCCGATGATCTGCATGCCGACGGGAAGTCCGTTTTTCAGGGAACCGGCAGGCACGCTGGCGGCAGGGTGTCCGGTGTAGTTCACGAGGAACGTTTCCGCAAAGCCGATGAGGCGATTCACGGGTATACCGTTCACCGTCTCCGGACCGAGTGTGTTCCCGTCGTCCGCGTTCATCGGCGGCGGGCAGCAGGTGGTCGGAGAGAGGATGAGATCGTAGTGCTCGAAGATGTCCTCATGGGCGTCGAGCAGTTCGGTGCGGGCACAGTTGAACTTGTAGTAGTCAAGAACGCCGCCTTCGGCGACCCGTTCCTTGTAGTAGATGAATTCTTCCGGCAGTTCCTCGCGGTGGTCGCCGATGAGGTCGAAGCCGTTTCGTTTGTCCAGTTCCAGTTCGATGGTCGTGTCCACGCTGATGCTGCGGCACCAGATGTCCGCATACTCTTCCGCAGTGCGGGGCAGGTGGAACTCCACCGGCTCGACGATGGCACCGGCTTCTTTGAACCGTTCGGCCGCCCGCTCCACGACCTCCAGCACTTCCGGTTCCACCGGGAAGATGCCGAAGTCCGGCGTGAAGGCGATGCGCCATCCCTCCAGGGGACGTTCCATGAGTTTCGTGAAGTCCCGGGGGCCGTGGTTCAGGCTCAGCGGGTCTCGCGGGTCGTAATGACCCATGTAGCTCAGCAGGATGGCTGCGTCTTCGACCGTTCTCGTCAGGCCGCCGTTGAAGCAGTACGGGTGGGTCGCGGACCAGGCATCCGGACGGCAGACGCTCGGGATGGTCCCGACCGACGCCTTGAACCCGAACAGGTTGCACCAGGCGGCGGGGATACGGATGGATCCGCCGGCGTCTCCGCCCTCCGCGATGGGGACGAGCCCGCCGGCCACGGCCGCGGCACTGCCGCCTGAGGATCCGCCGGAGTTGTACCGGGTGTCGAAGGGGTTACGGGTCGGACCGTAGAGCTTGTTGTCGGTCGTTCCACGGAAGCCGTAGGCCGGCGCGTTGGTCTTGCCAAGGGCGATGCCGCCTGCTGCCTCCATGGCTTTCGTGAATTCAGAATCGACGGGGTCTTCCCGAATGAGGGACTTCACACCGCCGTGGGAATGGGTCCAGCCTTTTTTCGAAGGCAGGAAATCTTTCAGCGCGAAGGGCACGCCGGCAAAGGGGCCGACATCTTCCCCGCGGGCAAGACGCTCTTCCAGCTGTCTCGCGGCCGCTTCCGCTTCTTCGAACTTCGTGTAGACGAACGCGTTCAGATCGCCGTTTCCGTCGGCGATCCGCTGTTCAAAATACCGGACCACTTCCGTGGGGGAAATGTGTCCGGCATTGACTTCTCTGCCGATCTCGGCAGCAGAGAGATATTCTAACTGTTTCATCGTAGATCGCCTCAGCTTTCGAGAACGCCGTTCGGGCAGTACTTGTCGAGGTATTCTTGTCCGACGTTCTTCTCTTTCCACTTCTGTGCCACATAGTAGCCGAGGGGCGAGAAAATGACTTCGGAAAGCAGTTCAAAGGCCGCGCAGAGGACGGAGGCACCCACACACTGAGCGACCGTCCAGCGGACCGGCAGCGCACCCGGCAGATTCGGGAAGACCACGAAGGCCAGGAAGACGAACAGGAAGTTGTCGACGCACTGAGACAGGAAGGTCGAGATGTAGGAGCGGAACGCGAAGGCCTTTCTGCCGTCCGGGTTCTGGCGGAAGAACCGTCTTCCGATGAAGACGTTCGTATAGTTGTTGGTCAGGGCCGCGACGATGTAGGCGATGGTGCTCGCGAGCAGGATGGACCACTGTCCGCCGACGACCATGTCGAGGGACGGGCGGTCAAAGATACGGCTCAGGATGACGCAGACAAAGCACACCACCAGGTTGACGGCGATGGCGACGATGGACAGCATGTTGGCCGCCTTCGCACCGAAGTGGCGGGTAACGATGTCGACAAATAAAAAAGACATCCAGGAAACAGTGATACCTGCGTTCAGGGCGAGCCAGGGCAATGACACGAGCGTGATGCGCGCGAGGAAGTTCATGAGAACGACCGCGAGTATGAAAATGAGGGTCATAGCCACCGGCACAGAGCGAAGCAGCGCTGCTACCATGGTAGTCTTTCGTTTTAAAGTATTCATGATGTGTTCTCCTTGGTTTTCGTTTCTATAGCGAAGGATTTAGAGGCCGAACTCCGCTGATTTGTTTTGGCGCTGTGTATTATAGCACTTCCCTTTAAAAAAGCAACCTTATTTCAGGGGTTTGCCGCATTTCGGGCAGTAGTCGAAGTCGTCGACGATGGGATAACCGCAATGAGGGCAGTACCGGACGTCAGCACCGTTCGACGCGTTGTTCTGCGAATCGCCAAAGAAGAAGTCTTTGATGCTGCCGCCGAACCCGCCGTTTGCATAGTAGTCTGCGGTCGAGGACCGGAAGCAGTCCTTCTCCGTGATGTCCACGTCTCTTCCCCGCTCCACGGCGCGGCCGACGTCCGCGTTCAGTTCGAACACTTCGCCGTTCGGCAGCTGGACATAGTAGTGCTTGTTCCACTTGAAGGTGGGAATGAAGAACAGGAGGAGCTGCGTGAAGGTCACGAAGACCGTCACGTTCACGGCTCTCCCAAGGTGGGTGAAGTAAACGAGTTTTTCGTAGTAGAGGGCGGTCTGCCCGTCGTTGACACCGATCATTAAGAACATGGTCAGTCCTCCTTGTTCTGAGTTTCCGTGTTTTGCTCCGGCGTTTCCACCAGGAAATCCCGATAGTGGTCCACCATACGCGCTCTGCAGATGACCTCGATGATGAGCCCGTCTTCCGTGTAGTGCTCCTCGATGACCGCGCTGTCGTCCCGCAAGATGGAGGCCTGGGACAGTTCCTCGAAGGGGAACCGGAACCGGGCTCTCGTCCTCTGTTCCGGGAACGCTTTTTCGAGGGCTTCCAGCAGCATCGTGAGGCCGGAGCCGTTCCGGGCCGAGATGTAGATACTCTTTCCGGCGATGTGCGGCTGCTCGAAGATGAGGTCACATTTATTCATGACCTGCAGGGTCGGGATGCCTTCGGCACCGAGGTCCTTCAGGACCTCTTCCGTCACCCGCAGGTGGTCTTCGTACTCGGGCGATGACGCGTCGCAGATGTTCAGGATGACGTCCGCGGCCGCCGCCTCTTCCAGGGTCGAATGGAACGCCTCGACCAGCTGGTGGGGCAGGTTCCGGACGAGGCCGACGGTGTCGACGAGCATGACCTGCCGTCCCGAGGGCAGGCGGAGCGCCCGGGAGGTCGGGTCCAGCGTCGCGAAGAGTTTGTCTTCGGCGAGGACACCGGCTTCGGTCAGCGCGTTCATCAGGGTCGACTTGCCGGCGTTCGTGTAGCCCACCAGCGCGACGGTCTCGACGCCGGTCTTTTCCCGGCGGGCGCGGAGCATGTTCCGGCGCTTTTCCACGTTCTTCAGTTCCTGACGGATGGCCCGGATGCGCCGCTCGATGTGCCGGCGGTCCGTCTCGAGTTTCGTCTCACCGGGGCCGCGGGTACCGATGCCGGCGCCGAGTCGGGACAGGCTCGTGCCCTGTCCGGCGAGCCGGGGCAGGCGGTACTGCAGCTGCGCGAGTTCGACCTGGAGGCGGCCCTCTCTCGAGCGCGCCCGCTGGGCGAAGATGTCGAGGATGAGGGTCGTGCGGTCGATGACGCGGGCCCCGGTCGCCTTCTCGATGTTGCGCAGCTGCAGTAC
>ERZ504995.22-NODE-22-length-18209-cov-6.270188_pt1 | contig 18209 bp, 5 predicted proteins | sample MGYA00514197_ERZ504995 | MGnify/ENA primary metagenome ERZ504995 (study PRJEB26094, sample SAMEA4028455) | Ovis aries | biome: host associated; feature: stool; material: fecal | place: Italy | collected 2012 | study: EMG produced TPA metagenomics assembly of the Sheep...
CGGCAAACGCCGCACCCCGCCGAGTTTCTCGCAGTCGCGAGAACTATTCCTGGAAGGACCAGGAGCCGTCCTCGCCGCGGACGAGCGTCTCGCGGAGGCCGGATGCGTCGGAGACGAAGCTCCAGTTGCCGTCGGCGTCGCGGACGAGAGTTCCCTCGCCGCGGGCGGCCTCCTCGTAGTCCCAGCGGTCGATGCCGTGGCGGACCCAGGTCCAGTAGGACCAGGTGCCGTCGCCGTTGTCGACCATCCGTCCGTAGTCGGCGTAGACCTTGATCCGGAAGAACCCGGTGTCGAAGTCCACGTCCTCCGCCTGCTCGGCGGGCTTCATCCGAACGGTTCCGGGAGGAGTCAAGCGGGCGTTGACGCCGTCGCTGGCGCCGACGAGATCGCCGGATCCGTCGTTCACGACCTCGTGGTCGCAGACCGTCTCCCACGGCTCGGCGGGATCGAGCGAGAGCTTGCGCTGCAGCTCGTAGGTCAGGACGACGCCGGGCTGGATCGACGGATAGCCGATGTCCACGAAGGGCGTGCCGTTCTCGTCGAACGCGAGGGCGGGAACCGCATAGGGAACCGCGTCGTCCGCGTCGAGCGGGTCGGAGCCGGAGAGGAACTCCTCCAGGTCTCCGATGCCGTCGCCGTCCGTGTCGCGCTTGTGCGTGTCGGTCTTGGTGACGAGGATTTCCATCGCGTCCGTGAGGCCGTCGAGGTCCGTGTCCGGCGTGCGCGGGTCGGAGTCGAGGAGACCGTCCGCGTACTCCTGCCAGATGTAGAGATCGGGCTGGGTCTGCTCGTACCCGGAGGTGTTGAGGCCGCCGAACTTCCAGTGCTCCCACGCGTCGGGCAGCAGGTCGTTGTCCGTGTCGCGGTCGTGCAGCACGATGACGGTGTTGATGACGTCGTTCGTGACGCGGATCGGAGCGGCCGCGCGGTCGAGGTTCGGGCTCACCGTGCTGGAGTAGGTCGCGAAGCCGATCGTCTCCCAGCCGTCCGGAATCCGGTTGCCGTTGGAGTCGATCCACGCGCGGACCGCGTAGGCGCCCTGGCCGAGTCCGTCGACCTTGTAGGCTCCCTTCTCCTCCTGGATCGTCTGGGCGACCGGGGTTCCGGAGAAGGAGAGCGCGGACTCGGCGTTCTCGGGAACCTTGAAGGCCTGGATGACGAGCGGGGAGGGGAACTTCTTCACGACGAGGTCGAGGGTCGTGTCCGCTTCGGGCGGAACGAGGAAGTTCACCGTGATTTCGGCCTTGGTCGGATCCGCATCGGACTTGTAGGCGATCGATCCGGAGTAGGCGTTCGGGGCGCTCTCGGAGTGGAGGACGCCGTCGCCCTTCGAATCGTTGAGCGTCTCGACGGGCTCGCCGCCCTTCATGACGTACACGCCCATGGCGCCGCGATGCACGAGGTTGGTGTCCACGAGGGCGGTGAGGACGCGGCTCGCGCCGTCGCCGGCCGCGATGCCGGCGGCGACCGTCTCGGACTCCATGACCTTGCCGTAGTACTCGACGCGGCCGGCGATCGAGTGGACGCTGCGGGCGGTGTCCTCGTTCACCTTCTGGAAGGTGCCGGAGACGCTCTGGGCGGCGAACATGCTCGTGCGCGGACGCTCGGTGATCGTGTAGCGGTACTTGCCGCTGGGCAGGTCGAGGAAGCGGAGGCCGTCCTCGAGCTGCGGCTTGCACGTGTAGTAGTAGTTCTGCGTCGTGGTCTTGCCGTGGCGGACGGGCATCGGGATGACGCCGTTGAACACCTCGACGGGCTCGTCGCCGTCGATGTTCTCGAGGACGAAGCGGACGCCGGCGTTGCGCCAGTCCATCTCCCATTCGAACTCGACCACGGATCCGTAGACCTTCGTGAGCTGCGTCGGCCAGATGGCGCGCATCGTGCGGCGCGGATCGCGCTCGGATCCGGGCGGCAGGCCGGCATTCACGACGAAGTTGCCCTGCGCGATCTTCTCGGAGCGGTAGCCGTCGGACGCGGCGACGTTCCAGGTGACACCGATCACGTTCGTGACGCCGAGGTTGAGGCCGTACTCGGTCGCGTCGTTGTTCTTCTTGCCGAGGCGGATCTGGTCCCACTCGTGGAAGAAGAGGCGCGGCGCCTGGACGACGTAGCGCTTGGTGACGTACTCGAAGCTCTTCTGGCGGCTCGACGACGTCGACGTGATGACGCGGACGACGCGGGTCGTGGAGAAGAGGTAGGCGTTCACCCAGCCCAGCGTCTCCAGATCCGCCGCGGTCGGATCCGGGAACGTACGGAGGTCGGCGGCCTGCCAGGCGGCGGCCGAGCCCGAGTAGGACTCCGGCTTGCCGTCGCCGTTCACGTCCCGGTCGCGAAGGACGACATGGACGTCGTCGAGGTCGACCGCGACCATCTTCGTGCTGTTGGTGACCACGAGGGGCGGGCACCAGCCCGGGATCTGGTTCGGGCAGGCGGAGTTTCCGAGGAAGCCGAAGCCCTGCGTGTCGGAGGCCGTGAACTTCCCGTCGCCGTCCGAATCGACCCAGCCGATCACCGCGTAGGAACCGGCGGAGATCCCGTGGAGGGAGAAGGATCCGTCGGCGGCGGCGACCGTCGTGCGGGCGATCGGATTGCCGCCCACCGAGAGGCTCGTCTCGGCCGAGTTCGGAATCTCGTAGGCCTGGACGACGACCTTGCCGGGAACGAGGTCCGTTCCGAGGCGGCCGTAGTAGTGGACGTGGCCGTTGATCGCCGCCTTCGTGCGGGACGTGTCTGCGTTGTCGATCTTGAACGTTCCGGAGATGCCGGCCTTCTCGGCGTCCGTGTACGCCGCGGAGGTCGTGCGGACGTTGGGCTTGATCGTGTAGGTGTAGGTGCCCGACGGCAGGTTCACGATCGAGCGGCCGTTCTCCAGCTGCGGGATGTAGCTGTAGTAGTAGTCGTCGTCCGTGGTCCTGCCGTGGAGGACGGGGAACGGCACGTAGAGGTTGTCGAGCCCCGCGACCGCGCTTCCGGAGGAGTTCTTCACGGTGAAGAACACGCCCTCGGTGCGCCAGTCCATCTGCCACTTGAACTCGACGAGCGATCCGTAGACCGTATTGCCGGCGACCGGCGAAACGGCCTTCATCGCGCGGCGGGGGCCGACGTTCGGGACGAGGGAGACGACGAAGTCGCCTTCGGCGAGGATCTCCTCCTCGATCCCGTTGTCCGCCCAGACGGTCCACGTGAACACGTCCGTCTCGCCGGCGCCGAGGTTCAGGCCGCGGATGTTGTGCTCGATGTAGTCGCCCTCGTGGATGAAGGTGCGGGGCGCCTCGACGACGATGCCGTCCACGAAGTTGCCGGCGTTGTCGACGAGTGCCGAATCGCCGTTGCCGTCCCAGATCATGACCTTGTAGCTGGTCACGTTGGCGTTGGTCGCGGCGGGCCAGAAGATGCGCGGGAAGCCGAAGAGGCCGTCCGAAAGCGGGATGGTCGTCTTGGCGGAGTGGGGCGAAACGAGCGTCGCGTTGTAGAGGGAGAGGCCGGCGGGCTCGCCTGCGCCCCACTGCCCGTCGCCGTCGCCGTCGAGCCAGCCGAAGAACCGGTTGTACCCGCCGACCGCATGCGTTCCGTTCGCGCGGATGAAGCTGTTGATCTCGAGCGGATAGGTGTAGCCATCGATCGTGTAGTCGATCGAGAAGCGCCGTCCGACGAGGTTGCCGGAGCAGAGCAGGAGGCCGGTCTCGCGCTCGAGGTAGATCTTGGTGTCGCGCTCGTCCACGAACTGGAGGAGCTCCTCGTTGAATTCGCTGGAGGTGTACTCCTCCGCGGCCTCCTGGGAGTCCTCCTCCCAGACTTCGAGCGTCGCCTCGCGGACGTGTCCGTAGTAGAGCGGGACGGCGGCGAAGGAGACGCCCTCGACCGTATGGGAGCCGCCGACGCCGAGAATGCCCTGCTCGCCGACGATCGTACCGTGCATGGTGTAGCGGCCGTCGTACTCGCCGCCCATGTAGATGCCGCGGGAACGGTTGCCGTCGAGGTACGTGCCCTTGCGGCGCTCCGAGTAGGCGGCGATCGTCGGGTTCATGCTCGCGTTCGTCGCGGCGGAGAAGCTGCCCGAGTAGAGGAACGTCACGTCGAGCTGCGGCGTCGGGAAGGCCGCGGCGTCGGTCGGATCCGTTCCGGCGAGGTATTCCTCGTAGTTGGTCCATCCGTCGTCGTCGGGATCGGCGTCCGCGTCGTAGTTGTCGGGATCGGTCCCGTTGGCGATCTCCCACTGGGCCGGCATCATGTCGCCGTCGTCGTAGCGCTCGCCCCAGGTGAGCTGGCCGGCGGCGAACTGGCTGTCGTAGTCCATGCGGCCGTCGCCCGCGGTGTCCATCTTGTCGACGTCGGTCCCGGCGCGGGATTCCTGGAAGGAGTCGAGGCCGTCGCCGTCGATGTCGCCGTATCCGCCGCCGCCGACCGTGGTGGTTGTGGTCTCGGACTCCTCGGACTCGGAGGAGCTGCCGACCCACCTGAGCGTGACGATGTACTCGTTCGGGCTCGGGACGTTGGTGCTGGCGGGCGCATCGACCCAGGAGAGGCGCGGGAAGTCCCAGAGCCCGTCCGAGAGCATGATCTCGGTCTGGACGGAGTCCCACCCGGCGATCGTCGGGTTGTAGAGCGCGATGCCCATGGGCTCGCCGAAGTCGAACTCCTGGTTTCCGTTGACGTCCATCCAGCCGAGGAAGCGGTTGGAGCCCTCGACCATGTGGGTGTGCGCGCCGAACGGGTTGCGGATGAGGTTGGAGAAGCTCTCGGGGAAGGAGTAGCTCTTGACGCGGTAGTTCACCATGGCGCGGCATCCGTAGTAGACGCCGTTCATGTAGAGGCGCCCGGACTCCAGCTCCATGAAGAGCCATCCGTCGTTGTCGGCGGTGAACTGGCCGAGGGCCTCGTTGGCGATGGCCATCGTGAACTGGCGGGCCTCGTAGCCCTCGGCGGTCGGGACCTGGACGGTGATCGTGGCCGACTCGACGAGCCCGTGCTGGAGCTTCGTGGTGCCGAAGGTGCCCTGCAGGCCGATGTCGCTGTGCTCGCCGAGGGTCACGACGCCGTCGATGCCCAGGTACGTCTGCTCGCCGTGGTCGACGCCCATGGTGTAGCGGCCGTCGAAGGATCCGCCCATGGTGTCGCCCGTGGTCTTCTCGCCGTAGGGGTAGACGCCGAGGCCGGTCAGCTCGGCCTGCTCGCCGTCGTAGTGGTAGGTGACGTTGAACTTGGGGTGCGGGTAGTCGCCGGGGTCGGTCGGATCCGTCTGGGCCATGTACTCGGACCAGTTGGACCAGCCGTCGTTGTCCGGGTCGGTGTCCGCGTCGAAGCGGTCGGGGCTGAGGCCATGGGCGATCTCCCAGGCGTTGTCCATGCCGTCGCCGTCGTCGTAGAGCTCGCCGTAGGTGAGGCTGGTGCCGTCCGCGCGGGAGAAGTAGTCGGAGTAGCCGTCGCCGTCGGTGTCGGCGGCGTGCGGATCGGTGCCGGCGAGATATTCGGCGTAGTTGTCGAGGCCGTCGCCGTCGGAGTCGCCGTAGGCGCCGTTCACGCCGGTGGCGTCGTTCGGATCGAGGCCGTGGGCGATCTCCCACCAGTCGGGCAGGCCGTCGCCGTCGGAGTCGATAGCGGAGAGGTCCCAGCCGGGCCGCTCGTCGTCCCACATCGGGACGTCGATGTCGGCCACCGCGTCGAGCAGCGGGAGCATGTCGGAGAGGATCGGGACGTACTCGTACTGGCCCCAGCGGTCGAGATGGCCGCCGAAGTTGGCGGTGTTGCGCTCGTACCCGACGGAGATGCTGGTGTGGTAGGTCTCGCCGTAGGGGTTCATCGAGTTGCGGACCTGCTCCAGCTCGACGGCGGGGGCCTCGGTGCTGACCGGGTTCGGCTCGATCGGGTAGGCGCTCTGGACCATCGGGTAGAGGTACTCGTACACGTCCTGCATCCAGTCCGCGGTGGCGCGGAACCGGTAGCCGTAGAGCTCGTAGTAGGCGTTGTAGAGCGGAACGAGCTCACTCATGTCCTGCGGCGGGCGCTGGGGCATGTGGGCCACGGTGTTCTCGATGTAGGGCACGTAGGAGAAGTCCGGGGAGTAGACCGCGGAGCGGTGGTTGGCCGTGTACCACCACGGAGCGGCGAAGTGGCGCGTGCCGAGGACGCCCGCGTTGGCCGCCTCCTCGACGCCGGTGAAGCCGCCGGAGCGGCCGGTGCCGTCCGCCACGAGGTCCCAGCCCTGCGGGTACTTGTCGGTGTCGTGGGGCGAGAGGAACGTGTCGTCGCGCTCGGCGGGCGCGCGGGCCACGTCGGGCAGGTTGTCGAAGGAGTAGTGGTAGAGGAGCTTCTGCGGGAAGTCGCTGAGGCTCGTGGCGCCGGGCAGGTAGATGTTGTCCCAGAAGAAGCGCTCCTGGTTGATCGGGGCGATGTCGGCCTTCGTGAACCGCTTCTTCATGCTGTTGTTGATCTCGCTCTGGGAGCGGCAGCGGTCCCAGACGCGGATCTCGTCGATCCAGCCCTTGTAGAACTTCGACTCGTCGAACATCGGCTGCTGGAAGGCGTCGCGCGTGCCGTTGATGTTGTAGCCGGAGACGACGCCCCAGCCGTTCGTGTCGTAGGCGCCGACGACGATCGGGGCGGGGCTGTAGTCGTAGTTGAGGACGTCGTAGGTGTAGGGGCCGTTGTCCTCGCCGTGGTCGATGTGGTCGAGGCCGAGCAGGATGCCGGTGCAGGGCTTGAGGGAGGTGGACGCCGTCGCGGCGACCTCGCCGTTGAGGTACATCGTGAAGGTGTTGCCGACGGAGTCCATCGACACGGCGACGTGGTTCCAGATGTTGGGCACGACGCGTCCGCCGCGGATCGAGACGGAGGACTGGGAGGCCTGCTCGATGGCGTCGTTGTCGATGCGGGCGACGAGGTGGCCCTCCGGGTCGAGCTCGACGCAGAAGGTGTTGCGCGTCGTCCACGCGTAGGCGCCGGAGCCCTCGTTCACGGGCATGAGGACCGGGCGGTGGATCAGGGTCTGCGTGCGGTCGCTCACGGGCTCCTGCGCGCGGAACCAGAACTCGACCGTGAAGGACGCGAGCGAGTACTTGTCGTGGAAGAACGGCTGGCGCGTACGGCACGCGGCGTTGCCGTCGAAGTACATCGCCTTGCGGGCGATCGGGCTGTCGAGGTCGAGCGGGTCGGTGGCGCGATGGCCGTCCGTGTCCGTGAGCTCGTCGCGGTCGGCGATGTTGTTGTTGTCGGTGTCGTAGCCCTCGTTGACCTCGAAGTCGAAGAGGTAGGTCGGCGGGTCGCCGGACACGCCGATGAGCGGCTGGTCCCACCACCAGTAGGGGGCGAGGCCCGCCGTGCGGTAATAGAGGTTCACGTAGGAGTTCGGGTCGCTCGTGTCGGTGAGCCAGTAGGGCGACGGGTCGGTGTGGTGGAGGATGTCGTTGGCCAGGTAGCTCGTCGCCTCCTCCTCGTTGGCGAGGCCGTCCTGGTCCGGGTCGGCGACGCGGTCGCCGGAGAGCCACGGGCGGAGAACGGGGTCAAAGTGGCCCCACTCCATCTGCGGCGGGCAAAGCAGGTGCGTGAAGCAGGTGGTCTCGATGAGGGAGACGGGGCGGAGGCCGACCATCGTCTCGTGCATGTTGCGGACGTAGGTGGGATCCCAGCCCATGCGCCAGTTGTTCTGGGAGCCGTCGCCGACGTAGCCGTCCTCGCCGACGTACACGTCCAGGACGGTCGGGCCGCCGTCGGCGCGGTCGGCGTCGACGTTGTGGGCGTTGGCGCCCTGCATGCGCTCGTTGAGGCCGTCGGCGATCATCGACGTGAGGCGGCAGCCGCCGTAGGTCGGGTTGAGGCCGTGGTAGAGCTCCCAGTAGTCGGGCATGCCGTCGGAATCGGTGTCGGCCATGCGCGGGCTGGTGCCCGGGAAGCCGGCGGGTCCGAGGTAGTTGTTGGGGATGTAGGTCCATTCCGGCGTGGGATCGCCGGTTCCGGAATTGCCGGCGCCGTCCCATCCGAACGTGCCGCGGCCGCGGTTGAAGGATCCGCCGCCGCCCATGCTGTAATGGCCCCAGTTCCCGATGTTCATGTAGAGGTACATGAACACGTCGGCCTCGTTGACCGAGATGTAGCCGTAGGGGTCCATGTCCTTCGTGACGTCCACGCGGCCCTGCCAGGCGATCATCATGATGTTGAGGCCGTTGGCGTCCATGATCGCCTCGCAGCGCTGCTGGACGCCGACGTTGGACCACCGGCCGCCCCATTTGGAGTCGCCCACGTCGTCGGGGATTCCGTAGCGGGCTTCCAGCTTTTCGAGCAGGTTGGACGCGATGAACATCGTCGCGAAGTCCGCCTCGGGCCGGAAGAAGTCACCAGCGCGGTAGTAGACGAAGCCGACCGAGTCGTCATCGAGGCCGGAAAGCGGACGCCAGAACACGGTGTTGTTCGGAGCATACCACCAGTCGTAGCGCCAGCCGTACTGGGAACCGGTGAGGTATTCCTGGTAGTTCGCCAGACCGTCGCCGTCGGGATCTCCGTACGTGCCGAAGACGGCGTCCGAGTGGTTCGTTTCGTAGTTGCCCATCACGAGCTCCCAGCCGTCGGGAAGCCAGTCGCCGTCGGTGTCGGCCGTGGTCGGGTTGAAGTTGGCGAGCCCGACCTCGTCGCCGTTGTAGTCGTATCCCTCCTGGTATTCCGTGCCGTCGGGGATGCCGTCGCCGTCGGTGTCGTCGCAGCTCGGGTCGGTCGGAAGGGGCTTGTTGGTCCAGTCGGGATTGAGGCGCGGGAAGGCGTGGCGGACGCACATGGAGCCGGAGGGCATCTCGAACTCGACGTCCGCGTCGCGCTTGTCGGCGATCGCCTGGTTGTCAAATTCGGCCCAGAGGCCGATGCCGTCCTCGTCCTGGAACTTCAGATCCATCGTGTAGCCGCGGTAGGTGTACACGGGGAGGTACGACAGAGACCACATCGCCTCGTCCGAATCGCCCGCCTCGGGATCGATCGTATCGGCGTTCGGGAGCCAGATCGGGTCGCAGCAGACGTAGGCCTCCCAGCCGTCGGGAAGGCCGTTGTCGTTCGTGTCGTCGTTGAGAGGATCGGACGTGCAGTCGTTCCACATTCCGGGATAGACGGTGCTCGCGAGGCCCATCGCGATAAGATAGCGGGCAAAGAGGAACTCCTCGCGGTTGGAGAAGTTCGCGCCGCTCGTGCTGGCCTCGCCGGGAATGAAGCAGCCATTGGCCCCGCCGTTCCACAGATCGGCGAAGAGACTGGCGTTGCGCCCTTCGTATTCGAGGCGGAACTGGATGCCGCCTTCGGTGCCGTGGTCCCAGCGGTATTTCTGGACGAGCCAGTGGCTGTGGCCGAAGGGCCCGGAGGCCATCCAGTCGTCGTCGGGGTTGTCGTTGGGGCCGGACTGGAGCGCGTCGCCGTTGCGTGCGTCGAGCGGAAGGAGTCCGTTCATGACCTCCCATCCGTCGGGCATGCCGTCGTTGTCGGTGTCCCAGTTGAGGGGATCGGTGCCGAGGTAGTATTCCTCGAGGTTGGAAAGGCCGTCGTTGTCGATGTCGAAGTCCGGCTGCCAGCGGACGTAGGGCATCGGTCGCTGGGCGCTGGCGTTGACGGAGAGCGTGCTGTAGTTGTTGGTGACCGTGTCGTCGCGGTACCAGGCGTAGGGGAGTTCGTCGGCGTTCTCGGGCTGGCGGACGCCGCTCGCGGTGCTCGCGGGATCGAAGAGGGACATCAGGTACTCGCGCGAGAAGAGGCCATCCTGGTGGACGGCGGCGATCTGCAGGATCGGGGCCGGGTCGCTCCAGTCGAGCCCACCTTCGTCGGGGGCGCCCTTCGGGAAGAAGTCCGGATATTCCGCCTCTTTCAGCAGGAAGTCCGCGACGCCGGGGATGTAGTAGTCGCCGGTGAGGAGGTTGATCCAGCCGTCCGTCGGATGGGGCATCAGGTCGGTACCGACGTAGTAGAGGATCGAGTTGCCGCGGGAATCCATCGCGCCGAGCAGGTTGAAGAGCTGGAACCCGTTCGGATAGTTCACGCGGACCGACATGTTGGTGTTGACGATCGGCGCGTTGGTGACGGAACCGTAGTAGGCGAAAACGTCCCACGGATCGTCCGGCTTGGCCTCGGTGACGGCCTCGAAGTTGCCGACCTCGGTCTTGAGGAGCGGCAGGCCCGGATTGGCGTTGGGCGTATAGTTGCCGCTCGAGGGGGCGTAGAGGGAGAACGTGGGGTCGTAGGCGCGCCAGCGCTCGGGATGGACGTCGTACTTGAGCGTGAGCCAGAAGTAGTACTCCCAGCCGTCGTCGCGGCCGTTGTTGTTGGAGTCGGCGCTGGTCGGGTCGGTGACGGGCGAGGGGCCGCGGGTGTACTTGGTCGGGTTCGGGTCGGTGTAGTAGCGCCAGAGGTAGCGCCCGGCCTCGTCGAGCGAGAAGTCGCCGGTGTCGGCGTCGACGCGGCACTCGGGCACGCCGCGGAACTCCATGAAGTTGGAGAACGGCACAAAGCTCTGGCGGCGCGGATAGCCGTTCTGGGTGAGCTGCGTGTCGTAGGCGGCGGCGACGGACGAGAGCCAGTCCGGCGGAATCTCGTCCCACGCGATGGTCGCGTAGGAGCGGACGCCGATCGAGCAGTCGAGCGGATAGTCGAACACCTGGATGAGGCCGCCGTCCACCTTGTTGGTGACGACGATGGAGGCGTAGGGGGGCAGATGGTCGTGGTCGGGGTTGCCGTCGGCCGTATAGCGCGGGTGCTGGATCGGCTCGTCCTCGTCGGAGGGCTGCTTGTCGGACGCGGCCGCGAAGCCCTCGTCGAGGATCGTGTCCATGTTCACCTGGCCGAAGTAGCGGGTCTCCCAGATGTCGGGAAGGCCGTCCTGGTCGATGTCGCCGAAGGTGTCGGGGTTGACGACGACGTCGTTGCCGTCGCCGTCGACGCCGACGATGATGTCGTTGCCCCGCCAGGCGAGGGAGCCGACGTAGTAGACGGTCGCGATGCCGGAGTCGGGCGCGTTGCCGGAGAGCTGGGTGATCGCGTTCCATCCGGTCTCGAGGCGGGCGGTGTTGCCGCCGGTGATCTCGTCGGGGACGAGCCAGCCGAACGGATAGACGCGGTCCGGAAGGATGACGTCGGCGACGAAGGGCTCCTTCGGGCCGAACGGGTTTCCGGCCGGGATCCAGGTGGTCCCCGCGGGCGTCTCGAACGTGAAGTCGGACGCGCGGGCGACGCCCGCGAGCGTCCGCTCGAGCTCTCCGGGGGTGTCGAGCTTGACGATGACGCCGGGCTCGACGATCACGGTGAACGTGGAGACGGCGGACGCGCCGTCCTTGTCCGTCACGGTGAGCGTGCCGGTATATTCGCCCTCGCCCGCGTACGCGTGCGAGACCTGGCGGCCCGTGACGACGGCCGTGCCGTCCCCGAAGTCCCATGTGTAGACGAGGCTCGCGTTGTCGACGGTCCCGTCGTCCTTGGCCACTCCCGTGTAGGTGCTGGGCTTGTTGGCCGTGCGGGTGAATTCCGGCGGTTCCTCGGGATTCGGCGTGGTGATCACGGGATCCACGTTGTTGACGCGAACGAACAGCGTGCCGACAATGGAACCATCTTCGCTTGCAACCGTAACCGTTGGATTCGCTCCGTTAAACCCATCCAATGCGTCGATTGTGAACGAAAGTCCCTCGCCGCGAGCAAGCACCGTTTGGGAATCCGGAGAAACGGTAATCAAATCCGTATCGCTGCTCGTGATATGAAATACTGTCGTTTCAACAACTTTCGTGGCAAGTCTTGCGGTCACATCCACACGGGATCCTTCGTCGAGCGAGATGGAACCCGTGAGGGAAGGTTCTCCGTCGACGAGCCAGGTGAAAGAGTTTTCGCCTGCCGTGACCGTAATATTGAAGACAACCAAATTCGCCGTGTTGTTCTGTTGGTAGATTCGAACAACGGCCGGAGTGCCGGCCCCGGTCGCAGACACCGCCGTGAACGTCCACCCTTGATTTTCGGATTGTTGAAGGGATTGAACGATTGGGGAAACCTCAATGGAGGAAGGCGATTGACTCTGGATATTGATGTTCTTGTCCACGGTGGAGTCGGACTCGGAAACAAAGAATGTCCGCGTTTCGCCTTGCTGCATCGTGACATTGAGCGTAGTGACCAACGCAAACGCTTCATCATCCATCGTCTGCAGCGCGGCCCGGGCCGGAAGGGCCAGACCGAGCGCCAGGACGGCGGCGGGGAGGAAGCGGAGGAGGGACTGGATCTGTTTCATGGCGTGTCTCCTTGGCGTGCGGCGTTGCCGCAAAAGGGGGAAGGGGTCGTTCGGAATTCTCTCGGAAAGGGACTATCGTTCGTCGGTCGACGGCTTGGCGTCGGCCTTTTCGGTATCCGGCGCCGGGTCGGGCGGCGGCGGGCCGGGAAGACGAATTCTCTCCGCCGCGGAACGCGGGGCGGGACCGGGACCGCGCTTGGCGCGCTCTTCGGGCGTATCCGTCCGCCTCTCGCCCATGCGCCTGCGCATGGCCTCGACGACCTCCATGTTGAGGTTCTTCTGTTGCGCGAAGGCGGCCTCGCGCGCGGCCTTCGCCTGCGCGAGCTTGGCCTGCAGCGCCTCGTCCGCGAGAAAGATCTTCTCCAGCTCGTTGGTGGCCGCGACAAACTGAGCGTTCAGCTCGAGGACCTTCTTCGCGAGCTCGCCGGCCTCCTCGTTCTCCTTGAGAATCTCGGCGCGGCGGACCTCCGCCTCGCGTTCGAGGGCCTCCGCCTCCTGCGTCTTCGTGTCGCGGAGGGTCGCAATCGCGGCCATCCGGCGGGCGTGCTCCTTCTCCTCGGGGGTGTCGGCAAGACGTGGCTCGATCCGCGGACGTTCCGTGCCGGCCGCGGGCGCGACCGCTGGTACGGCGGATGCCGCGGCGGTCGGGTCGGGCGCCTTGGCCGGAGCGGGCGCGGAATCTTCCGCGTTCGCCGGCCATACGAGGAACGCCGCGAGAACTGCGGCGGACAGATGGACGGTGGATTTCTTCTTCATTGCAATTGATTGGACGTTCCGGAAGCGGGGTTTATTCAGATTTTCAGGGCCGGACCACACGGTAGAAACGGACGGGCGGATCGGGCTCCGCCGCGTAGGTCAGGACGAACGTCGCGGACGTGGCCGAATCCGAGGCCGCCTCGAGCGTGCACGCCTCGCCCAGGAGCGTCGTCGTATTCTCGGAGGAGGAGGAAGGGGCCGATGTGACCGTCGCACCGTAGGGAAGAGCCAGAAGGTCCGTCCATTCGCCGCCGAGGGATGCGGCGCACTGGAGCATGAGCGAAAATTCGTCGGTCGGCGACGGGCCCGTGACGGAGACCTTCACGGAGCTCCCCGAAACGGCCGTGAAGACGGCCTCGGGCGACCCCTCTCCCTCCTCGATCGTGACGGTGAACTCGTAGGTGTCGCGGGCTCCCTGGGGGTCCTTCACGGTTACGGAGAAGAAGTAGGTGCCGGGCGTGTTCTGGTGGACCGTGTCGACGCGGTGGTCGAAGTCGTGCGACTCGCCCGTCTCCTGGTCGTAGATCCTGAAGGGCTGGCCTCCCACCTTCCATTCGTAGGTGAGGGTGTCCGCATTGACGTCGGCGACGTCTACCGAGAACGTAATCCCCTCGCCGGCCCCGGCGGGGTTCGGAGAGGCGGATGCGGCGCTGATCTTCGGGGCGACGTTTCGGATCTTGAACGTCCAGTCGACCGTATATCCGGTCTCGCTCTCGAGCGTGAGCGTGATTCCCTGGCCGGAGGTCTGGGCGTTGCCGTCGAGCGCCTTGACGCGGAAGGTCGTCGCCTCTTCGCCGATGCCGGAAAGCGAGGAGTCCCCCGTCGCGGAGCCATCCTCCGGCCAGCCGGAGATCGTCACGGAATGAGTCCCGTTGCGGCCGATGACGCGGAACGAGACGTCGTGCGTCTCGGTGTCGCTTTCGTCGTAGGTGGCGGGCTCCGTCAGAACGATGATCTTGCCATCCGGCGGATCGAGGGGATCGAGGGGATCGGAACCGATTTCGTTCACCTCCTCGCCGTCGGCGTACCCATCGCCGTCGGTGTCCGGTTTGAGCGGATCGGTCCGGTAACGGTAGACCTCCTCCCCGTCCTTGAGGCCGTCGCCGTCGGAATCCGGATTGCGGGGGTCGGTCCCGCGCTCGGCCTCCTCGTCGTCGGAAAGACCGTCGCCGTCGGAATCGAGGGATCCTTCGTCGATGTCGAGCACCTGGACGCGCTGGTTGCCCGTGTCGCCGACGCAGAGCACCATCCCTCCGTCCTGGGCCCAGATTCCGCGGGGAAGCTTAAATTTGCCAATTTCGTCGGAGGAGTTGGAGCCGAACTGGTAGAGAGGCGCGCCGTCGCGGGAGAAGACGCAGATGCGGTGGTTGCCCGTATCGGCGACGAGGACGCACGGATCGCCTCCCCGCGGCGTCCAGACGCGTGCGGCTCGCGGTGCGGACAGCCAGCCGAGCGCGGCGCCTCCCTCGCCCTCCGTCCCGAGGACGGTATCGTGGGCAAGGAGGCCGTCCGACCCCGTCGAGAAGTTTCGGACGTAGATTTCGGGGAAGGACTCGAACAGTTCGAACAGTTCGTCGGCCGGGAGATAGGAGAACGCCGAGGGAACCTTGGCGAAGTTTTCCTTGAGCGCCGCTTCGAATTCCTCGCTGTCCATTTCCGCAAGGGCACCGGGATCCATGAGGGAAACGCGCTGGACGGAGGCTTCCTGGTACAGGTAGAAGAACGTCGAATAACTGGCGAAGGCCGCCGCGGGGCGACCGGAGAGCTCCGCCGAAACGCCCGTCTTCATGAGCGCGAGGATCTCGCGACGGAGAGATTCCTTGAGCGAGTCCTGGTCCGTCGCCGTCGATTCGCCGGAAAAGCGGCCTGTCACGAGCACCGGCCACTTATTCTCCGCCTGAGCCACCGAAAGAAGCTCGGCCGGGGTTTCGTAGACGCCCGAGGAGGCGAAGTTCGGAGAGCCGCCGGAAAGGGGACGGTAGCGGTAGACGGCGTTGGAGGAGCCGACGCAGACCCAGACGTAGTCCGACTCCAGGTCGGCGCCGACGGCATTCACCGGATAGGCGTCCGTCAGTGCGCTGCCGAGCGACTCGGGGGCGCTGTAGCCGGACAGGAACAGGATGCTGCCGCGGCCCGTCGAGGCGTTCTCGCGGTTGAAGGAGACGGCTATTTTGCCGTCCGGCAGGAACGCGATCGAGGACGCCTTGTCAAGCGATTCGTCCACGTAGGACCCGAGGAACGTAAAGGCCGTGCTTTCGAGCTTGCCGTCCGATCCGGTCGTTTCCCGGAAGGAGTAGAACTGGATCTGCGGCGTCTGGTCGAGGCCCGGGATGAAGGAGGCCGCGTCCAGGATCGCGACGACGTCCTCGGTCGGGTGCTTGGCCATGGCCACGGGGAGGATGAAGGTCTCGCCGCTCTTCGAGGCGTCGCGACCGGTGAACCGCGAGGACGTGCACTCCTGGCCGAAGGGATCCTTCTGCCAGACGCGGATCGCCTTCGTGCCCTCGTCCAGCTCGTAGACGCCGAGATACGTCACAAACACGTCGGAAGGCGTCCGCTTGGCCTGGTACTTCGCGAAGGCCGCGCGAGAATAGAGGGTCGACCCCGAGGCGGCCCGCGCCTCGGCCGTGCAGAGGACGGCAACGATGCCGGCAAAGGCGCGAAGCCAAAGACGGAAAACGGACCGACGGGCGCTTTTGTATGTCATGGAAAGGATTTCCGGGGCGGGTGTATTTACCATCCTGCGGAGCTGGTGGCTCCGCAAGGTCGGTATCGTATCAAAAAGCGCCCCCGTCCACAAGGGAAATTTTTCGCGCGCGCCTTGCGCGCGAGGAGGGGTGCGGGCCGTTTCGTTTCGCCCGCTCAACGCAAGGCCGCGACAAGATACGGATTGGAAAGCCGTTCGCGCGCAATGGTTGTGGCGGGGCCGTGTCCGGGCAGAACGCGACTCTCCGGCGGGAGCAAGGCGAGACGGCGAAGGGAGGCGGCCATCTCCTCATCGCTGCCGCCCTCGAAGTCGGTCCGGCCGATCGATCCGGCGAAAAGGGTGTCGCCCGCAAAGAGGACGGCGGGGGCGCCGGAGGGATCGCCAAGAAGAAGACACACGCTGCCCGGCGAGTGGCCCGGCGTCGCCAGAATCCGGAAGACCAGCCCCCCGGCGCGGACTTCGGCGCCCTCCTCAAGGTCGGCGACGAGCGTGGCGGGCGGGGCGAGGACCGGTTCGTAGGGCTCGAGGGAATTGCGCGCCGTAAAGCACCAGGCGGCGTCCGCGGCGGCGACATGCACCGGAGCCGGGGACGCGGCGAGCAGCGCGGGCAGCGCGGCGATGTGGTCGAGGTGTCCGTGGGTGAGCAGCACGGCGGAAAGGTCCGCCCCGGCGTCCCGCAGCGCCTTAAGGATCCGCGGCGCGTCCTCCCCGGGGTCGACGACCGCCGCGCTTCCGGCCCCGTCGAACACCAGATAGGCGTTCTCACGATACGCCCCCGTCACGATGCGTTGGATGTCCATGCCCGCGAGTCTAGCAAACCCCGCCATGCCGCGCAAGCTTGGGATTTCCTGCCGATTTCTGGACATTTCTTAAGGGGACAGACCCCTTAATTTTCCTCCCTTGGGACGACTCAGTCGCGGTTGCGGGATCGCGGCGGGGTGTGGTAGACTCCCTGCGCATGGGATTCCGTCGTTCCGTCGCCGCCACTGCCGCGGCCGCCGCCCTGCTTTTCACGGGGTGCGGCCGACCTCGGTCTGCGCGAGACTGGTTTGCGCTCCAGCGCGACGCGGGCGTGCGGATGTACGCGTATGTCTCCGATTTCGTTCGCATCGCCCCGCGCGATGCGGGAACGCCCGGCGCCGCACGCGCCTCGCGTTGGATCGCCCAGGAGCTCAAGCGCATGGGGTTGAAGCCGGAGGCCGACTGCTGGACGGAAAATACGGCCCATGGTCGAAAGACGTTCTGCAATGTCTACGTCGACTTTCCGGGGGCGTCCGAACAGACGGTTCTGCTCGCAGGGCACTACGACACGAAATCCGGCATTCCGGGCTTCGTCGGCGCGAACGACGGAGGCTCTTCGGTAGGGCTTCTGCTCGGGCTTGCGGAGCATCTCGCCGAGACGCGTCCGAATCTCCGGGACACGGTCCGCATTGCGTTTCTCGACGGCGAAGAGGCCGTTGGATCCTATGCGGACACGGACGGCCTGCACGGTTCTCGCCGCATGGCGGCTCAGTTTGCCGCAAAACGCCGCAAGGGGGCGAGGCCCCCACTGGTCGCGACCATTGTATTCGACATGGTCGGAGACGAACGCCTATCCCTCGAAATTCCGCGCAACGTCACGCCATGGCTGGCCAATGCCGCCATGAAGACCGCCTCCGAAACCCGCGGCTGTCCGCCCGTATCCCTCGCCTCCAACGCGATCATCGACGATCATGTCCCCTTCCTCATGCCGCCGAACGAATTTGCCGCCATCGATTTCATCGACTTCGAATACGGATCGGCGCCGGGACGCCATGACTATTGGCACACGGCCGAAGACACGATCGACAAGATTTCGCCACGTTCCCTTCTTCGGACGGCCACGTTCGCCCTTGCCCTGCTGAACCGCATAGAAGAGGGGACCGAAGTTCCGCCGGGCATCCGCCCGCCGCCCGAACGGGAGTAGGCCGCCATGTCCGCACGCACCGGCCTCCTGAAGGCGCTCGATTCCATTCTCGGACCCGCGCTCTGCGCGGCGCTGTCCCGGGCCCAGCGCGCCCCCGAGGCGCGCACGCTGCGCGATTTTCCCGGCGGCCGCGTCCTCGTCGTCCGCCCCGGCGGGATCGGCGATGCCGTGCTGCTGCTCCCCGCCCTGCGCGCCCTTCGGCGGGCCGCTCCCGATTCGCCCGTGGACGTGCTCTGCGAATCGCGCAACGCCCCCGTCCTCGAGCTTTCCGGCCTCGCGGACCGCGTCCTGCGCGCCGACGCCGCCCCGCTTGCGACCCTCCGCGCCCTGCGCCCCGGCCGCTACGCCGCCGTCCTCGACACGGAGCAGTTCCACCGCTTCTCGGCCGTCCTCGCCGCCCGGACGCGCGCGCCGCTCCGCGTGGGCTTCAACGTCGCCCCGGCCCGCCGCGGCATCTACACCCACGCCGTTCACTACGACCTGCAGGGGCCCGAGGACGTGCAGTTCGGCCGGATCCTCGCCGCCGCGCTCGGCGCTCCCGCCGTCGCGCTCCCGCCCCGCGAGGAGTCGAT
>ERZ504995.23-NODE-23-length-17806-cov-5.949130_pt1 | contig 17806 bp, 13 predicted proteins | sample MGYA00514197_ERZ504995 | MGnify/ENA primary metagenome ERZ504995 (study PRJEB26094, sample SAMEA4028455) | Ovis aries | biome: host associated; feature: stool; material: fecal | place: Italy | collected 2012 | study: EMG produced TPA metagenomics assembly of the...
AGCCATCGCCGACATACACGCCGACATGGCCGTCAGAGCGCAGTGCAACGCCCGGGATCTCCGGAAGCGTGTCAATCGTACCCCAGGCACAGCCCTTGCTCTTGGCATAGGTAAACATGCCGTTGGCGGATTTGTCGGGGCATCCGTTATTGCCGTACTTGCTGGAGATCGTCTTGTCGGTGCCGATGGCTTCAATCACGCCAGCACCACCGTGCGTCCAGTTGTAGCCCTTGATCAGGCCGACGCAGTCTGCGCAGACCTTCTTCTTGACGATGTCATCCTTGTAACGGGCAGTCCGGCTGGAGCCGTAATGGGAAGAATACTGCTTCGCCTTGCGGGAACGCAGGCTTTCAGTACATTTATATACGCAGGTACCATACCAATAGGGCTGGCCAAGGAAGGACAGGCAGAAAGCAACAAAGTGTTCTGCGGTATACGGAGTATTGATTCTCTCGCTCATAATTACCTCCAATCAAAAAAAGGAGGGGCGGCGTCAAACGCCGTTGCCCTCGTCGGTCGGATTGTTACCATCAGGCAGCGCAGGCTTGTCGTGAAGCTGTGCGAGGATGGTCTTGAGCTTGTCAGGAATAGGCAGTCCAAGGCGACCAGCGTTTTCAAGCAGGGATACGCCCTCATTGGACAGATAGAAGCAGATCGTGGCGGTGCGCAGGGCTTCACCCGTGCCGATCACATTCATATCCACGATGTGCGCAACGCCCACCAGCAGGAAGATCAGCACCTTCTTGAAGATGCCCTTGAAGCCGATGGAAGAAGAAAGCTGCTTGTCCACAATGGCACACATCACCCCCGTGATGTAGTCGAGCGCCATCAGGATCACCAGCGCGGTGAGCAGACCGTCCATGCCGCCCACGAAATAGCCGATGATGCCGCCAAGGGCAGTTACAGCACCCTGAATCTTTGTCCAGATCAGGTCAATGGTAATGTTCCTCATAGTCGTGTCCTCCTATGTTTTGATATAGCAAAAGCCGCCCTTGATGAGCGGCTCAGGCTTCGGGTTCTTCCTCATACTGAGGTTCTTCGGATGGATTGTCACCGGATGCATCTTCGGCCTGCCACAGAGAAGGCGTGGTCGGAGGCTCCCATCCGGTTTGCGAGTTATGTGCCTGCAGGCACGTGTACAGAATGCCGTCTGCATCAGGATAAGCAACAACATCACCCACCAGATATGCAAGACCCGCATCCCATACGCGCACGGCATCTTCGGAAATAATCTCAACCTTGTGCCAAAGCGAAGGTGTCAGATCGGGAGCCCAATCCCCCTGTGTAGTGTGTGCCTGAATGCATCGCCACAGGAATGCGCCGAATGTGTAGACATCGCCCACTTGTACAGCGATGCCCGGCTGCCAAAGACGATCCTCCAATGCGGGCTTCACGGAGAGCAATTCTTCATCCGTCAGCCTGCCGTCCGCCACGGCAATGCGCAGGAGCAGGCCCAGCACGTTGGGCAGCGCTTCCTCCGCCGTTACAGAAATGAATTGCTCGATTGACATCTGCCTGCGCAGAATATCGTCCGTCAATTCCTGCCCCTCGGTGATCTTCACGCTATCGGGCAGGATAACGATTTGCTCCGGGGTGACGCCGGTCATCTGGAATGTGTCACCGGTGAGCGTGTACTTGTTGATCTCCAGACGCTTCGCCAGAATGTAAGAGGAGCGAATGCAAGTGCGCACCCGCCCCTCAAAGGGAATCACAATATTCATCTGTTTCTCCTTTCTTAGCCCCAAGCAGTACCGCCGCTGAATACGACTTCCAGATACGGTTCTTGGAATGTGTCTGCTCCGCTCATGCGCATATAGGCATTGGAGTATGTCGAGGATCCGAAGTTGTACGGTGTCTCATACAGACAAAGACCACCGTAGTCGCCGTCCGCCAGTCCCTGCACGATGTGCGCCGGGATGGAGAATGTCTTGGTCGAATCGCGCCCAATGGTGCCAAGCGCACCGTAGTTGTACACGATGCTGGGCGTACCGCTGGGCGAGTAGTTCGAGATGGCGCACAGGTATACGTTCTTTGCGCCACTGGCACCGGAGCCGGTTTTTCTGTGCAGCGTAAGCGTAGCGCTCTTGACGGTAGTACCCCAAAGAACGTTCTGCAGGTTGTCAAACCACATACAGCCACGGTTCCAGTTGAGGCTGGACGAGTATCCGGCGTCATTGTAAACGCCCTGAATGACATCGTAAGTGTCGGTGCGCCAGCTGCCACGCCAGCTTCGGGTGGTCGTTGCGTACTGGATGGTGGTTTCATCCGGAGTGACCGGCGGGATGGCAGTGCCGTAGTCTACTGTCACGTTGTCCGCAAACACACGCCCGCTTTCGCCATAGGTCAGTGTTCCGTTGGGTACAGTGCCTGCGGCGTGGATGATGCCTGCATAAGCGACCATTGCCCACGAGCAGCTGCCCATGCAGTTTTTCGTGACGGCGATGCCCTGATAAACCTCCAAGCCCTGAATCGCATTGTACAAACCGGTGTTGTACACATAGACGCGGGACGCCTTGACGTACAGGCTGTCGTATGTGGTTCCATTGGCATCCAATGTGCAGTTGTTGACCTCCAGATACTGATTCAGATGGCTCTCAATCAGATAGCTGTTGCGATTGCCTCCGTTCAGCGGACGGCTTTCGCGCAGGGTCACGCTTTGCAGACGGATGTATGCACTGCATCCACGAATGGTGATATAGCTGCTCAAATCGCAGTATTCATTGCCGTAGATCTCAAGGGTGCCCGGGCCGGTAACGCCTCTGATGTGAACACCGGAGGGTTCGTACAAACTGCTATTTGCGGTAATCAGATAGATGCAGACATCGTAGGACAGATACTTGTCGTTGACCCTTTGGACGGCTTCACCGAGCGAACGGCAATAGATGTCGCTGGTGCCGGTAAAGGTGGGATCAATGTAGATGTAGGAAGGGCCGTTGTAGGCAGGCGCAACGGAATCAGAAATGACCGTATCCGCATAGAGCTCCTTAAAACCAACGTTGCCGTCCGCGCTCATTTCCATCAGCACATTCTCATTGTCCGCCGGGTCGAGCAGCTGGAGAAGAAAGTTCTCGGTAGTGATAGCCACATTGTTGGGGCCGATGGTAATGCCGCTGGTTTTGACCTCCTGTGCACCGGCGGCAACCCATGTGCTGCCCGTGTACCGCTTGAGCAAATTCGGGCTGACCGAGGTATCCAGCCACAGCATATTCGTATAGAGCGATGTCGGAGCCATCGCACCTCGGTACACCTTCTCCGTATTGTAGGTGGCAGTCGATACCTTGAGGGCGATGTTCGTGGCGTTCTGCGAGATACGGCTTTCGGCGCTGGTCATGCGATTGGACAGACCGTAAATATCCTCGGGCGCTGCGCACCAAGGCATCCATGTATTGCTGCACTCGATCTTAACGTTGCGGAATTCCACAGTGCCCTTGCATCCGGCCTGCGCAGCGGTTCCAAGGTAGGCATACGCAACGCTGACAGGATTGTAGCTGGAAAAATTATAGACGCCGAAGTTCAGACGCACCCAATCGCTGTCCGTAGCCACAAAATTGGCATCCGTTGTGCGCAGGTAGAAACCGCGCCCCGTAGTATTGAGCGTCGTGCCGTCGGCGGCGTATGCTGTGTAGTAAATCCAGAAACCACCATACACGCCAGAAGTTGAAGAAGCAGAGGCATCAATGCCGGTACGCTTGATGTCAAAGGAAAAGAGCATTCTGCTCAGTCCATTGCTGTGGGAGAAGAAATCATCCGAAACCTCATAGCGAACGCCAGTGACGGAAGAAGTTACACCCGGTGTAGATATCTGAAAATACCCGTCCACGCTTTTTTGCTCTACGGCGCTGTTGAGACAGTAATTGCGTCCATCCGCTTTTTCAAAGGCATACTGTGCAGATGTGAGAACCTTTGAGGTGATCGCTTCTGGCGTAATTTGCTGTTCAGCGGAATCGACTCGGCTGGAAAGCGCGGAGACGGTTGTCTTGTCTGCTTTGAGTGCAATGGCCGCATTGGTCTGCTCGATAGCCGTCTGCGTTTCAACCCTCAGATTGTCGATTTCCGCATATGCCTCATACGCTACCTGTGCCAGCGGCTGAAAGGAGCCGTCAACGAAGCGGAACAGCGGATGCTCCGGGAAAAGCGTAACCGACGTGGTAGAACTCATAACGCCCAGCAGCATATAGGTGAACCCGTCTTCTGCATCCGGGATACTGCATGTCAGGTAATCCGTGGCTGGCGTGAAGGTGGAGCCATCCAGCATACCCACGATATAAAGCGATGCGGCCTGCACGCCGGTAAAGGTGGACAGATGATTTCGCACTGGTACGCTGGAATAAGCCAGATATGCATTGGAGGTGGTATAGCCCTTATTGACTGTGCTGGTCAGGTAGACAATTGGCTTGCTCACATCGAAAGGAACGCCAGCCGCCAGCAGGAAATAACCCTCATCATCTCCGACAGCGAATTTGAAGTAATTGCAGGTTTCCTTCGCTTTAATGGAGCCGCTGCGGATGCGGTCATAAGTATCAGTGTTATAGTTGGCATCAGCCCACCAGCCCTGTGCAATCGTTGTAGAGAGATACTTGGCATTTTCGCGGTAAGTCAGTCGGATCACGTTGCCAGCGGGATATTGCGTGGTTAGCCGGGAGCTTTGGCCGAAATAGCAGTTAATCGGGCCGGTAGATGTACCGTCTGAAAGGGTCAATTCAAGAGTGGCGTTACCGCTGCCGGAATACGGGAGCCAGTAAGCAATCTGCTGACCGTCCTTCAATTCGGCAAAGCTGGCGTTGCCTTTCCACGCACCGGTGGTCGTGGTCTGTGTACCAACGATCATTTCAGTCCCGCCGCCGCTGGAGGCCATCGCCGCAGCAATATCCTCCTGATACTGCGAGCTGCCGGTTACCGTGGACACGATGGCATCTTCGGTGATTCTCAGTTCGGCGGCGGATACACGATCTTCCAGCGAATCAACATCTGACTGATCTGCTTTCCCAGCTACCATGAGGCGAAGGTATTCGTTGCCTGTGATGTCCATCGCATTCAACGCAGTGATTGTCGCTTCCCGAGCGAAGAGCGTGTCCACGTCCAGATTGGCAGCAATCAGGCTTCGGATGGTGGCATTATCCGCGAAGATCTCCTGCACATTGAGCGTCTGGGCTGTGATACTGCCTTCGATCAGCTTCTCTGTGCCGTGGATCGAAAGGTCAGCCACATCGTCGTTGCTTACCTGCTTAAGGGTGGTAGTCACATTGCCATCCGCATCAACGGACACAGAGTAGAAATGTCCATCTTCACCCTTGACCACAAGTTCGCCAACCGTCAATCTGACCATATTTGCTTCAGTCACAGCCAGCTTGGCAATATACAGTTCACCGGCAGTACCCTGCGTGATGATTGCAGTATCCGTCGCCAAGTCCTTGATATGCGACCAGTCGATATCGGCGGTTTCAATGTCCGCTTTTACCATGCTGGCAACTGCGGCAGACAACGTCGTAATCGCCGCCCAATCGATATTCGCCTCATCGATGTTGGCAGAGGTAATCTGCGCCTTGGAGATCGTAGCAATATCTGCCGCCAGCGACTCGATCTGCGCCCACTCGATGTTGGCATTGATGATATTCGCTGTGGTCAGCTGTGCGGTAGAGATCATGGCGATGGACGCATAAAGCTCATCCGTTGTGATCTGCCCGGCGGCCAATTCCTGAATTTTGGCAGAAACCGCAGTGATGGCATTAGCGTTCAGGGTTTCGATCAGCGCCTGTGCAATGTGTGCCTGCGTGATTGCTGCTGTCTGAATGTGTGCGCTCTGGATCGCTGCGTTCTTCACCTGCAGACTGCCCACAGATCCATTCTGCAAATGACCGCTACCGATGGAATTCAGCATGAGCTTTGCACCGCTGATCGACCCGGACGCCAGCTGACGGGCAGCAATGGTCGTGCCTTCAAGCGCAGTGGCAGCAGTGCCCAGCGTAACGGAGGTATATTTCTTCGTCAGGCAGTCGTAGGTGTACTGCGTCATGCGCATGACCACCTCAACACCGATACGCCTTGCGATCACACGAACGCTGTCACCGAGGAAGATATCCGAAAGCGCGGCGTACTGCTTGTATTCTTCTGCATTGGTGCAGTTCACGAAGTCCACGGACAGAGTGACCGTAGGCAAATCGCACCCGACATCGTACTCAGCCCGGACAGCAGAGCGCATCTCCTCGTAGCACTGAGCCTTGCTCTTAGTTTCGTCACCCTCGGTGACCTCCTTGGCAGAGGAGATCGCAAGATGTACCCACTTCGGATGCGGGTATGCGTTGATGTTGGGGCTGTCGATATAGAGTTCAGGCAGATACAGAAGATTGCCGTCTGCATCCTGACCGGTAGGCATGATTCGCGTGATCACATCGGTCTCGTCCACATCATAGCTGATGCCGGTCAGATTCTTTCTCTCACGGATCTGCACATTGCTGTCGCTGCCCACACGCTGAACGAGGAATACATCGAACCAGTCACGGGCAAGCTCAGCGCCATACTTTTCGGTCATGCCGCCTTCACCGAGGAGGGCCTCCACCGGGTTGATGTTTTCCAGAAGCACATCTTCTGCCGTGGACTCCAGATCGGAGTAGAAAGTAAAAGCGTGCTCAGACAAGCACCCATCAGCGATATCCTGCGCAACAGAAGCGCCCACAGCGCCAGAGCCGGGCTTCACTTGCTTGATCATGTTATCCAGCAGATCATAAAAAATGTGCCTTGCGTGGACTGTGATCTTGTCCAGTTCAGGCACAACACGGTAAATACGGAAGGGCTGGTCACGAAGCTGCCGGGGTTCGATAACATCATTCTGGAAGCCAACGTACTCCGTCTTGCTCTGCTGTTCGGTTCGGATATAGGACAGGTACTCAGCGGACATGTAGCCATGCTTGCCGTCAGGGGCGGTCACTTCGTACCACTGACTGTTGCTCTTGTCCAGCACAATGACTTCCTTGCCTTTTTTGTATTTGCCGAGGATTTTGTAGTTGGTGCCTGTGCCGGAACGAAGACGAAGCGGATCGCTTTTCGTGGTAATCTTGTAGATTTCCACGTCATAGGTATCTGTCTGATACTGCTGAGTGACGAGATTGATCTGCGGAGTCATCGCCGCAGGCACAGGGGCACGGATAATACAGCCGTCAGTCAGCCTCTGCCACTTGCCCAGCTCGTCAATGGGATGTGTGAGCGTAAGCTCCCATTCGCCATTGAGCGTTTCCGTTACTGTGCAGGATAACGGGCTGACCATGCCCAGACCATTATTGGAAAAGTCGGTGCAGTCAGGAGCGTAAACACATATCATCAATATCCCCCTTTCTTTACAGATAGCGCCAGTTCGGTGTGACTGTCAAATAAGTCACATTCCCTGTCCATGAAATAGTGCTGTTGCCCGGAGAAAGCGTCGGGAAATCTCCACTCATACGGTTGTTCATTGATTCAACTCCCGAATACGCCTCCTGTAGAACAGAATCAATCGTAATATCTCCGTTCATATCTGACAGTTCTACGATAGTCATATCCACGATCAGCGTAATTTCGCCTGTTCCAGTTACTGTTATGATTGGCTCAGACGCTATGTTGCCGGGATTATTCATCGTGACATATCCACTGGTACTCCCACTTGCAGGCTGGATTCTTTTGTCAGGAACATCAGATTGATACCAAAAAGGCTTGCAACGGAAATTCACGGCAAATGACCGGTGCGGATTGCCACGCAGTATTTTCTCAAAGGGAATTTGATTGACCACCCGGGCATAATAAAAGCCACCCTCGCGATTGGCGAAGGTGACTGTGCCGCCGCCCCGAAGCCATGAGCAGATCTCCGGGATACGAGCAGGATTATCAATTATGCAGGTAGCAGTCAGCATCAGATCATCATATACATCGTCGCCTTCCAGCGTAGTGAGCGATCCGCTCCTGCCGGGGACAACAGTAAAGGTAGCACGTTCTGCGGGCATAGTCAGCGGCGGCTGTTCCAGCACATGTACGCCGTATTCCGTGGAACGAACACCGTTCCATTCAAACCAATCATTCAAGGGTTACTCCTTTCCAGCACGACAAAGCGCCGCCCTGTTGTAGAGCGGCGCTCGGAGCTGCTATGTTGTCATCGATTCTGCGATCATGCCATTCTCAGTCCCTTGCCGCGTTGCTGTCTGCGAGTCAGGGTGGCGATCTCCGTGGCCAGCGCGTAAATATCCTGTTCGTCCCGGATAGTGAAGGTGTTCCCAGAGAGGTTCACCGTGCTGTTCTGGTTGTACGTCCTGTGGTTGGTGGTGGCGTTATGAATGATAGCACCCTCGCGGGCTTCATCCGTCAGGTAACGAGCAGCGTTGCGGATGATCTTGGCCTGCTCTTTGCTCTCTTCCATCACGCCCTGTCCGAAACCCTTCATGGTCATCGCGCCGACTTCGTCGCGGAACACACGAGAGGGACTGGCGATTTTGAGCTCAGATTTTGCCGCATTGACCGCAGCGCGGGCAGCAGAGCGCATGGCAGAAACCACACCGCTGCGGCCTGCGTTGATGCCTGCCTTGAGACCGGCCATAGCATTCACGCCTGTGCTGCGCAGTGTGGTGGAGGTCAGATTCGCATTGACCGCACTCTTGATGTGCGTGCTTACCTGACTGGCGGTGGTCGTAAAGCTGTAGCCCGTCATGGAGGAAGCCAGCCCACCTATGATGGTCGCGCCGTTGCCGGACAGCAAGCCTTCCACCAGCGCAAGGCTCATGGCGGTTTCCACGTTCCCGGCAACAGATGCTGCATCCGTAGAAAAGTCATACTCCGCTGCACCAGCACCAATACCCGCCGTCACATATCCGCCCACTGGCTTCATGCGCGTCGAGGGGCTCTGGATGCCCAATGCAAGGTTCAAAGCGGATTCAAGGTTGGTGGCGACGGTTTCAGCATCGCTGTCCCAGCCTGCCTCTGTCATACCCTGCGCAACGCCTTCCTTGATGTGTGCACCGGTTTCGGTGGTATCAAGGCCGTTCAGGAAGGTCACGATGGCCTGCAGGTTTTCGATGTCCTCCTGCGAGACCTCCTGCCCCTGCTGGATAGCGGAGACCATTTCGGCGACGTAAGCAGAAAGCTCTGCAACGGTTTCAGCGTTGAAGTCGTAACGCATGCTCTGATCCAACACACCATGATCAACACTTTCGCCGCGCAGAGCAGCCCAGAACTTCTGCCAACCGTTATAGTCCAACGTTTTGGTATAGGAGTTGATGCGGTCTACTGCGGAGCCGATCAAATCCATTGTGGTAGCAGGCATAATGCCTGCCCACATACCAGCTGCCGTGACACCCAGCTTATCCACCTCATCCACCAGCGGTGAGATAGCATCGATGGCCTCCTGCGTACCGGTGACCTGTGGTGAGATCAGGATGTGCATTGTGCCGTCCTCGGACATGGTGGCGATGGTGTCTGGGGTCAGCGCACCTTCTGGCACAGCTGTAACAGGAATTTCAATGCCATCCTGCCAGTATTTAATCTTACCATCGGCAGAGAGCGATGCCAGATCAGCATCCGAGATTTCACCCAGCCTGACAGGAACGTCAACGGCAAAGCCGCTGTTCTCCTGAAAGTCCTTATAGGTCAGATACTCATACCCGGTAATCTGCACCTTGGTGGTAATAATTGGCGGCATTACGCCTTCAGCATTTACATAGGACGTGATCTGTGCCACGACCTCCGCTTTGAGGGCTGTCTTGTCACAGTTGGTGGCCTCCGCATAGGCGTTGACCATCGCATCCACCTGCGCATCCGTAACCTTGGACAGATCCACGTTTTCAGCCAACAGGTACTCTGTAACGATGGCGGCAACATCGGAAGGCGCAAGGGCTGTGGTTAGCGCACCGCCCTCGATTTCCTGATAGGCCATGACGAAGGCTGTCACGCCCTCCGGTGCAAGCCCGGACAGGTCAACACCCTGCTTTTCGGCGTATTCGGTCACATAGGCAACCACGTCGTCAGGCTTGAGCAGGGACACATCCGCGCCCTCTGCCAGCTCCTGATATCCGGCCACCAAGCAAGTAGCAATTTCAGGTGTCAATCCGGTAACGTCCGCACCGTTTGTGACCTCGGCATATTTTTCCACATAGGCGATCAGTCCTGTCGGCGTAAGAGATGCGGTGGAGGCACCTTCCGGGATTTCGGTATAAGAGGAAACAAAGGCATCCACGGTAGGCTGAACCCTGACAGTTTGCTCGTTTTCCTGATATCCTGCGATGATCGCGTCAGTGGTGATCGCGCCGGGGTTGGCGGCGAATTCATCCCACCGCGCCTGTGCACCGGTCATATCAAGATCCGTGGCGATTTTCAGAGCTTCCTCGGGGATAGCTTCGGAGAACATAGAAGCCAAGCCGGGCAGTTCCAGCTTATGCGTATCAAGGTAGTCCTGCACAGAAGCCAGCTGCTCCATAGCGCCGGAAACATCAATCTCCGGGAACATGGCTTCGACTTCGGCTTCCGTCAGTCCACTGTCCAACAAGCTCTGAATCTGTGTCAGCAGGCCGATATATTCAACGAGAGAATCCTCGTCCATGCTGGCAGTGAGCTCGTTGAGATCGGCAAGCAAGCCGGGCTTTTCGGTTTCAGAAGCCATGCTGTACTCGCGCAGCTTCTGGTTCAGGGTATCAATATCTGCAGCTGCCTGCTGGATGTTTTCCTGTTCCCACACAGGGAGAGCAATCTCCTGCAGGAGCGCCGCATATTCCAGCGCAGCCTGCCTACGCTCGGCATTATAGCGCTGATTCAGGTCGGCCAGCGCAGCCTCCCGTTCAGCGCTATCGGAGATCAGCTGGATAAGCGCATACTCCTTGTCGTAGTTCGCATCAATCTGCTCATTGATCGCCGCCAAGCCCTGTGCCGCCGCAACGACAGCGTTTTCATACACGGTAACGTCGGCGTCACTCTGCCCGCGTGCCTGCGCACGGGCAACCTCGGCTTCCAGCTTCTGACGGATGGTCTCAAAGCCCTCGGTGTCGCCGGTATCAGGCACAAGATTGTACCTGACCTGAATGGCTTCACGAGTATCTATCAGCTCCTGTAGGCGGATTTGATCCTCCTCGGTGAATAGCCTGCTCTGCCGCTTTTTCAGCAGCTTGGCGATTTCATCATCGATGCTGTCCAGCGTGGCAAGGTCAGCTTCCATCTGTTCGGCAAGGCCGGTATAGCCGCGTTCATCAGCGGTGAGCTTCATTTCAGAAAGCGCTGCGCGGATTTCTTCTGTGCCCGCCTTGAAGGATTCCGTCCATTCAGAAACGATGGCGTTGGTTTCCTTTTTGCCGTCCGTCCAGACAGTAATTAGCCCGGAGAGCCAGTTGGCTCCGCTCTGGGCAATATCTGTGCCAGCGGACTTGAAGTCGTCAGCGGTCATGCCAAAGAAGGACAGTCCGGCACTGCTTTGATTGTAAAAGGTCTCTGCGGCGGTGTCCTTCCAGTTTTCAGCGGTTTCAGCCATGCCCTCGAGGGCTTCCCGCGCCTGCTTTGCACCCGACACATAATCGGCCAGTGCAATGGTGCCGACGACTACCGCTGCGGCGACTGCCAGCCATACGGAGGGCGATTTGCCCAGCACAGACATAAAGCCGCCAAAGCCACCGCCTGCTTTGCCTACAGCCGTGGAGAATTTTCCAATACCGCCGGTAATTACAGACAGTCCCTTGCTCAGTTTGGACACAGCCAATAAAGCCGGGCCAATGGAGGCAGCAAACGCTGCCGTCTGGATAACCTGCTGACGCTCGGCTTCATCCATTTCCATGAACTTATCCATCAGGTCATCCACGCCGTCGATCAGGCTGTGAATGGTGGGATTCAGGTCATCGCCCAGCTGCTGGGCAAAGAGGACGGACTTGTTTTTCAGGTTGATGAGCTTGCTTTCCGTAGTGGCGTAGCGCTTACCGGCTTCTTCTGCAAGGGCGGTGTTCTCAGCCCATGCCTTGTTAGCCGTCTCCTGTGCAGAAGCAAAAAGCTCCGTCGCGTTGACGGAGCGCAGGAGTGTATCGCGCAGGCGTACTTCGGAGATACCGATCTCATTCAGGACGGCGATGGCGCTCATACCTTCGTCGTCCATTTGTGCCAGTCCTTCGATGAAGGCTTGGAACATGGCGGCGGGATCAGCTTCCCACATACGAACAAACTGTTCCTCGGTTACGCCGCAGATCGAGGCAAAGTCGGTCAACGCTTCACCACCGGTGGCAGCGGCAACCTCCATCTTAACCAGCGCCTTAGACAGCGCGGAGCCGCCCATCTGCGCCTCAATGCCAACAGAGGACAGGGCCGTTGCGAAACCCAGAATCTGTGCTTCGGATAGGCCGACCTGTTTACCTGCACCTGCAAGGCGCAGCGCCATTTCCATAATAGCTGATTCGGTGGTGGCAAAGTTGTTGCCCAGATCAACCAGCGTGGAACCAAGGTTTTCAAACAGCCCCTGATCCATGCCCATGATATTAGCGAATTTCGCCAGTGTGGAACCGGCTTCCTCGGCGACAATATCGGTGGTATTGCCGAGGTCGATCATAACGCGTGTAAAGTCCTCCAGCGCATCAGTACGGATGCCGAGCTGACCGGCATTGGCCATAACATTGGAGATTTCGGTGGTGTCAGCAGCAATCTCGGTAGACATGCGCTTGACGGTGGCTTCCAGTTGAGCAAATTCAGCTTCGGAAGCATCCACCGTTTTGCGGACACCTGTAAAGGCCGACTCAAACTCGATGCTGGACTTCATCGCCGCTGCGCCCAAGGCCATAATCGGCGCGGTCACATAAGTAGAAAGCGTGCGCCCGATTGCGCCCGTTGTCTTGCTGACGGAATCGCAGCTTTTGGAGAACTCCCTCAGGGATTTGCCCGCCGCAGTCCAGAGCGACTTGGCGGTATCCAGCTGCTGATTGGTCTCCCGGATAGCGGCTTCGATTTCTCTGACAGCCGCCTGCGCATTGGTCAGCGCGGTTTCGGCATCTGTGACAGCGTCAGTAGCTTCCTGTATCTTATCCGGATCATTGGCCTGCTGGGCGGCAAGAAGCTGTTCCTTTGCAGCCCGGAGCTTTTCTTCGTACCGGGCGACCGTCTGCTGCTGCAGGGTCAACTTCTCATTCAGCATGACCAGCTTGGCAGAAAGCGCTCCGGCGTTGGTGTCCACGTCCTTGATGCCAGCCGATGCCAGACGGAAGCGGCTCTGTGCCAGCTGCATCTGCTTGCCAAGGGACGTAACGGCGGTATCTGCCGCCTTCATTTGGTCGCCTGCGGCCTTCCAATTGGTCTGGGACAGCCGCAGGGCGTCGTTACAACCTCTGATGGCTTTCTCGGTGTCTTTGACAGATGCCTGCGCTTTGTTCAGCTGCGTCTGCTGGGTGGATACGGCATCTGCTGCGTTCTGCGTCGCCTTGCGCAGGGCGTCCTGCTGACCGGCCAGCTTATTGACATCGGCAGTAGCGGCTTCATATTCCTGCTGGGCTGCTTCCATATTCGCCTTGGCGGCAATGGTCGCGGAGTCGCTTTCACCCAAGCTGTCCCGATATCGCTCATACGCACTCGTGGCAGTTGCCACCTCATCACGCAGAGCACTCTGCCGCTGACGAGCTTGTTCCAGTCGCTGGGCATAATCCGTCTGCCGGTTATAGCATTCAGTCAGCTTGGAGGTGGCCTGTGCCAGCGCACGCTCGTATTGCGTGACCACGTCCTTTTGCAGGGACAATCTGCGCTCCAGCGTAGACAGCTTGGCAGTCAGCCCTTCGGTGGTGTTCTCAAAGCCCTCCACACCGGCAGCGGCCAGCTTGAAATATGACTCCGCTTCCTGTATCTGCTTGTTGACCGACTTGATGTTCCGTGTGAAGTTTTCGGTATTCAGGGATAGCGACACGACGAGGTCGCGGAGGGATTCAGCCATGAGAGATCACCTCGCTTTCGTGCAAATACGAATTTACTTGATAAGATAAGGATTTTCGCGTATAATAAAGGCAGGAAGGATAGCCTTCCACACCACTATCGGGAAAGGAGAACTGTTGTATGCCTATTGCTGAAATCAATGCGCTGAAGGACTGCTTCGTCGAACAGCTATCTCCTTTGAGCGTATACCTGTTTGGTTCCTACGCCGATGGGTCTTTTGACGAAGACAGTGACCTCGATTTTTACATCGTCGTGGATGATTCCCATACAGACATGCTTTCTCTGATGTCTAAGGCATATAAGTCTGTTCGTGGTGTCCGCACGCGTCCTGTCGATATTCTCGTGGGAACCAAGAGTAAGTTTGACGAACTCAAAAACAGCCCCACAGTTGAAAATGAAGTGTTCCGCAAGGGGGTTATGCTGTATGGCTCTTGATACACGGGTTTGGCTGGAGTTTGCGCAGACAGACCTCGCGGTTGCGCATCATCTGATGGATACCATGCATCCCAAACCCTTAGAAGTCATTTGCTATCACTGCCAGCAATGCGCTGAAAAAGCAATTAAGGCGGTATACATTGCCCTCAATCTGCCGGGCGGCTTGCCAAGGAAGCATGACCTGTCCTTTCTGCTTGAGCAAATGAAGAATCGCGTTCCGGTGTCGGACGAGATGCTTGACCATGCCGATGAACTCAATCCGTATGGCATCGTGGTGCGCTATCCAAGCCACATCGAGGTCGAAGAATATCACGCCGCTCGAGCAATGCGCTTCGCTGAAGAATTCCTTGCTTGGGCAAAGAATGCAATCAATCAATGATCACGGCTTTATAGAAGGCCATACTGTATCGATGAATCCGGGCTTCGGCTCGGATTTCTTTTTGTTTCTACGGGCATTCCACGCCCGAACACGTAAAAAGCCGAGAAGATCGGTTTGATCTATCTCGGCCATGCGCCACCCGCCTTCCAGCAGGGAGTTATAGGTGCTGTAAATAAAATCCGGCAGCGTCAGGATGCCGCTTCCGTCGGCTGTGCCGTCGGCGTTGCCTGCGCTGCTTTCGTAGGGAACTCGTCCAGAATCTCCGTAGTTTGGGACTGTACCGCCATGAGCGCAAACGCAATGTCGTGCATCAGGCGATCCACCGGATATCCGTCCAGGACTTCATCAGGGGTAAACTGATTGCCAAACAGGATGCAAAACCAGCGGATCATCACATCCATTGCATCGGCAATGTTCAGCGTTTCCCCTTCGGGTAGCGTTTCACCCTTGACCGCCGCATTGGACAAAGAGACGATCCGGGCATACATTTTAGCGGCAGGCTCCATCTCACGAAGGGCTCTGCCGCTTACAAAGTCAACCGTATATTTCTGTTTTCCAAGGGTACAGGTAATCATATAGACCTCCTCATACATCCAGTCCAAGCAGGCTACGAATGGTGCGCTTGCGGCCCAGCATCGGGCAGTCCTCCAGCAGGGACTTGTCGTTCAGGTAGCGTTCCAGCGTGGCGCGGGCTTTGCAGATGGTATCATCGTCCAGCTTATTGGCATCCGCAAAATAGCCATGCCGCAGAAACGTGGTGGGATTCGTGGAAAAGTGAACCGGTTCCTCCGGATGGATATTGCTCATAGCAAACAGGCCATTCTCCAGTTCAAAAATGGCGTTCCAGTCCCGGATGCCGGATACAACGCGCTTGATGTTCATAATGCTTCCTCCTAATAGGGTCGTCCCTGATAATAGACCTTCACGCCCTTGGCGCGAAGCTTTCTGAGCAATTCCTGTGTCGGCGGGCTGTGTTTGAAGTTGATGCTGTCCACATCATCAATCGTCAGCGCACCGTGATATTGCAGTTCCAGATACGCGCCGTGTGTTACGCCGCGCAGCCAGTCGCGCACATTGCCGACATCGCCTTCGCTGCTTTGCACGCGCCGGACAAGATCGCTGGCAGACATGCCATCGCGCCATATGCCTGCGATAGAATTGGTGTTGACCTTACCGGCGATTGCTTCGCCGATGGATGCAGGATACAGACTGTCGTCCGTTGTATACGTCAGCCGGTCAATAACCCTGTCGCGCTTGAAGCGTACCGTTGTATCTCCATAGCCGGAATTGTTATAGGCCGATATGTCCCGGGAAACCAGATATCCATATCGCTCAAAGTCTGCCGGGCGCATATTGCGCACATCCGAGCCGAACAGCTGCTCGGTGGCCTGCCTGCGGCTGTCGAAGTCCAGCGAACCCTGCGAGGTATGCGTCTGGAACTGATTCTTGAAGCCCTCGGCGATAACGTTCTCCAGATATTCACTGCGGATGTCCATGCCGAAGTCGTGTGCCGCAAACAGCCGTCCCAGCTGCTGGGAGATATACTGCTGCTGAGCAGGAGTCAGATCAGCAAATTCCCGCCGAAGCCAGCGCTGTTCATACTGCGCATAATTTGCCAGTGAAAGCGGCAATGCATTGTTGTCCCGCTGACCGCCCCCACCTCCGCCGTGAGATCGTCCGCCTCGTCCTCCCATACGACATTACCTCTCTTTCAAAGAGAAAGCAAGTTCTTTTGTGAAGGTTTCGTAGTACGGCGCGTGGTGTTCAATATTGCCACTGCACTCATCAGGGACATCGCCGAAGAAGATAATCTTTTCGGGCTGCAGCCGTGTCCGCATTTCGCGATAGCCGTTGATGAACAGCTTTCGGCTGTCCTTATTCTTCATGGTGCCAACAGAGGAAACAGCAACAGTGCCGCCCTCCGGTTCTCCGTCAAAGCACCACGAAAAGCTGTCCCTGTCTGCCCAGCTGATGGACGGGATGGTGTTCACGCCAAAGCGCTGCCAATATGCGCCCAGCTGGTGCTTTCGCCAGTGATTATAGATCTGCACGGCACGGGAGTAGTCGGCAAACAGTGAGAAATCCGGGGTCATGACGGCCTTGAAGCCCCGCAGGAACATGGCATACCGGGTCGGGTCATTCCATACCCGCAGGAACAGATAGTCATCTATGAAAAAATGTACTCCAAGGTTTGAGCGGGACTGCTCTTTCAGGGCGTGATTGAAGCGAATCCAGCCGATGCGCTCGTCCAGATGCACAGGATGCAGTTTAGGGATGCCATATTCACCAGCCAGTTCAAACTGCCCCAGATCGAGGTTATGCCCGTTGCGTTTTACGGATTCGAGCGACATGGGCATCCTCCTTTCCACATAAATGCACAGCGCTCACAGGATTTCTCCCATGAGCGCTGTGAGTGTTATCAGGCCGCAGTAATGGTCGGCTCGTATACCGTATCGAGGAAAGTGGCGGCCTTCTCGGCAGTGAAGCCATTCTCGCCTTCGTCGGCGACCGCCTGATAGCGACCGTCGTGGGTACGCTTGATGGCAGTAAATTCGACGTTGCCGGTCTGGCGGGTCACCGTGTCACCTTCCTTGGTCTGATAGGTTTCGGTGACAGGCTTGGCACGTACCTTATACAGCCACACATAACGGTACTTGCCGTTGCTCTTTTCACTCTTAAAGCCTACCGCAAAATAAGGCGGCTTGTCAGATGCGGAGCGGATCAGGACACCGTTATCGTCGATGGTGTTGTTCAGGAGCATTTCCTGAATAGTCAACGGAAGGTCGGCCAGCTTCAGAGAGAAACTCAGCTCCGGGTCAGGATACAGTACGTCGAATTCCACGTCATCGGCGTACTGAACATCGGGATCGGCGTTTTCAGGCGTAACAGACGCTTCAATCGCGCCAGCAACCGCCTGCACAGTGCCATAGGTGCATTCCGCTTCGGTGTCAGCCGTCAGCGGCGCAATGACCACGTTTTTAAGACCGATGGTCGAGGAAACCGTGGGAGAAGCAGTAACTGCCATAGGTTTTTACCTCCATATCATTTCTTCAGTTCGTTGAGTAATCCGTCCCGGATGATGCCGTAGGCTTCATCCTG
>ERZ504995.24-NODE-24-length-17475-cov-2.969173_pt1 | contig 17475 bp, 14 predicted proteins | sample MGYA00514197_ERZ504995 | MGnify/ENA primary metagenome ERZ504995 (study PRJEB26094, sample SAMEA4028455) | Ovis aries | biome: host associated; feature: stool; material: fecal | place: Italy | collected 2012 | study: EMG produced TPA metagenomics assembly of the...
CCACCAGGACCGTTGCCACGCCCCGGTCCTGCAGGGAGCGGAGCCGGGTCGTGATTTCGCCGGCGGGCGAGATCAGGACGCCCTGCACCCGCTGCTCCTCGAAGAGGGTGACGTAGCGGGCTTCGCGCTCCGGATCACTGCCGCTGTTGCCGAGGATGATGTCCGCACCATGCCGGGTGGCTTCATTTTCGGCGGCTCGTGCGACTGCGGCAAAGAACGGGTTCGAAGAGTCCAGGACGATCAGGCCAATGGTCCGGCTCTGTCCGGCACGCAGCTGGCGGGCCGCGTCATTGCGCACAAACCCCAGTGCCTCGACAGCATTCATGACCCGCTCAAGGGTGGGCGGAGAAACGCGGTCCGGATGGTTCAGGACATTCGACACTGTTCCCACGGCCACTCCGGCGCGCGCCGCCACCTCTTTAATGCTCGCTGCCATTGGGACCCCCATTTTTCCAGCTTTTTTCCAGCCCGTCACGTGTCTTGACAGCGTATCGCGAAAACCATAGGTTTGTTCGTATAAATGAAACGATTCAAGCGCGACTGCTTGTTCCTCTGTCTTCCGTGGACCGTGTGCTGTTCGGTAGCCTCCCGATCAGCGGCCCCGGGCACGGCGGCGGCCGCGGAATCGTCCCACCCGCCCAGCTTGGAGAACAGCCAATGACGTCACTGACCCACATCTTTCCCGCCCTGGAGGGCCTGGGCATAGAGGTCCCATCATGGGCCTACGGAAATTCCGGCACCCGTTTCAAAGTCTTTGCGACCCCGGGCACGCCGCGCACCATCCAGGAAAAGATTGCGGATGCCGCCAAGGTCAACGAACTGACCGGGCTTGCCCCCGCCGTCGCACTCCACATCCCCTGGGACAAGGTGGATGACTACACGGAGCTGGGCGCCTACGCCAAGGAGCACAACATTGCCCTTGGCACCGTCAACAGCAACACCTTCCAGGACGACGAGTACAAGTTTGGCAGCCTGACGCACAGCGACCCCGCCGTGCGGCAAAAGGCCATCGACCACATGTACGAGTGCATCGAGATCATGCACCAGACCGGTTCGCAGGACCTGAAGATTTGGCTTGCCGACGGCACGAACTACCCCGGGCAGGGGAACATGCGCTCCCGCCAGGACTGGTTGGCGGATTCGCTGCGCAAGGTTTACGACCGCCTGGGCGATGACCAGCGCATGGTGTTGGAGTACAAGTTCTTTGAGCCCGCTTTCTACCACACCGATGTTCCGGACTGGGGCACCTCCTACGCCCATACCCTTGCCCTGGGCGAGAAGGCGCTGGTCTGCCTGGACACCGGCCACCACGCTCCCGGAACCAACATCGAATTCATCGTGGCCCAGCTGCTGCGCCTGGGAAAGCTCGGTTCCTTCGACTTCAATTCCCGCTTCTATGCCGACGATGACCTGATTGTTGGCGCGGCTGACCCGTTCCAGCTCTTCCGGATCCTCTTCGAAGTCGTCCGCGGCGGCGGCCTGGGCCCGGACTCAGGCGTATCGCTGATGTTGGACCAGTGCCACAACCTCGAAGAGAAGATTCCCGGCCAGATCCGGTCGGTGCTCAACGTGCAGGAAATGATGGCCCGCGCACTGCTGGTCGACACCGACGCCCTGGACGCAGCCCAGACATCCGGCGACGTGCTCGGTGCGAACGCCGTGTTCATGGACGCCTTCTACACCGATGTCCGTCCGGGCCTGGCCTCGTGGCGGGAATCCCGCGGACTGCCCGCTGATCCAATGGCCGCGTACGCCGCCAGCGGCTACCAGGACAAGATCAACACCGAACGCCAGGGCGGCCAGCAGGCCGGATGGGGAGCATAAACAAAATGAGTAACGATACCGTCAGCGCACTGATTGCCCGCTCGAACCGCTTGGGCGCTGACAAGCGCAACACCAATTACGCCGGCGGGAACACCTCCGCCAAGGGCTTTGACACGGACCCGGTCACGGGAGAAAACGTCGAGCTGCTGTGGGTCAAGGGTTCCGGTGGAGACCTTGGCACGCTGAAGGAATCCGGCCTTGCCGTCCTCCGGCTGGACCGCATGCGCGCCATGGTGAACACCTATCCCGGCGTGGAGCGCGAGGATGAAATGGTCGCAGCGTTCGACTACTGCCTGCACGGCAAGGGCGGAGCCGCACCCTCGATCGACACCGCCATGCACGGCCTGGTGGACGCGGCACACGTGGACCACCTGCATCCGGATTCCGGCATTGCCATTGCCACGGCTGCCGACGGCGAAGAACTGACGAGCAAGATTTTCGGCTCCAAGGTTGTCTGGGTGCCCTGGCGCCGCCCGGGCTTCCAGCTCGGCCTGGACATCGCCGCCATCAAGGAGGCAAACCCGCAGGCGGTCGGCACGATTCTCGGTGGCCACGGTATTACCGCATGGGGCGCCACCTCCGAAGAGGCCGAGGCCAACTCGCTGTGGATCATCGAAACCGCTGAAGCCTACATCGCTTCGAACGGCCGGCAGGATCCCTTCGGCGCCGTGCTGCCGGGATACTCTCCGCTGCCTGAAGCCGACCGCCGGGCCAAGGCCGCCGCACTGGCACCGGTCATCCGCGGCCTGGCCTCCACCGACAAGCCGCAGGTGGGGCACTTCACCGACGACGCCGTCGTGCTGGACTTCCTGGAGCGCGCCGAACACCCGCGCCTGGGCGCCCTGGGCACTTCCTGCCCGGACCATTTCCTGCGCACCAAGGTCAAGCCGCTGATCCTGGACCTGCCCGCCGATGCATCCCTGGAGGACAGCATTGCCCGGCTGAAGGAACTGCACGAGCAGTACCGTGCCGATTACCAGGCGTACTACGACCGCCACCGCAGCGAAGACTCGCCGGCGATGCGCGGCGCCGACCCCGCCGTTGTCCTGGTTCCGGGTGTGGGCATGTTCACGTACGGAGCGAACAAGCAGACCGCACGCGTGGCCGGTGAGTTCTACATCAACGCCATCAACGTCATGCGCGGCGCCGAGGCCATCTCCACCTATGCGCCGATCGAGGAATCCGAAAAATTCCGGATCGAGTACTGGGCGCTGGAGGAAGCCAAGCTGGCCCGGATGCCCAAGCCGAAGTCCCACGCGACGCGGATCGCACTGGTGACCGGTGCGGCATCGGGCATCGGCAAGGCCATCGCCACGCGGCTGGCCGCCGAAGGCGCCTGCGTGGTCATTGCCGACCTGAACCTGGAGAACGCCGAGGCCGTGGCCGCCGAACTGGGCGGCTCCGACGTCGCTGTGGGCGTGCAGGCCGACGTGACCGACGAAGCCCAGGTGCAGGCGGCAATTGACGCCACCGTCCTGGCGTTCGGCGGGCTGGACCTGGTGGTCAACAATGCCGGCCTGTCCATTTCCAAGCCGCTGCTGGAAACCAGCGAAAAAGACTGGGACCTGCAGCACAACGTGATGGCCAAGGGGTCGTTCTTTGTCTCCAAGGCAGCGGCCAAGGTGCTGATTGACCAGGAGATGGGCGGCGACATCATCTACATCTCCTCCAAGAACTCCGTCTTTGCGGGCCCGAACAACATCGCCTACTCCGCCACCAAGGCGGACCAGGCGCATCAGGTGCGCCTGCTGGCCGCCGAACTCGGTGAATACGGCGTGAAGGTCAACGGGATCAACCCCGACGGCGTGGTGCGCGGCTCGGGCATCTTCGCCGGCGGCTGGGGCGCCAAGCGTGCCGCCGTGTATGGAGTTCCGGAAGAGGAACTGGGCAAGTTCTACGCCCAGCGCACCCTGCTCAAGCGCGAAGTGCTGCCGGAGAACGTCGCCAACGCGGTGGCCGTACTGACCGGTGAGGATCTCTCGCACACCACCGGCCTGCACATTCCGGTTGACGCCGGCGTGGCGGCTGCCTTCCTGCGATGAGCGCGAACACGCCGGACACGCAGGCCGCAGCCGGCGTGTTTGCCGCCGTCGACATCGGAGCGTCGTCCGGCCGGGTTATTCTCGGCCGGACGGGCCCGGACGGACTTGCCCTCGAGACGGTGCACCGGTTTCCCAACGGGGTCCGGGAGGTTGACGGTGTGCTGCGCTGGGACCTGCCCGGAATCTTCGAAGAGGTGCTCACCGGCCTGACGCTGGCCGCCGCGCGTGCCTCGGCGGGCGGGGAGCGGATCGTGAGCATCGGCATCGACACCTGGGCAGTGGATTACGGGCTCCTGCACGCCGACGGCGCACTTGCGGCGCTGCCTCACAGTTACCGCGACGGCCGGACCGAAGCCGTGGTGCCCCTGGTGCACCGGAAGCTGTCCGAGGAACGGCTGTATGAGGTGACCGGCCTGCAGCACCTTCCCTTTAATACGCTGTACCAGTTGGCCTCCGAACCGAATCTGGACGGGATGCAGGCACTGCTGATTCCGGACCTGCTGGCCTTTTGGCTGACCGGGGAACGCCGCACGGAGCAGACCAACGCTTCCACCACCGGGCTCTTTGATGCGGTGGCGGGGGAGTGGGCCACGGAGTTCCTCGCCGAGCTGGGGCTGCCGGACAACCTCTTTCCCGACCTGATTGCCCCCGGGCAAACCGTGGGCGGGCTGCTGCCCGCTGTCGTGGAACGGACCGGCCTTCCGGCCGGGACGCCGGTGGTGGCCGTCGGCTCCCATGACACCGCGTCCGCAGTGGCTGCGGTGCCGGCCCTGGAACCGGGGTTTGCCTATGTCTCCTCCGGCACCTGGTCGCTGGCCGGCATTGAGCTGTCGCATCCCGTGCTGACGGAGGCCAGCCGCAGGGCGAACTTCACCAATGAGCGCGGCGTGGATTCGACCATTCGGTACCTGCGCAATGTTGGCGGCCTGTGGCTGCTGAGCGAGTCCATGCGCACCTGGGCCGAAGCCGGCCTGGACATCGAACTGCCGGACCTGCTGGCCGCCGCTGAACTCCTGCCGCCCGGCGGTCCGCAGATTGACGCGGACTCGGACGCGTTCATTGCTCCCGGAAACATGCCCGCCCGGATCCGCTCCGCCGTGGCGGCAGACGGAGGCATACTGCCGGAGGAACCGGCAGCGGTGACCCGCTGCATCCTGGATTCGCTGGCCGCAGCCTACGCCCGCACCCTGGCCAGCGCCGCGGAGCTGTCCGGACAGCGGATCGACACGGTGCATATTGTTGGCGGGGGCTCGCAGAATGCCCTGTTGTGCCGGCTGACCGCCGAGGCCACCGGACTGGAAGTGGTGGCCGGCCCTGTTGAAGCAACGGCACTGGGCAACGTCCTGGTGCAGGCGCGGGCAGCCGGAGCCGTTTCCGGGTCCCTGGCGGATCTGCGCCGGCTGGTGGCGCAGAGCACCGAGACCATCACCTACCGGCCGGAGACTTCCTGCCCGCCGGCAGCGGGGGAGAGCCCCACCATGCGGGCGCTTTCGTCCCACAGCCGGGCCGACAGCGCGGCGTCGTAGGCGTCTTTGTTTGCCGTGGAAATCTTGCGCTTGTAGTAGTACTTGCCGGACTGCCAGTCCTCGCCGGGGACTGATTCCGCCAGCCACACCAGGGTTTCAGCACCCTGGTCGGGGGAGATCAGGAACCGGTTGAGGGCGGTCCGGTAGATCAGGCGCATGACGCTGGTGGACCCTGCGGCAAAGGAGGATGCCACCGCCCCCGGGTGAAAGGCAGCGGCGGAAATGCCGGCACTCCGGTACCTGGTGTCCAGTTCCCGGGTGAACAGGATATTGGCCAGTTTCGAGTTTCCGTACGCACGGTTCGGGGTGTACCGCCGCCGGGCCTCCAGATCATCGATGTCGAAATGGGCAAACAGGCTGTTGGCGACGCTGGAGGTGTTGATGACGCTGGCCTCCGACTCAGCCAGCCGTCCCAGCAGCAGGTTGGTGAGCAAAAACGGTGCCAGATGGTTGACCTGCAGCGTTTTTTCATGCCCGTCAAGGGTCTCTTCGCGCGCCCGCATGATGCCTCCGGCGTTGTTCACCAGGACGTCAATGCGCGGATAACGTTCCAGCAGGGAGGACGCCAGGGCACGGACGTCGTCCAGGCGGGAATAGTCGGCGAGCAAATAGTCGCTGTCCAGTTCCCGGGCCACGGCCGCGGTCTTCTCCGGGGAGCGTCCAACGATGACAACGCGGTTGCCCATACTCTTCAGGCTTCGCGCTGCTGCGGCTCCGATGCCGTCGCTGGCACCGGTGATGACAATGGTTCGCTCTGACACGGGCGGCCTTTCGGGCGGATGCGGAACTGGTGCGAAGTCTCTCCCAGTATTGCCCGGCCCAGCGGATCCGCCAATCAATGTGCTTCCCGGTGTCGCCGGATTACTCCCGGCTGCGTGTCGTTAGCTGACGCCTGAGGCGTGTAAGTAATTTTCACAAAACTGCAGGGATATGAAAGCAATTGACGCGCTGTTGGTGGCTGTGTTCTCCTAGTGACGTGAATTACACTCCCAGCGTCCGCACCAGTCTTCCCGCACCAGCCGGCCAGGTGGTGCCGTCGTGAGGATCCTCGGACTCTCCTCGGGCACCTCCGTGGACGGCATCGACCTCGCCGCCGCCGAGTTTCAGCTGCACGGAGACGCCCTCGTCCTGACGCCGCTGGGGCACCGGGAGGTCCCCTACCGGGAGCACGTGCGCACGGCGATCCAGGCAGCCATGCCGCCGTCGCCCACCAGCATGGCCGACGTGGCCCGGCTTGACACCCTCATTGGGCAGGAATTCGCCGCCGCTGCCCAGGAATTCCTGGTGGAGTCCGGCCTTCGGGCCGACCTCGTGGTTTCCCACGGGCAGACACTCTTCCACTGGATAGAGGACGGCGCCGCCCGCGGCACCCTGCAGCTCGGGCAGCCCGCCTGGATTGCACAGGCCACCGGGCTCCCCGTCCTGTCCGACCTGCGCAGCAGCGACATTGCCGCCGGTGGGCAGGGAGCACCGCTGGTGAGTTTGTTCGACACCCTGCTGCTGGCGGGCCGGGAGGCCGGAGCTGCGGCACTGAACCTGGGCGGGATTGCCAATGTCACGGTGGTTCGGCCCGGCCGGGACCCCGTGGCCTTCGACACGGGCCCGGCCAACGGACTGCTTGACGCAGCGGTCCACGCCTACACCGGGGGAGCGCATTCGGTCGACCCGGACGGCACGGGGGCCAGGGCCGGAACAGTGGACACCGCCCTCCTCGAGCAGTTCCTCGCCCATCCGTACTATGCGCAACCCGCGCCAAAATCCACGGGACGCGAGATCTTCCACGCGGCCTATCTCGATGAAGTGACCGCGGGGCGGAACATCGCCCACAACGACCTCCTGGCCACCCTGACCGAGCTGACGGCCCGAACCGTTGCCGACGCCCTCCGCCCGTACGCCCCGGCCGAGGTCTTTGTCTCGGGCGGGGGAGTCCGCAACGTGTACCTGATCGAACGGTTGCGGGAGCAGCTGGCCCCGTCCGTTCTGCGCAGCACAGCGGAACTTGGCGTCGACGCAGATGCCAAGGAAGCGTATCTCTTCGCCCTGCTCGGCTTTTTCACCTGGCACGGGCTCCCCGGCACACTTGCGGGATGCACCGGGAGCAGCAATCCACCGCAGGCCGGGCGCATTACGCCCGGCGCACACCCCCTGCGCCTTCCGCCGCCGCTTTCCGTTCCACCCCGGCACCTCACCATGTCCCGCCCGATGACCTCGCGGCCCCGCTAAGCTCCTGGAGATTCCGTGCAACCCCTCGATTTGATCGTCATTATCGCCTACCTCGTGGGCTCGGCCTGGCTGGGGCTCAAGCTGTCCGGCAAGCAGGCAAACATCAAGGACTATTTCCTGGGCGGCCGCGAACTCCCGTGGTGGGCAGTATGCCTCTCAGTGGTGGCTACGGAAACGAGCGCGCTGACCGTGATCAGCGTTCCCGCCGTCGCCTACCTTGGAAACATCACTTTCATCCAGGTGGCCATCGGGTACCTGATCGGCCGCATCATCGTCGCCGTCGTGCTGTTGCCGCGGTACTTCCGAGGTGAAATGACAACCGCCTATGAGTATCTCGGCCAGCGGTTCGGCCGCGGGATGCAGAGCACCGCCTCGGTGGCGTTCATCCTCACCCGTCTCCTGGCTGACGGCGTGCGGCTCTTTGCCGCGGCCATTCCGGTCAAAGTCATCCTCGACTCCTACGGGCTGCACCTGGGCTTCTTTCCGATCATCGCGATCCTCAGTGTCGTCACCATCGCCTACACATTCTTCGGCGGCATCAAGGCTGTTGTCTGGGTCGATGTCCTGCAGATGGCCCTCTATATTGTTGGCGGCATCGTTGCCCTGATCTTTGTCACCACAAAACTGGACGTCAATTTCTGGACCGAAGCCGCGGACGCGGGCAAAACACAGATCTTCGACTTTGCCTCAAGTCCCATCTCCGCGCCGTACGCCTTCATCACCGCGGTCATCGGCGGCGCGCTGCTCTCCACCGCATCCCACGGCGCCGACCAGATCATTGTCCAGCGGCTGCTCACCACGAGGACGCTTCGGGATGCGCAAAAGGCGGTCATCGGCAGCGTCATCGTCGTGTTCTTCCAGTTCGCCCTGTTCCTGACCGTCGGTCTGGCGCTGTGGAGCTACTACGAGCGCAGGACCATTGAGGAACTCGGCCTCACGCACAGCGACCAGATTTTCCCCACCTTTATTGTGGAGGGCCTTCCCAGCGGACTGTCCGGACTGCTCCTTGCCGGCATCCTGGCTTCGGCAATGAGCACGCTTTCGTCGTCGCTGTCGGCGTTGGCGTCCTCCACCATGTCCGACCTGTTCGAGAAGCACAGCACCCGTAAACTGACCGACCACCAGGGTCTTCGCCTCAGCCGGGTGTTCACGCTGGGGTGGGGCCTGGTGTTCATCGGCGCCGGAGCCCTGTTCACCGGAACGGACAATCCCGTGGTCGAGCTTGGCCTGTCCGTGGCCGGCCTGACATATGGCGGCCTGCTGGGTGCCTTCTTCCTGGGTCTGTGGGTTCCCCGTGCCCGCCAGGCCGACGCCGTCCTGGGCTTCACCGTCGCCGTGGCGCTGATGACCTACCTGTTCCTCTTCCAACCCGAACTGGTTGGCTTCACCTGGTACACGGCGATTGGAGTAATTGTCACCCTGGGCCTGGGATTCCTGTCCTCCCGGCGGCATCCGGCCGCGCCGGCCGAGACCAGCGTTGTGCAGACAGCGGACGCTGGCAGCGGACTGTGAGAATCTGCATCATGCCCGACGCGGCGGCGGCAGGCAGGCGCGCTGCTGAGATCATCGCTGCAGTCGTAACGGCCAAGCCGGAGGCTGTCCTCGGTTTCGCCACGGGTTCCAGCCCGGTGGCCACCTACGAAGCGCTCGCAGACCACTGCGCCGACGGGCTGAATATGAGCCGGGTGACCGGCTTTGCGCTGGATGAGTACGTCGGTCTGCCTGCCGGGCACCCGCAGAGCTACGCCTCGGTCATCGGGCGGGACGTTGTCGCCCGGCTGGGGCTTCGGCGCGGCAGCGTCCGGGTTCCGGACGGATCCGCTGAGGATTTGCAGGCGGCGTGTGCCGCTTACGAAGAGGAGATCGGGGCTGCCGGAGGAATCGATCTGCAGGTGCTGGGCATCGGCGGCAATGGACACATCGGCTTCAATGAACCGTCGTCGTCCCTCGCCAGCCGGACCAGGGTGAAGACACTCTCGCCTGGGACCGCAGCGGACAACTCGCGGTTCTTCGACGGCGATCCATCCCAGGTGCCCCGCCACTGCATCACGCAGGGGATAGGGACCATTCTGGAGGCAAAGAGACTCCTGCTCATCGCCTCCGGATCCGCCAAGGCGGCCGCCGTCGCGCAGATGGTTGAAGGACCCATCGGTGCGTTCTGTCCGGCAACAGCACTGCAGCTGCACGCCAATTCCACCGTCGTCCTGGATGAGGCCGCTGCAGCGAACCTGCTTGAGCGCGCCTACTACGCCTATGTGGAAATCAACCGTCCCGCCTGGCAGGGCCCCTGACCACAACGGCCCGGGCAGCGGGGCCTATCCGCAGGAGGGGTTTGGCGCCAGCAGCCGGCAGGCGGCCGCGACGGCTGCTTCGCGGCGGCGGCTCCGGGACTCGTCCTGCGCCTCAGGCTCGCCCGTGAACAGGAACTCCGGGGACTGGGCCCATGCGGTGGCCAGGGACAGGAGCATCGTGAGCAGGTCGTCCGGGTCCCACCGCGAGTCAATGATGCCCCGGGCCTGTGCGCGGATCACGTCCTCCTTGTCCGGACCGGGGCGGCCGCAGGGCGTCTGCGGGGCGATCCCGGGTTCGTTTTCCAGCCGCGCCCAGTCCAGCATGCGCAGGTGGTCGGGATTGTGCGCCGCATGGTCGAACATGGCTCCCACGAAGCCGGGCAAATCCAGGACGTCGGCCGGGATCCTGTCCTTCGTCTCCTGCATGTTCAGGGCGAGGACCGCGGCAAACAGCGACCGCTTGTCACCGAAATACGCATACAGGCGCTCCTTGCTGGCCCGGGCGTCGGCGGCAATCCGGTCCACGCGCGAGCCGGCAAGTCCGTAGCGCGCAAACTCGGTGCGTGCCGCTGCAAGGATGCGGGCTCTGGTGGCTTCGCCGTCGCTTCTCATACCTGTAGTATAGCTAAGCCAACCAACTAGTTCGTTTGAATGAGGATTTCCCCTACATGGACCGTACGACCACCGCCGGCGAGCCCTCCGCCGTCGACCACTCCACACATCCGCACCGCTGGATGCTTCTGGCCGTCCTGGCCCTTGCCCAGCTGATGGTGGTCCTGGACGGAACCATCGTCAACATTGCCCTTCCCGATGCCCAGCGTGAACTCGGCATGTCCGACGGCGACCGCACCTGGGTTGTCACGATTTACGCGCTGGCGTTCGGCTCGCTGCTGCTGCTCGGCGGCCGCATTGCGGATTACTGGGGCCGCAAGCGCACGTTCATGGTGGGCATGCTGGGCTTCGCCGCGGCTTCCGCCCTGGGTGGATTCGCCGGAAGCACCGAAGTGCTGCTGGCATCGCGCGGGCTGCAGGGTGCCTTCGCGGCACTGCTGGCGCCGGCATCACTGGCCATCCTCACGATTACCTTCCCTTCGGGCAAGGACCGCATCAAGGCGTTTGCCGTGTACGGTGCCATCGGTGGCGGCGGGGCTGCCATCGGCCTGCTGCTCGGCGGCGTGCTGACACAGTACGCATCCTGGAACTGGTGCCTGCTGGTGAACGTGCCGATCGCCGTCGTCGCCATTGCCGGCGGGCTGCCGCTGATCCGGGAGAGCAAGGCGCACGGCAACACGCGTTATGACCTGCCCGGCGCCGTTCTGGTTGTTGCCGGACTGGCCTCGCTGGTTTACGGGTTCGCCCAGGCCGAAGAGGGCTGGGTGCGCCTGGAAACGCTTGGTTTCCTCGCCGTCGGCATCCTCATTCTCGCCGTCTTTGTCCTGGTGGAATCCAAGGTGTCCAACCCGCTGCTTCCGCTGCGCGTCCTCACCAACCGGGTCCGCGGTGGTGCCTTCCTGGTGTCCACCCTGACCGGTGCCGCACTGCTGGGCGGCATCCTGTTCCTGGTCTTCTACTTCCAGATTGTGCTGGGCTACTCGCCGCTGAAGTCCGGACTGGCCTCGCTGCCGATGACGGTGGCCATTACCGCCGGGGCCGGCGTGCTGTCCAAGTTCCTGCCGCGCACCGGCGTGCGCGTGCCGATGACGCTGGGCCCGGTGGTTGGCGCCGTCGGCCTCTTCTGGCTCTCCTCCATCACCGTTGAGGGAAATTACGCGCTGGAGGTCCTGCCGGGCCTGATTCTGCTGGGCTTCGGCCTCGCCATGATTTTTGTGCCGCTGCAGAACGTTGCGCTGGCGGGAATCGATGAGCACGACGCCGGTGTGGCCAGTGCCGCTGTTTCGGCCACCCAGCAGATCGGCGGTTCCATTGGCACCGCCCTGTTCACCGCGATTTACACAGCCGCGGTATCCGGTTATCTCAGCACCAGGGAAGTCCTGCCGCTCACGCAGCTCGAGGCCCTTGTCAGCGGCTATTCCTCGGCGTTCATGTGGGCCGGCGCCGCCATCGCCCTGGCTGCTCCGATCAGCTTCTTCATGATCCGGCTGTCCAAGAAGGATCTGCTGGACGTTCCTGCTGTTCCCCACGTCGGCTAGTTAGTGCCCGGTCCGCAACGGACCACACTTCGCGGACCGGTTCCTGCTTTCGCAGGGTCCGGTCCGCTGGTGGTTAACCACGCTGGCGCTGAACGGCTGCTGTTTGCCGCCTGCTGTTTGCGGGCTGCTGGATTCCCGGCCTGCTCTTTTCAGACTGCTGGGTGAGCTGCGGGCGAGCCGTCGAGCCTAGTCGAGGTGGAAGACCTCAGGCAGTGCCACCATGGCCTCATCCGGACGGCGGCCGTCCATCGGTTCAAAAAGGTCTCCCATGGAGGCCTGCCAGGCGGCGTTGATCTCACGCTTGTCCATGGCTGCCTGAGCTGCGGCAAAGTCCTCGGTTTCGAGGTAGCCGATCAGCAGACCGTCCGGTTTCAGGAAAAGGCTGTAGTTGTGCCAACCTGTTTCCCGGAGGGCCTGCTGCATTTCCGGCCACACGTCCGAGTGGCGCTTCCGGTACTCGTCCATGCATTCGGGACGGACCTGAAGAGTGAAGCAAACCCGCTGCATATTGAACCTCCGTGATCATGACGGGAGCCGTTTTTAGCTTCCGCACCAGCTGTTGTAGTCTGTGTCGAGTCTAACATTGAATCGTTTTTATGAAACGTTCCAAAAGACGTCCCCGCCGCTAGGAAATCCGGCGGACCGCTAGAATCAGGAGACACAACGGCGTGCGTATAGGCAGCAAGGAAACCAAGGGTTGGAAGGCCACCATATCGGTGGCGATGTCCAACTACATCGAAGCCGGATCGATCATTGCGATCGCTTCGAGCCTGTCCCTGTGGCAGGAATACCTCGGCATTGACAACTATCTCACCGGGCTGCTGGCCGCCCTCAGCGCCAATGCTTTCGGTGCGGCTATTGGCGCAGCCATCGGCGGCCCGCTCTGCGACAGGTTTGGCCGCAAATTCATCTACACGTATGACCTTATGCTTTACATGGCGGGGGTCCTCCTCGCCGCCTTTGCGGGCAACTTCTGGATGCTGCTTGCCGCCTTTGTCATGACCGGTATTGCGGTGGGTGCCGGTGTCCCGGCGTCGTGGACCTACATTGCCGAAGAGGCCCCCGCCGACAAGCGGGCAGCGCACGTGGGCACCGCCCAGCTGGCGTGGTCCATGGGCCCGGTGATCGGGTTCGCCCTTGCCGTCCTGGTGGGTCCGCTGGGCCTGCTGGGCAGCCGCCTGATCTTCCTTCACCTCTTTGTGGTGGCCTTCATCACCTGGTACATCCGCCAGGGGTTGAAAGAATCGGTCATGTGGACCGAGGAAAAAGCGCAGGCCAAGCGCAGCAAGGCCACCGGAGGACGTGCACGGAGCAAGTACTCGGAACTCTTCACGAACCGGACCAACCTCAAGGCCCTGCTGTTCCTGTTTGGCGTCTATGCCTTCTGGAACACCGTTGCCGGTGCCATGGGCATCTTCATGCCACGGATCTACGAAGCCGTTGGCGGGTTGAACGGCGTTCAGGCCAACATGCTTCAGGTGGTGCTCTGGAGCTTCACCGTCCTGGCCACCTTCTTCGGCTTCATGCGCCTGGCGGACCGCTACAGCCGCCGGCTGCTGTACGGGATTGGAGCGGCCCTGGGCATTATCGCCTGGGTGCTGCTGGTCTTCGCGCCGCCTGTACCCCTGGTGCTCGGTGCCTTCGTGGTCCTCTGGGGCGTCTCCGCCGGCATCGGCGCGCAGGCCTTCTACGGATTGTGGGCCAGTGAACTGTTTGCCACCCGCTACCGTGCCGGCGCCCAGGGCATCCTGTTCTTCGCAGCCCGGACGGCAACCGGCATCCTCAGTTTCTTCTTCCCGACCATGCTGGCCACCGTGGGCTTTGTTCCGCTGGGCCTGACCATGATTGCGCTGCTGTTGGTGGCCGCCGTCGTGGGCGTCCTGTATGCCCCCGATACCCAGGGCAAGACGCTGCAGGAAATCGAGGTGGAGCGCTACGGCGCCGTGGTGGGGGAGTCCCCGGAACCGGTGCGCGTCCCGTCCTAAGGATCTGTTGCATCGCCGGGGACTGACCCGGCATTCTCCCGGCAGGTGGGTGTCTCAGACGCCCCGCCTGCCGGGAGTTTTGCTGTGTGAGCCCTAAACCGGGGCCTGAAGCCGTGGGCGCCTGAGCTGTGTGCCTTAGACAGTGGGGCTGCCGCAGCATATCCTGCCTGGCCTCAGCGGAAGCCGCCGTCGCTCGTCAGCACCTGGCCGATCATCCAGCGGCCCTCGTCGCTCACCAGCCAGGCAATCAGGCGCGCCGGATCGTCGGGTTCGCCGAATCTCCCGCCGGGAAAGCGCGAGAGCACTTCCTCGAGCACTTCAGGCGGCCGGTCCGCAGTATCAACATCCAGGTATCCGGTGTTCACCGGACCCGGGTTCACCGTGTTGAGGATGATTCCCCGTCGAATCAGGTCCGCCGCGACGGACGGGGTGATTCCGGCCAGGGCTGCCTTGGACGTGGCATAGGCAATTTCGTTTTCCATCACGCCGCCGTTGATCTGGCCGGAGGTCATCCAGATGACCCTGCCGCCCGGGCGGCCGTCGTGCTGCTCGGAAAAACCCTGCGTGAGCAGCAGGGTCGACCGCGCATTGACCTGCCAATGCGCATCCAGCTTGGCCGCCGTCATTTCGGCCAGCGGACCGTCGCCGCCGCTGCGCGCGTGGTTGCAGATCAGGATGTCCAGGTGCCCCAGAGCTGACACGGCCGCGCCGATGATCTGCCCGGCGCCGTCGGCTGCCGCGAGGTCAGTGCTCCCGTGGGCCAAGGCAGCGCCGTCGGCAAGGTGGGTGCGCAGCCCGCCGACGACGTCGTCAATGGCGTCCGCGCCCCACGGCTGCTGCGCGTCATGGGGGGAGTAATGGGCCAGATAAAGGCTCGCCCCCATTTGTGCGAGCCGGGAAGCAACGGCGTAGCCGATGCCCTGCCTGCGGCTGACTCCGGTGATGACGGCCGTCCGCCCGGACAGCGGAAGGCGGTCACTTACGGGAATGCTCATGCGTTCCTCCGGGATGCAGCGCTGGTGCGGGCAACGTGTTCGGGTGTGGGGAGGCCGTACCGGCAGCCCTGCCCGATGCAGCCAGGCTGGATGACGTCAGGCACTGCAGAACGTCATGCAATGGATACCGACCGCAGGGTCCGCGGCGAGAGCCGGTCCTGCAGGACGAGGGTGGCGGCGCCAAGCGCTGCGGCATCGTTGCCGTTCACGGACATCCGCACCTCCACCCGGTGGATGGCACGTGCCATGGCGCGCTTGTCCAGGGCGGAGGCGATGGTGTCGACGTAAAAGGAACCGGCGGTGGCAAAGGCGCTCCCGGCGAGGACAATGAGCTGCAGGTCCAGCAGGTTCACCATGGAGATGACGGCGCTGGCGACATAGTCCGCTGAGCGGTTGATCAACTGCAGGGCCACCGGATCACCGTTGTTGGCCGCGGTGCCCACGGCGGCGAAATCCTCGGAGACGATTCCGGTCAGCGGCAGCGTTATTTCACCGCGGGCGACGGCGTCCGCAGCCTGGGCCACAACGACCTGCGGGCTGGCGTACAGTTCCAGGCACCCGATGTTTCCGCACGGGCAGGGGAGCCCATTGGCATCAACGCTCACATGCCCGATTTCCCCGACGTTGGAGCTGACGCCCTGATAAATGGTGCCGTCCATGACAATGCCCGCGCCGATTCCGGAACCCATGTAGACCGATGCATAGCTCGTGTAGCCGGCGGTGGCTCCCAGCCAGAATTCTCCGATGGCCGCCGCTGTGGCGTCATTGTCGAACTCGCAGTGCAGTCCGGTGGTCGTGGACAGGGCCCGCCGCAGCGGGAAATCTGTCCACTCCCGGAACGACGGCGCGCCAATCATGGCTCCGGCGCTCCGGTCCAGGGGGCCGGGTGCGGCAAGGCCCATCCCGACCACGCTTTCCCGGTCCACGGCCAGGGCATCGAACAGCCGCTCAATGTCTTCCGTAATGCGGCTGACCACGGTCATGGGGGAGGCATCGCCGGGGCCGCTGACCCTTCGGCGTCCGACGACCCGCCCGCTGAGATCCGCGACCACATAGGTGATGTAGTCCTGCCCAATGTGGACGCCCAGGCCCAGGCGGGACACCGGATTCAGCTCCAGCAGCATCCGCGGCTTGCCGCCGGTGGACTCGCCGCGTCCGGCTTCCAGGACCACGCCGTCATTGAGGAGCGAACGAACCGCCGTGGAAATGGTGGCCTGAGTCAGCCCGGTCATATCGGCGAGCTCCACCCGGCTGACCGGGCCGGAAATGCGAATCAGGTCGAGGATCTTCCCGCGGGACGATTCGCGGGGGCGGGGCTGGTTCAATGGGGAGGTCCTTAATCCGGCGAGTGGGGTCGGCGGCGCGGCGGCGCTGTTAGAGCAGGCGGCGGTGCTCCGCTAGAGCAGGCGGTGGTGCTCCGCTAGAGCAGGCGGTTGGATACCGCGTCCAGCCAGGCCTCGGCAATCGCCGCGTGTCCCAGGGCCGTGGGGTGAACCCCGTCGTCGGCCAGGGTCTGCGGTGGTGCGCCTGCCGCAACGCGTGCGTTCAGGATCTCGTCGGTGCGGACAAGCACGGCGCCGAACTCCTTGGCCAGCCGGCGGACGGCGGCAATCTTGGGATCGAGGTCCTGCCGCCAGGCCTGCTGGTCCGGGTTCACCGGAAGCAGGAACGGTTCCATCAGGATGACGAGGGTGTCCGGCGCCAGCCGCTCCAACAGGGACCGGTATCTCGCCAGGAAGGTTCCTTGAGCGGTTTCCTGGCCGGCATCGTACCGGCGCCAGGTGTCGTTGATTCCGACCATGACGGACACGGCGTGCGGCGATTCCGCCAGCACGTCGGCACTCCAGCGCCGGGCAAGATCCTCCGTCCGGTCTCCACCGACGCCGCGGTTGAGGACCGCTGTTCCGGCAAGGGATCCACTCTCGGCCAGCAGGCGGACATAGCCGTTGCCCAGGCCCGCACCTGCGCCCTCACGCCGTCCGCAGTCGGTGACGCTGTCGCCCGCGAACACGAGGAGGTGCCCGCCAAGGAGCGGTTGGGCAGCAGTCATGGGGTGTCTCCTTGAAATCGAGGTGTAACTCAGATCACTTACTTTAGTCCTCAAAGTAACTTCTGCCTATCCCGGATTTGCGGAACTCCAATGCGGCGACACCTCCTTCCTGCATGCCTGGGGGAGGCGATTTGCTGCTTGGTACTTTCGAAAAATTAAGAATCAAAAATCTCTCCAGAGTTCCTTGACTCCCCTAATAAAGTCGCCTAAGAAAGTACCAGCGGTTCGGTTTGTGGTGAACCTCACATAATCCGGCGGCGCACCGGCCGTCCGAATTTTTTCCGAAAGGTACAAAGATGTCCTTCAAATTTTCCGGCACGCGCCCGGCCCGTAAGCGGCTGGGTTTGGCTGCCGCCGCGCTTGTGGGGTCCACGGCCCTGGTCCTGACC
>ERZ504995.25-NODE-25-length-17468-cov-3.770861_pt1 | contig 17468 bp, 18 predicted proteins | sample MGYA00514197_ERZ504995 | MGnify/ENA primary metagenome ERZ504995 (study PRJEB26094, sample SAMEA4028455) | Ovis aries | biome: host associated; feature: stool; material: fecal | place: Italy | collected 2012 | study: EMG produced TPA metagenomics assembly of the...
CCCCTGAGGAGCCCGAAGTCGAACCGGAGGCCGAAGAAGGCAACCCCGAAGAGGCGGAACCCGCCGAAGAGGTTGCCTCTGAGGAGCCGGAACCCGAACCGGAACCAGTCCCCGAGCCGGAACCGGCACCCGTTACCGACGAAGATGACGAGGACCTCTCCTATGAAGAGCCGCCGGCACCCGAGAATGCGGATGTCCGGGTCCTCAAGTCCTATGAGGACGGTCCCCTGAAGGACGCGGTCTGGAACTCCATCATCCGTGAGGCCACGGCGCTCGACAAGCCGCTCATCGGCTGCATGTCCGACGCGAAGGCCATCAAACGCGGCCGCACGCTGCTCATCTCCACGACGAACTTCCTCTTCAAGGCGGTCATCGGACAGGACGTCCACAAGAACGCCATCATGGAAGCCACGCGCAAAGTCCTGGGCGAGCCCCTGACGCCGCGCCTCGTCGATGAAAACGACATCCTGTCCTTCGACGAGCCGGAGAAGGACGCGGCACCCGAGACGGACGTTGCGGATGCGGACAGCACATCGCCCGATGCTCTGCCGGCGGACCTCACGAACCCCACCGAAGAGCACAAGCCGGAACGCAAACTCGTCGAAGACGAGGACGCGGAAGGCCTCTATGAAGTCAGACTCTCCGAAGAGAAGCTGGCGGAGGCCCGGCCCGTCGAAGACGATACCGACGTCAAAGTGGCGGAGCTCCACGCCGAAAGTCCGAACGGTCCCCTGACCGAGGAACAGGGCTTCACGTCGAACGCTCCGACCTTCAATACACTGGGCTCCGGCCTCGAGCTTCCGGACGATCCGGACGCCGACCGGCCCCACACGACCACCTTCACACTGCCCGACATCGACGACGTCCGCTTCCAGCCGGATGACGACGACGAGGACTACGACGACGTCCCGCCGATGCCGGATGACGCAGACGTCCCGGCCCCGAACCGGGACCTGTACCCCGAACTCGACGAGTCCGTCAGCTTCCGGTTCGCGGACCAGGAACTGCTGGGCGACGCCTTCGGCCCCGCCGAGACGCCCGCACAGGAACCGGCCGACGCCCCGACCGAACCCCTCGACCCGGCGGACGAGACCCGGGAAGAGGACCCCTTGGACGACTTCCTCGGGAACCTCGACAAAATGGGCGTCAACTACGAGCTCGAAGACTGAGCGAACCTTAGAATAACGAATCCATAAAGGAGTCAGAGATATGAAAGCGAACGTACCGAGAACCGGCATGGGTGGAAACCAGGCCAACATGATGAAGCAGATCCAGAAGATGCAGGAAGAGATGGAGCAGAAGCAGGCCGAAGTGCAGGCGACTGAGTTCACCGCTTCCGCGGGCGGCGGAGTCGTCGAAGTCTCCGTCAACGGTGCCCATGAAGTCAAGCGCATCAAGATCGACCCCGAGGTCATGGACCCCGAAGAAGTCGAGATGCTCGAAGACCTGCTCCTCGCGTCCCTCAACGAGGCGAACCGCAAGGCGGCGGAAGCCATGGAAGCTGCCATGGACGGCGCGACCGGCGGCATGAACATCCCCGGCCTGAACGGTCTCTTTTAAGGACATCCCATGAGCTACAATGTAGGCGCACTGGACACTCTGGTCGAGCAGTTCGAGCGCATCCCCGGCATCGGCCACAAGAGCGCGCAGCGTATGGCGTTCTATGTGCTGAACATGCCGGAAGAGGACGCGAAGAAGTTCGCGGATTCCATCCTCGGCGCCCGGAAGAAGATCCACCACTGTAAAAAGTGCTGCAACCTCACAGAGGACGAATACTGTTCCATCTGCCGCAACGAGGCCCGGGACCAGACCGTGGTCTGCGTGGTCGAGGACCCGCGGGACGTCGACGCGTTCGAGCGCACCCACGAGTTCAAGGGCACGTACCATGTGCTGCACGGCGCCATCTCTCCCATGAGCGGCATCGGCCCGGACCAGCTGACCATCAAGGAACTGCTGAACCGGCTCGACGGCGTGCAGGAGGTCATCATGGCGACCAACCCGACGGTGGAAGGGGAAGCGACGGCGATGTACCTCTCCCGCCTCTTGAAACCGATGGGCATCCGCACCACCCGCCTCGCCTACGGCGTGCCGGTGGGCGCCACCCTCGAGTACGCGGATGAGACGACCCTCGCCCGCGCCATGGAAGGCCGGCGGGACATTTAACAAGGCAACGCCACGAACGGAGGTGAGAAGAGTTCATGGCAGACAAGAAAAAAGGGGGCGGTCTCGAGACCGTTGCCCGGAACAAAAAGGCGTACCACGACTATTTTGTTCTCGAAAGCTTCGAAGCCGGCATCGAACTCTTCGGCACCGAAGTGAAATCCGTGCGCCAGGGCAAAGTCAACCTGAAGGACGCCTGGTGCAGTATCGAAAAGGGCGAGATCTATGTGAACGGGATGCACATATCGCCCTATGAATTCGGGAACATTTTCAACCGGGACCCCATGCGCAAGCGGCGGCTCCTCATGCACAAGCGGGAGATCAACCGCCTGTACGGGCAGCTCAAGCAGCAGGGTCTCACCCTCATCCCGCTGTCGGCGTACTTCAACCGCGGCCGCCTGAAGATCCAGGTCGGGCTGTGCAAGGGTAAGAAGAACTACGACAAGCGCGAGTCCATCGCCCGCAAAGACGCGGAACGCGAAGCGGCGCGGGAACTTCGGTCTCGAAATAGTTACTAGTTCCCACTCAGGGGCCCCCGCGCCGAGGTACGCAGGCGTGGGGAGAGAAAAAGTGGAGCGAATGTGCGCCACTTCGACGAGGGGATGAAAGGATTTCGACGGGGGTCTGGAAGTAAGATAAGCGAGCCGAGCTGAGGAATCTCGTAAAAGCCTCAAATTGTCTAAAATAAACGACAACTCTAATTACGAACTTCAGGCTGCTTAAGTAGCCTGCATCGGAACCGGGAGTACCGCGGCCCGGGGACGGTGTCATTTCAGCGGTGAACGTGAATGGCGATCCGTTCCAGTCGCCATCATGACTTCGGAACTACCGACGGTGTAAGCCTGTCAGCCGGCTCACACCCGGGGGAATCTCAATAGACTGAATACGCTCGTAGAAAGTTTTATGGAGGGCAGCTCGGACAGGGGTTCGATTCCCCTCATCTCCACCATTAAAAAAGGACGCCTTTTGGCGTCCTTTTTCTTTTTTTGCAACCAAGCGCAACGTAAATCGCCAAAACATGTTATCTTTGGTTGGTTGTCCGATATGCAACCAAACTTTACAATATTCATAGAAATCACACGAATGCGACGGCGTTCGGAGAAGAGGTGTACTATGAATATCGTTGAACTGTCGGGGGTCTGCAAGACCTATCCGGCGTTCCGGCTCGACCACGTGTCGTTCTCGCTCGAAGCGGGGAAGATCACCGGCTTCATCGGCCGGAACGGCGCCGGGAAGACCACGACTATCAAGTCTATGCTGAATCTGGTGCATCCGGACAGCGGGGAGATCTCGTACTTCGGTTTGCCGTTTTCGGACCACGAGATGGAGATCAAGCAGCGGATCGGCTATTCCACCGGAACGGTGAGCTGGTACCCGAGGAAGCCCATCCGGGAGATCGTCTCCGTCACGAAGGCATTCTACCCGAGCTGGGATGAGGAGGCCTATCGGAATTATCTGGAACTGTTCGGGCTGGACGAAGCGAAAAAGCCCATCGAACTGTCGGAGGGCATGAAGGTGAAGTTCAACCTCCTTCTGGCTCTGTCGCACCGTGCCGAGGTGCTCATCCTGGACGAGCCCACCAGCGGGCTGGACCCGTTTTCCAGAGACGAACTGCTCGAGCTCTTCATGACGCTGAAGGAACACGGCGTGACCATCCTGTTCTCCACCCACATCACGTCTGACATCGAAAAATGCGCTGACGATCTCGTGTACATCAGCAACGGGACCATACAGGCCGCCTGCTCGAAACAGGAGTTCCTCGAGCAGTACAGCGAGCCGGGAGAGACGCTGGAAGAGATCTTCCTGAGACTGGAAAAGGAGGCGAGGGCATGAACGCGCTGCTGAAAAAAGAAATGCGCCTGAGCGCGCTGCTGTTGACCTATCTGTTTATCGGCTTTGGGGTCATGACACTGGTTCCCGGTTACCCGATCCTGTGCGGCGCCTTCTTCATCACGCTGGGCATCTTCCAGAGTTTTCAGAGTGCCCGGGAAGCCAATGATATCGTCTTCTCAGCGCTGCTCCCCATCGCGAAGCGCGACGTCGTCAAAGGGAAGTATCAGTTCACGGCGCTGATCGAGCTTGCGGGATTTGCTGTCATGGCGGTCCTCACACTGGTCCGCATGACCGCGCTGGCGGATGCCGCCATCTACCGGCAGAACGCTCTCATGAACGCGAACCTCTTCTTTCTCGGTTGCGTGCTTCTGATCTTCGGGCTGTTCAACGCTATCTTCCTCGGCGGGTTCCTGAAGACGGCATACAAACTGGGGAAATACTTCGTGATCTTTATCGCCGTTTGTTTTGTGGTCATCTTCCTCGCGGAGGCCGCACACCACGTGCCCGGCCTCGGCGCGCTGAATGCCTTCGGGTTCGACCACATCGGCCTGCAGCTCCTGACGCTCCTCGCCGGAGCCGCCGCCTTTGTCGCCCTGACGTTCCTGTCGTATAATAAAGCATGCAAGGACTTTGAACGGATCGACTTATAGGAGGCAACGGCCATGTTGAAAGAAAACCTGCGGATCCTGCGCAATTTGAACGGCTACTCACAGGAGCAGATCGCCGAAAAGATCGAGATCTCCCGCCAGGCCTACGCGAAGTGGGAGAACGGCCAGACCACGCCTGACCTCGAAAAGGCGGCGCGGCTCGCGGAGGTCTACGGCGTCACGATCGACAGCCTTCTGAAGACCGAGACCATGGAAGGCGTCGGGACCATTCCGCCGGCGCCTGCCGGCAAGAATATCTGGGGCTCCGTCACGCTGGGCGACCGGGGACAGATCGTCATCCCGAAGGCGGCCAGGGACCATCTGGGGCTGCAGGGCGGCGACCGGCTCATCGTGGCCAGCGACGAACACGGGGTCGCTCTCATCCGCGCGGATTTTTTCGAGGAAAAGATGCGGGACCTCATGGCGCGTCTGTCCTCGGTCCCCGAGGAATGAGACGTCCCGTCACCATCACCAACAAAGAAAAGCGAGCTCTTTCGAGCTCGCTTTTGTTTTTGTGGTTCGGTCACCCCAGTTTGTCTCCGATGGAGGTGTCGTTCAGGAACGTGTTCACGTTGTAGAGCCAGAGGAGGTCGGTGACGCCCTCTTTGGCGATGGTGTCCGGCAGGTTGTCGTTGTAGTACCGGGGGTCGACGAGGACGATGGTCTTGAAGTAGGGCGTCAGCATCGGGATGACGCAGTTGGCGTAGGAGTCCTTCAGGACGAGCAGGACCCGTTCGGACTCGGCGCCGGTGTCGATCCGCACTTCCGCGAAGTTGCCGCCGAAGAACACGTCGTACTGGCTTTTCTCCTTCAGCTTCGAGGCGTCGAAGAGGGTGGACGACTTTTTGTCCTCGTTCACGTACGTGACGACGAACTTCTGCTCTTTCTCGGGCACCGTGATCGAGATGGTGTCACTCGCCTGGAAGATGCCGGAGGTGGAAGCCATCGTGCCCTGGAACGAGTTCGTCACGGGCATCGTCTTGTAGGAGACGGCGTCCGGCACGAGGCCCATCGTCAGAGCGATCTCCCGGAAGGCCACTTCCGCGGCGATCGCGGTCCAGTGGTGGTCCGTCCGGTAGTAGAGGAGCGTCGGGTCGGAGACCGCCTTCAGAGGTGTCACAAGGTCGACGCACTGTACGTGGTGCAGGTTCTTGTAGACGGCTTCGATCTGCCGCGTCTGGTTCGTCACCGGCGCGCCCGTCGGCAGGTAGTTCTTCAGGAGCTCCGTGGCGTTCGGCGCCAGAGCCATGTAGGAACGGATGTCCCCGCTCTTCGCCGTCACGAGGTTCATGGTGTTCAGGGTCCGCGTCATGCGGGCGTCGTCCCACGTGGAAGGTTTCTCGAACAGGAAGTGGTCCTTCCCGATATACACGCCGTTCACCTCGCGTTTCCCGACGAACCGGTCGATGCCGGCGCGGGTGCGCACGAGGAAGTCCCGGCCAAGGAACTGGTCGGACAGGTAGGCTTCGGTGTCCTCCATGAACTTACCGCTCGTGATGGACGACAGGCTCAGTGCGGGCCGCCCGGCGAGGTACCGGTTCTCGTTCGCACTGTACGTCCGGTCCTTCGCGATGAGCGAGCCGACCGCCAGCAGGACCGCCAGCAGCGTCACGACGGCCGCGGCGCGGAAGGTCCAGAGCCGGTCTTCCCGCCGAAGCGCTTTGCTATTCTGTTTTTGGCGTTGTTTCTCAGCCATGGTCAGAACTCCTTGTCTGGGTGGATCGCGAACTTAGAAGCGGAAGTACAGGAACGGGTTGTAGGTCTCACTGACCATAAAGGCCACGCAGAGGGCGAACAGCAGGGGGTAGGCGAGGACCTTCGCCCGGCTCACCCACTTCGGGTCGAAACGGTCGAGGATGTGGCGATACGCGGGTGTCGCGCAGAACGCGCCGAGCACCAGCACCGTGAGGTTCGTGGACAAGAGGTATGCGCCGTTGCCGTCCGTCCAGCCGGCCGCGCCGCCGAACATGGCTTTGAAGTACAGGAGCGCGCCGGTGAGGTCGGGGGCCGAGAACAGCACCCAGCCGAACATGACGAGGACCAGGGTAAGAAGCCAGCGGACGGGGGTCGGGATGCGGGTCAGTAAATCGCCCAAAACGTACTTTTCCACGATGAGCAGCACGCCGTAGAACACGCCCCACAGGACGAAGTTCCAGGCCGCGCCGTGCCAGAGGCCGGTCAGCAGCCAGACGACCGCGAGGTTGAAGATGACCCGGGGCGTCTTCCGCCGGTTGCCGCCGAGGGGGATGTACACATAGTCCCGGAACCAGGAGGACAGGGAGATGTGCCACCGGCGCCAGAAGTCGGTGATGGAGGTGGCGATGTACGGGTACCGGAAGTTCTCCCCAAACTGGAAGCCAAACATCTGCCCGAGTCCGATGGCCATGTCCGAGTACCCGGAGAAGTCGAAGTAGATCTGCAGCGTGTAGCAGGCGATGCCGGTCCACGCGGTCAGCGCGCTGAGGGACCCGACGTCCATGCCCTGAATGCCTGAGTAGACGGCACCGAGGGTGTTCGCGAGCAGCAGTTTTTTCGCGAGGCCGACGACGAATCGCGCCATGCCGCGGGAATATTTCACGAGGCTCTCTTTCCGCCCGACCAGCTGCTCCTCGATCTCCTTGTACTTGACGATGGGGCCCGCGATGAGCTGCGGGAACAGGGAGATGTACAGAGCGAAGGACACGAGGTCCTTCTGGACCCGGATCTTTCCGGTGTAGAGGTCGATGATGTAGGAGAGGATCTGGAACGTGTAGAACGAGATGCCGATGGGCAGCGGCAGCGAGAGCGCCGGGATGTGTGCTCCGAACAGGCCGTTCACGTTGTCGACCACGAAGTCCGCGTACTTGAAGAAGCCGAGGACCGCGAGGTTGTAGATGACGTCGATGACGAACTGGAACCTCGCAAGGCCGGTCCGGCCGTCCGCCAGGGCGTTGTCGATGACCCGCCCTGCCGCGAAGTTGAACAAAATGCTCAGGAGCATCAGGACGATATACACCGGCTCGCCCCATGCGTAGAACACGAGGCTGGCCAGCAGCAAGATGCAGTTTTTGACCGTGACGTTCTTCGTGAGCGCCACGCCGACTCCGTAGTAGAGGAGCAGCGTCAGCGGCAGGAACGCCATCAGGAAGGTCGAGGAACTGAATACCATAGTGTTACGTCCTTTTGCTTTCTTTCGTCTGTCGTTTCGTCAGGTCACAGTGCTTTCCGGAACGCGTCATAGAGCGCGTCCGCGTTCGTCGCGGTGCAGTAGAACAGCGTGTTGCCGCTCACTTCGAGGATGCTGTCCTCGAGCAGCGCGTACTGTTCCGGCGCGTAGTTCTTGTAGAGGTTTTTCTGGTTGGCGATATACGTCTCCACCGCCCCACGGAACTCCTCCGCGTCTTCGGCGTCCTTCAGTTTGACGACGAGCAGTTCGGAGACGTCCATGATGTCGGTGTTCTCGTAGTAGACGAGGCCGTCCGTTTTCGAGAGATCGAAGCCGAAGGCTTTCGCCGCGTCGGCGTTGGTCTTCTTGTCCATCTGGCCCTCTTCGAGGAGCTTTACGGCAGGAGCGGCTACATCGCCCACGGGCTTGTCCGTGCCGCCGGAGCGGGACAGGACCAGGAACGTGATGAAGGCGATGAGGGCTGCCACACACAGGACCTCGAGGACCGGGTACAGTTTACGGCTCATCGGCGCACCTCCGTGTAGACAAAGGGCAGGTACTGTTCGGTGTAGAACCGGTACTTCGGGTGGACCCCGTCGGGGTCATAGTAGTTCTCGTGGAAGGACTGGAAGAGCGGGTCGTAGTCGACATAGGTGACGCCGACCTCCTTGCACATCTCCCGCATGAGCTTGTTGTAGTCCGGGATGTATTTCGTGAGAGGCTCTCTCTGGTTGGCCTTTGCGGTGACGGGCCAGATGCTGTCGACGAAGATCTTCGTGTTCGGCAGCCGCTGCTTCAGGGTCTCGAGACACTGCTTGTAATCCCGAATGAAGTACGGCGCGCGGTCCATGTGGTCGAGGTCGTTCTCGCCGTAGTGGAGGACGAGGTACTGCGGGTTGCGGGCGACGATGGTGCCCATGTTCTTCTCGAGGTGTTCCGTACCGACGCTGACTTCCGCGATGACCTGGGACTTGTCGAGGATGCTGTACTCGGTGAGCGCCTTGACGAGACTGTCCCCGCAGATGAGGGTGTCCCGGAAGGCGGCACGGAAGTTGCCGTCCTGGATGGCGCTGGTCGTCTGTGCCGCGGCGGTGGTCGCCTCCTGCGAGCGGAGCGCGTTCTCGTTCTCCGCGACGTCCTCCTTTTCCTGTGCCTGCAGGTAGGCGAGGCCCGGTTTCGTGTCGACGTCGTCCGGCGCCCGGCTCGACATGGTGGTGACCATGCGGAACACGAGGAGCCCGAAGACCACGAGAACGGCCAGGGCAGCGGCAAGGAGGGCCGCGATGGATGTCTTCTTCATAGGAAAAACCTCTCGGTGGTTATGATAAGTTCAACAGTCATTATATTACTAAGGAGCGAAAAAACAAGTGAAGAGCGGTCTATTTTACAGAAAGATGATGTCGGAAAAACAAAAACTCCCTGACGGATGTCAGGGAGTCATGGTTCGGAGTCTGGTGCGATCTCCGGGTCAGTCTTTGATGATGCCGGCCATCTTGAGCGGTGCGAGCGGGTCATGCTTGAACTCCGCATTGCCGCGGGTGGAACCGCCGTCTGCGAGGACGTCGACCGCTGCGAGGTAGCCGTTGCGCGGGTCGGCGCAGGTGGCGATGCAGTAACCGAGCTCATCGGCTTCGCCCATACGCTCTTCGCAGGCTTTCTTGATGAGATCGCCGCCGTGTTCCACTTCGGCGTTGCCCATGGCCGTGCGGATGAGGCCGGGAGAGACGGAGACGACGCGGATGCCGCGCGGACCGAGGTCGAAGGCGGACTTCGCCGCATACCAGGTGACGAAGTTCTTCGAGAAGCTATATGCCATGCCGGCGGACATGTAGTCGTCGGAGATCTTACCGGCGAGCTTCATGAAGAAGTTCACGAACTTGTCTTCGTCCTTGTCGGCCCACTTGTAAGCGAATTTGACCGCTTTGGTCATGAAACCGGGCAGAGCATAGGCGGAGTTGGAGGCGACGTCACAGATGACGGAGCCCTTGTCCATGTATTTCGCGAATTCCTGGTTGACGTAGACGGTGCCCATCGCGTTGATGCGGAACAGCTTTTCGGCATTCGTCATGGACGGGGACATGCCGGCGCAGTTGATGACCTGCTTGATGACGCCCTGCTCAGAGGCAAACTTCGCGAGTTCGGCGACGCTGGCTCTGCTCGAGGTGTCACAGGTCTTGTAGATGGCTTCGACACCGGCCTCTTTGAGCTCTTCGCAGGCGGCAGCCAGCTTGCTCTCGGTACGGCCGGAGATGATGACGAGACGGTCTTTGATGTACTTCGCCGTGGCAAGGCCCATGCCGGAGCCGCCGCCGGTGATGACACATACTTCTTTCATGGTTGGTTCTCCTTTCGGGTGTGGGCGATATACGCCCTGTAACATGATTTGACACTATTATTATATAGAATCGTCAAACATTTAACATCCGCAATTATGAGTATTTTCCTTAGTCAATTTGGTCACTTTGTAGGGGAGGAGAACGAGTGCCGCCGAGACGTTTGGGGTCCCTCGCAGAGGGGGTTCGGTTGGCAAACGGATCGGCGGCCTCGCTCGACGAAACCCGATGGGCACCAAAAGCCCTGGTCCTGACAAAAAAACTCCTGCCACAGAGTGACAGGAGTTTCGAAGAATCAGGTTGATTTACATCTTGTAGGAGCCGTAGAAGCCGAGGGCGGCGAGGGCGACACCGAGGATGTACTCCCAGACCGGAGTGCCGGCCAGAACGGTGGCGGCGGAGGTCCAGGCACCGTCGAGCATGAAGAAGTTCTGCAGGACGATGATGATGGCGGAGGCCAGGACGAAGCCGATGATGCCCCAGTAGGACTGGATCTCGTACTTCTTGAGGAGCATCTCGATCAGCTTGGCGACGGCCCAGATGCCGACGGCGGTACCGATGAGGAACGCGAGGGCGATGAGGGCGTCATTGCCGCGGGTCGTGGAGTCGGCGTTCGTGAGGTCGCCGATGGCGCCGTAGATGGGGGTGTAGTAGCCGAACGTCATGAGGAGCGCGGAACCGGAGACACCGGGGATGATCATGGTGGCGGAGCCGATGGCGCCCATGAAGATGACGGTGAGGAACTTGATCGGGCCCATGTGGCTGAGATTCGCGTTACCGCCCTGTCCGAGGAACAGCATGCCGATGACGAGCGCGAAGGTGATGAGGCAGATGACCACATAGAGCGGTTTGACCGGGTCTTTCTTCACGCGGGCGATGAGCATGGGCATACCGCCGAGCACCGCGCCGACGAACAGCATGATGGTGGCAAAGGTGTATGCGTCCAGGCAGTAGGTGATGACCTTGCTCATCGAGAGGATGGCAACGCCGACACCGACGAGGACGGGGAGGAGCGTGAGGACGCTCTTCTTGAACTGCTTGAAGATGTTCGAGATGGAGCCGATGACCTTCTCGTAAATGCCGAGGACCAGCATCAGGGTGCCGCCGGAGACGCCGGGGATGACGTTCGCGGTACCGACGATGAAGCCCTTCACGATGTCGAGGAGCCAGTCGAGACCTTTGTTCTTCGGCTCTTTGACAGCGACTTCTTCAGCAGGTGCTGTAGTTTTTTCGCTCATTTGAATTCATTTCCTTTCAGTGTTGTCTGTGAGCGGTAAATCGCCCACGAAAGCTTACTCCGAAATTATAGCACTTTCACGGGAAATGTAAATGTGCTATAATTCACGGCAGTATTATTGTTTACAGAAAGGAGCGGTGGCGATGGACCTCGTGCTCGGCAGTACCGTCGAAGTCAAGAAGCCGCACCCGTGCGGCGGAAAAGAGTTCACCCTGACCCGCGTCGGCATGGATGTCAAACTGAAATGCACGACCTGCGGCAGAGAAGTCATGCTCCCCCGTAAGAAAGCGGAAAAGGCCATCAAAAAGGTCCTGACCGTACCAGAGGAGGCGAACCCCGGTGTTTGAGAACCTGGCCGGTGTCGAGGGACGTTTCCTCGAGCTCGAACAGCAGCTCGCGGACCCCGAAGTCGTCTCCGACATCAAGAAATACACAGCGCTCCTGAAGGAGCATAAGAATATGACGCCCATCGTCGAGACCTACCGCGTATATAAGAAGGCGGAAGAGGACCTCGACGAGGCGAAGGCCATCCTCGAGGACTCCGGCGCCGACGCGGACCTCAAAGAGCTCGCGAAGGAGGAGGCGTCCATCGCCAAAGAGACCCTCGAAGAGACGGCGGAGAAGCTCAAAGTCCTGCTGCTGCCGAGAGACCCGAACGACGACAAGAACGTCATCGTCGAGATCCGTTCCGGCGCCGGCGGGGAAGAGGCCGCCCTGTTCGCGGGTTCGCTCCTGCGCATGTACACCATGTACGCGGAGACCCACGGCTTCAAAACGGAGATTTTAAGCTCCAACCCCACGGAACTCGGCGGGTACAAGGAAGTGTCCTTCGAGATCACGGGGGACGGCGCCTACTCGCGCTTCAAGTTCGAGTCCGGTGTGCACCGCGTGCAGCGGGTGCCCGAGACCGAGAGCCAGGGGCGCATCCAGACGTCCACCGCCACCGTCGCGGTCCTGCCGGAAGCGGACGAAGTGGAGCGGCGCCGGCGGTCAGCACATCAACAAGACCGACTCCGCCATCCGCATCACCCACCTGCCCACGGGCACGGTGGTCGAATGCCAGGACGAGCGGTCCCAGCATAAGAACAAGGAGCGGGCGCTCAAGATCCTGTCCGCCAGACTCCTCGAAGTCGAACAGCAGAAGCACAAGGACGAGATCGACTCGGCCCGGCGCGCCCAGGTGGGCACCGGCGACCGGTCGGAGCGCATCCGGACCTACAACTTCCCCCAGGGAAGGGTCTCGGACCACCGCATCGGCCTCACGCTCTACAAGATCGACGCCATCATGAACGGCAACCTCGACGAACTGATCGACGCCCTCATCACCGCCGACACCGCAGCCAAACTCGAAGCTGCAGGGGAATAATCATGCAAACGTTGAAACTGACCAATTCCAAACAGGATATCAAGACTGCCGGCAAGCTGTTGAAAGACGGCGAACTGGTGGCCATCCCGACGGAGACCGTGTACGGTCTTGCGGCGGATGCCCTGAACGGGGAGGCCGTCGCCAACATCTTCAAGGCGAAGGGCCGTCCGATGGACAATCCGCTGATCGTCCACATTGCGGACCTCTCCCAGGTCGACGACCTCGTCGCCTTCGTGCCGCCGGTCCTCGAGGACCTCGCGAAGGCCTTCTGGCCCGGTCCGCTGACCGTCATCCTGGAGAAGTCGGACCTCATTCCCGACGAAGTCTCCGCCGGGCTCGACACGGTCGCCATCCGCATGCCGTCCCATCCGGACGCCCGGGCCATCATCAAAGCGGCCGGGACTCCGCTGGCGGCGCCCTCCGCCAACACCTCCGGCATGCCGTCTCCGACGACGGCCGCCCACGTCCTGCACGACATGGACGGGAAGATCGCCGCGGTGGTCGACGGCGGACCCTGTGAAGTCGGCGTCGAGTCGACGGTCCTGACCCTCTGCACCCGGGTGCCCCGCATCCTGCGGCCCGGCCGGGTCACACCCGAGGACCTCTTCGACGTGCTCGGCGAAGTGGAAGTCGACGACGCTGTCCTCGGACAGCTGGCGGAAGGCGCGGTCGCCGCGTCCCCCGGCATGAAGTACAAACACTATTCCCCGAAAGCGGAAGTCTACATCGTCGACGGTTCCGCCGAGGGGTTCGCGAAATACGTCAACGAAAAGGTCGCGGAGCGGGCCGCCGAAGAAGCGGCTGTCGCTGCCCTCGTCTTCGACGGGGAAGAGTCCCTCGTGAACTGTGTGACCCTGCCCTTCGGCGCCGAAGACGACTCCCTCGGCCAGGCGGAGCACCTGTTCGACGACCTGCGGAGAGCCGACGAACTGGGCGTCTCGGACATCTATGTCCGCTGCCCCTCGGCGGAAGGCGTCGGCCTTGCCGTCATGAATCGCCTCCTCCGCGCCGCGGAATTCCGCATCATTGAAGTAGATTAAAGGAAGAGCAGTTACCATGAGAAAAGCCATCGTCATCGGCCTCACCGGCCAGACCGGTGCCGGCAAGACCACCGTCGCGGACGGACTCCGGCACTTCGGCTATCAGGTCATCAAAGCGGATGAGATCGCCCGGCTCGTCACCGAGAAGGGCTCCCCCGTCCTGCAGGAACTGGCCGCCGTGTTCGGCGCCGACATCCTGACCGAGGACGGTTCTCTGGACCGGGCACTGCTCGCCGAGCGGGCCTTCGCCTCCCCCGAGGAGACGAAACTCCTGAACGGAGTCACGCACCCGGAGATCCTCCGTCTCATCAACAAGAAAATCAACGGCGCATTTTTCGATGGCTATGAGGGCGTCATCCTCGACGCGTCCCAGCTCTTCGAGTCCGGCCTCAACGAACGCTGCACCCTCGTCGTGTCCGTCGTGGCACCGGAGGACGTGCGCCTCAAGCGCATCATGGAGCGGGACGGCATCTCGGAAGAGAAGGCCCGTCTTCGCATGAGCGCCCAGTACCCGGAAGAGTTCTTCCGGACCCATTCGAACTACGTCATCGAGAACACCGGCACGGAGGAGGACCTCCGGATGCAGCTCCGTCAGCTCGCCGGACTGTTTGAAGAACATATTGCGGGCGAGCGGTAGATCGCCAAAAGGAGAACCACCTTGTCCATACGAAAACACGGCTGTGGCTGCGGCTGCTTCCACGGCATCCTGTCCCTCATCCTGAGCCTCGTCATCATCGCGGCGGTCGTGCTCACGGTGCGGGAAGCATTCTACCAGTACACCTACCCGGTGAAGTACGCGTCCTACGTCGAGGACGCCTCCGCGGAGCTGGGTGTGCCGGAGACCCTCATCTACGCGACCATCCAGGTCGAGAGCCACTTCGACCCCGAAGCCCGTTCGGAGGTCGGCGCCAGAGGCCTCATGCAGATCACCGAAGAGACCTTTGACTGGCTGCGCACCAAGGAGACCTTTGGCAGCGACACCCTCACCTTCGAGGACCTCGACAAGCCGGACATCGCCATCAACTACGGCACTTACTTCCTGAAGCTCCTCCTCGAGGAATTCGACGGCGATGTACCGACCGCCATGTCCGCCTACCACGCGGGGCGCGGCAGCGTCCACTCCTGGCTCGAACAGGGGAAATACTCCTCGAACGGGGAGACCCTCGACGAGATCCCGAAAGACGACACGGCCTACTACGTCCAAAAGATCCAGCGGGCCATGGGCGTCTATGAAAAACGGCTGAAAGAACAGGCCGAAGAGAATGAGAACGTGCATCGCCTCCGGGCAAACTTTGCGAAGTTCGTCGACGCGTACGTGGTGCCCCTCCTCGACAGTTTCTTCGACCGCTTCAGCGGCAGTTTCGCTAATAAACTCCAGTCCCTGACGTACCTCGCCGGGGCCGGACGATGATAGAAAGTGTGAACACCATGGCAGAAAAAAGCAAAGCAAAAGCTCTGAAAGAAGAGCTCTTCTACGCGCCGAAACACATGGCGACGGTCGTGGAAGAAGACCTGTTCCCGAAGGCGGACGTCTTCGCGGAAGGCTACAAAGAGTTCATGTCGAACTACAAGACCGAGCGGGAGATCACCGCGTTCTTCAAGGCTGAGGCCGAGAAGAGAGGCTACACCGAGTTCGACAAGACGAAAACCTACAAGCCCGGTGACCGCGTCTACCGCGTCAACCGGAACAAGTGCATCATCCTGACGGTCTTCGGCAAAAAGCCGCTGAGCGAGGGCCTGCGCATCGCGGCGTCCCACATCGACTCCCCGCGCCTCGACCTCAAACCGAACCCGCTTTACGAGAAGGATGAACTCGCGTTCTTCAAGACCCACTATTACGGCGGCATCAAGAAGTACCAGTGGACCACCATCCCGCTGTCTCTCCACGGCGTTATCGTCAAGGGCGACGGCACCACGGTCACCGTCAACATCGGCGAGGACGAGGGCGACCCGCAGTTCGTCATCACCGACCTTCTGCCGCACCTTTCGAAGGAGCAGGAGAAGCGCACCCTCGGCGACGCCATCAAGGGCGAGGAACTGAACGTCCTCGTCGGCTCCCTGCCCTTCAAGGGTGAGGAGGAGTCCGAGCTCGTGAAGCTCAACATCCTGAAACTCCTCAACGAGAAGTACGGCATCGTCGAGAAGGACTTCCTGACCGCTGAACTCGAACTGGTCCCGGCCTTCAAGGCCCGCGACATCGGCTTCGACCGCTCGCTCATCGCCGCCTACGGCCACGATGACAAGGTCTGCAGCTACCCCGCCGCCATGGCGAACTTCGAAGTGGAAGACCCCGAGTACACGGTCGTCACCATCCTGACCGACAAAGAGGAGATCGGCTCCGATGGCAACACCGGCCTCAACTCCTCCTACTTCAAGTACTTCGTCGAGGACCTCGGCGAGAACGCCGGCATCCCCGGCCACGACATCCTCTCCGCGTCCGAGTGCCTGTCCGCCGACGTCACCGCCGGCATGGACCCGACCTACCCGGAACCGATGGAGGCCAACAACGCGTCCTACATCTCGAAGGGCGTCTGCATCTGCAAGTACACGGGCTCCCGCGGCAAGTACTCGACCTCGGACGCCACCGCGGAGTTCTTCGGCAAGGTCCGTAAGCTCCTCGACGACCAGGGCATCGTCTGGCAGACGGGCGAGCTCGGCAAGGTCGACGCGGGCGGCGGCGGAACGGTCGCCATGTACCTCGCGGCCCTGGACATCGACGTCATCGACATCGGCACGCCGGTCCTCTCCATGCACGCCCCCTACGAGGTCATCTCGAAGCTGGACCTCTACTCGACCTACCAGGCGATGTACGCCTTCTTCGACCAGAAGTAAATACGATCATAAAGCAAAAACCCGCCGGTCTGGTCCGGCGGGTTTCTTGGTTTTGGGATTCGTTAGGTTTTGGGAAAGGTATTCTATGTCTTTGAGAAGGAGAGGAGGTATGTGTTTCCAGAAAAGCTCTCGTTCTGGTTTTCATTTTAGCCCGCTAAAATCCTGCCAACAAGCCCCCATGGGGGTTATTTTTCAAAAGTCGAGACACTTTTCCACGAATGTCTCATTTTGGGCTTGGTCTTACTTTATATGATTGGAACTTCATTGCGGGTAGACTCTTGCTCGCCTTCTTCGACCAGAAGTAACTCCAAATGAAAACCGGACCTCTGGGGCCCGGTTTTCTGGTTACTTATGGAACAGCTGCTTCAGGGCTTCTGTTCAGAGAGGATCGTTTTCTCCTGCAGACAAAAATTCATGTGATAAAGTTGGTTGTTCTCAAAACACATGTCAGCAATCGATTTTCCAGAGTTTGCCATGTGTTATACAGTCAACTACCTTGTCAGAACTCGCAAAATGCATGTCAAATCAATACTTTTAAAAACCTGCCATGTAAATCGCCACAGTATATATGAGAGGTCCATATGGGAATAGACTCGTTTAGATGAAAATTTACATGGCAGAAAAGAAAAAAGCTAATTCTGCCATGCAAATTGAAAAACTTGCACGTCTACCACAGCCGATAATACATGGCAGTTATCGGCTATAATGATTCTGCCATGTATTCCTGAGAAACGGCGGCTTGCCCGGCATTAACATTCTACTCGCCATTGGTAGTATTCGGATTGCCGAAAGAAAATCGGCGATCTATTAAATAAATGTGCCGGGTTGGCGTTTCACATTTTCACTGCAACCGGCTAATATAATAATGAGAGCAA
>ERZ504995.26-NODE-26-length-17326-cov-4.343466_pt1 | contig 17326 bp, 15 predicted proteins | sample MGYA00514197_ERZ504995 | MGnify/ENA primary metagenome ERZ504995 (study PRJEB26094, sample SAMEA4028455) | Ovis aries | biome: host associated; feature: stool; material: fecal | place: Italy | collected 2012 | study: EMG produced TPA metagenomics assembly of the...
GGCCGGCCGGGATCGCCGTGGAGACGTACGCATCGGATCCCGTGACGGCCGACGTCGTCGTGCTGGCTACCGGAGCCTGGCTGCCAAAACTCGCCAAGCCGCTGGGAGTGCGTACCTTGGTGCGGGCCGGACGCGGCTATTCCTTCAGTGTCGCGACCGACGAGCCGGCCGAGTTTCCCATCTATCTTCCCGCCCGGCGTGTGGCGTGCACGCCGTACCAGGGGCGTCTGCGGATTGCAGGAACCATGGAGTTCCGGGGACCGGACGAGCCGCTGCAAACGGGGCGGATCCAAGCCATCCTCGACTCGGTCCGTCCGCTGTTCACCAATATGGATCTGGAGAACCTGCAGGACATCTGGGTGGGTCCGCGGCCCGTGACGCCCGATGGACTGCCGCTGATTGGAGCCACCCGCTCTCCCGGGGTCTTCGTGGCGGGCGGGCACGGCATGTGGGGCATTGTGCTCGGCCCGGCAACCGGCAAGTTGCTGGCGGAACAAATTGTCACAGGGACGGTGCCGAAGCAGATCCGGCCGTTTGACCCGCTCCGCTGACCTGCTTTTACTGTCCGTCGCTGTACACCGCTTTGACGGGCGGGGCACGGAATGTGGGGCACGTAACGGGGCACAGAATGTGGCGCAGGCGGTTGGGAATTGGGCACAGGTATTCGGCTGAAAAAGTAGGGTATTTCTATCACCCGCAAAGGGCCGTTTTCAGGCTTTTTCTGCCTGTTTTGGAGCCGGAAATGTCAGTGCCGGGTGAAAGCCTGAAGACATGGATCAGAACGGATCTCTTCCCGGCAAGGTTGCCGGCAGCGGACAGGTGGCACCAGTCAGCCTGTCGGTTTACGCTGCCGATCCTGCTCCTGCCCGTGAGGATCCTGCCGTTCCATCACAGGCCGCCCTCACCGGGTCCCTGGCCTTACACGCGGTGGAGTCCCTGAACCAGGACGAAGCCGGCGCCGTGCTCTCCCGCCTGGATCACCTGATCCGGTGGGCGCAGGCCCAGCAAGCCAAAACCCTCACCCGCCTGCAGGTCCTGTTCCGGGACGAATACCTCCACGACACCGGCCTGCTCGATCCCGGTCTCGCGTTCAGCCTCGCCGCGGAAGAAGCAGCGACCATCCTGCACATGCCCACGAACACGGCGATGATGCTCATGAGCGAAGCCGGAACCCTCTGCACCACCCACACCGCCACCCTGAAGGCCCTGGAATCCGGGCACATCAGTTACGGGCACGTCCAGACCCTGGTTGATCAGTCCCAGAACATCCCGCCCGCAGACCTGCCCGGCTTCGAAGCCCAATTACTGGGGCTGGCCCCGGAGCAAACCCATCCCCAGTTCCGGGTCCGGGCACGGCGGCTGCGGGAGAACACGTATCCCGAAACCATCGTCGTCCGCCAGCGCAGTGCCTTTGACCGGCGCCGGGTAACCCTGCAGCCCGAGTGCGACGGGATGTCCTGGCTCTCGGCCCTGCTGCCGGCCCAGAAAGCGCAGGCGTTCTTCAACCAACTCAGCACCGCCGCCCGAGGTGAGCAGGCCGCCGGCGATCCACGCACTGTGGATCAGCTCCGGACAGACATCATGACAAGCCTGCTCGAAGGCCACGACAGTGATGATTGCGGCGAAGACTGCACCACGGCAGGCACAGGCACCCACACCGCCACCGATACCGCTGCTGGCGTCGGCACCGGGACCAATACCGCCGCCGGCGCCGGCCGTCAGGGGCCCGGAGCTGGACCTGGGCCTAGTCCTGAACCCGCAGCTGGATCTGGAGCCGGTTCCGGCACTCGTCTTGGCAATCGTTCCGGGGTGGGTAAAAAGGGTCAGTCAACGGGAGGGACGTCAACGGGAGGAACAGGGTGCGGCGGCCATGGTTCCCGGGCCCGGACGGAGATTCTGGTCCTGATCAGCGCCGAGACCCTCTTCGGCGCCGACGACCAACCCGCCGAACTGCACGGCTACGGACCGATCAGCCCGGTCACGGCACGAAAGATGGCCCGGGACGCGGCGAAATGGACACCGGTGGAACGGGACCCGAAAACCGAGGAATTCCTGCGGATCGGCCGGAAACGGAAAGTACCGGACCGGCTGAAGCAGGTGCTGCGGGTCCGCGACGGAACCTGCCGGTTCCCCGGCTGCCGAACCAACGCTGTGATCTCCGAAATCGACCACACCACACCCTGGGCGCAGGGCGGCGCCACCGATCATGACAATCTGGAGCATTTATGCCGGCGGCACCACATGTTCAAAACCAAAGGTTTCTGGAAAGCCTGCCAACCCAGTCCGGGAATCATTGAATGGACCTCACCCGGGGGACGCAAGTACCGCACTGAACCCCACCTCACCCTTGCTGCAGGAGCATCGGCAAAGTTCTCCGTTGCCGGGGATCCAGCGGCTGAGGGAGAGACGGGTGGACTGGGTCGGGTATCCGATGTGGGTGTCGCGGCGAGCAGCGACCCTGATGGTTACGGGGATGCCCCGCCGCCTTTCTAGGACGCTCAAGAAGCGGTCCCTCAAAATGCGGGTCCTCAAGAATGCGGGTCCGCCTAAATGCGGGCGGGTCGGCCTGAATGCGGGTCCTTGTGAACATACGGTCCGTTCTGAACACCTGACCCCATCCAAATACCCGGCTTTTCCACCTGGTCTTCCTAGATGCCTCCGCCTCTGCGCACACGCCGAACAGACGGGAGCGGCCCTGAGTTCTCGGCGGCAGCCGCCGTGCCGTTTGCCCCTGTGTTGTCTGGGCCGCGTGTGCCTGCCGGGCCTGAGGGTCCCCCGGTGCCCCCGGTACCCGCGGCGCCAGCCTCAGTCTGCGGTTGCGCGCCCGTACCGCCGTCGTCGCGATGGGCTGTGTTGTACCGATGGGAAGCAGCCAGCCACAATACGGCGCCAGCAATCGGCAGCAGAATCACCACCGCAGCCCAGAACCACCGGGAAGAACCGGAAACCCAGCTGGAATTGGCAACACTGAAGAGCGCACCGAGCGCCAAGGTGATGTACAAGACCACGGACGTACAGACCAGGGGAGCCCACATCAGGTATTCGATCGGCATAGGGAAAACCTTGCTCCTTCTTCATGAACAGAGACCAAACAAGCGATGAAGGACAACCACATCCCCAGCTGCTGCACCCCATGTTTGTGCTTCAGCCCGCCAGTCCAGAATAGGATCTACTGCCGCCCCAGCACCTCATACCCAGTGATGACATCCAGAGTCCGTGTCTCCACCTTCCGCAGGGTGCGATGTCGGGAGAAACTGGGCCAAACCTTAAGGTGTAGGCATGAGCACCATTGCACCGCCTCCTGCCCGACTTCGCCCCAGCACACTCTTTCAAGGGCTGGCGGCCGCCCTGAGCATTCCCCTGGCGCTGGTCGTTCCCCTGTGGATTACGGCGGGGCGCACCCTCTTTGGCGTTGAGGGGCCGATGGTAGTGATCTTCACCGCCACTGTGGGACCATTTTTGGCTATCCTCCTCCTGGTATCGGCGGTTCGCATCACGGTCTCGGCAACCCGTCGCCCAACCTTTGGGGCACCGCTGCGCACATCCTTCCTGCTGCTGGCTGTCTGGGTGGCGGGAGGCGCGCTGGGATTCCTGGTGCCCGACGTCGGTGGGCCGTCCGACAGCCAAGGTTCGGTTATGTCCGTGCTGCTCGGCGACGAGCTTGTGGGCATTTCCGCGGCGTTGGCCAATCCGATGGGCATCCTCACCCTTGGTCTGAGCATCTCCCTGATAGTCGTGTCCCGGCGACAGGAATGATGCTGGACAAAAGCTCACACTGCTGCAGCGTCATATGACTGTTCGTCATTGCGCACGTGTTTTCGCTCCGGTGCTGCGGCTGACGGCTGCCTTGCCCGGATCCTCAACTGCTTGGAGGAGCAGCAGCGGGTCCTCGTGACTGCCAGGGCAGCCTGCCCGTGACCTCGAGCTGGAGGGTGTAGCTGAGGAAGGTCCGAATGAGCACGATGAGGGCCAGCACACCAAGCGACTCGAACGTCGGAGTAACAGCAACCGTGCGGATGATGTCCGCGGCCACCAGCAGCTCCAGGCCGAGGAGGATGGATCGGCCCAACTGCTGCCGGTATGCCTCATACACCGGCCGTCCGGTGCGGCGCAGGAGAGTGCCGACAACGGACACCGTGGCAATCACGGCACCGACAATGATCACCGCCACTCCGGCCAGATCCACAATTTGTCCGGCGGCCTCGATGATGCCCTTGAATTCCATTCCGCTCCGCTCCCCGCTTTAGCTGCCGGATGCCGGTTGTCCTGCTGGATGCCGGATATGACTGGTGGATCCTGACGGCAGTTGGCGGATCCCGCATGGCTCTCCGCCCTTCCTCCATAAGCGCGCCCGGAAAGCGTCATGTCAAGGAAATGGCGTGGTGCGAGGCTGGGCCACCGCAATTCCCAAAATTCAGGCCGGGAAAGTCCAAGCTGCGATACCCCAGGCTCCACTCCTCAAGCTCGCCCCCCAGGCTGCGGCATCCCCGGGTTGCGGCACCCCCCAGGCTGCGGCACCCCTGGCTGCGGCATCCCCGGGTTGCGGCACCCCCAGGTTGCAGAGGGGCAAGCTGTGGAATTCCGGGCGGTGCATTTTCAGCGCCTGTTGAATTCTCATCGGGGGTGGGTTTTTCACGACGGGGGTTTAGGCAGCGGATGCGAGGGCTGTGGCGCTGTCCGGGTAGTAGAAGGACCAGTCGTCATAGGGGTCCTGCCATGCCGAATCGTCCCGGCTCACGCGCTGCACCGCCGCCGCCGGAACCCAGCGGTTGTGCGCACGTCCGACGTCGTCGATCCAGTGGAGAAGGACCGCTGTGCGGGTCCAAGCTGCCGCCTTTCCATCAATAGTCGACGACGGCGTGCGGCACCGGATGTACGGCTCACGGCGGTACGGGGCATGCGTGATCGCCCCGGGCGGACGGGTTAGCGAAGAAGTGGACGATGAAGGATCCGCGGGAGGCATGGGATAACCATGCCGTGCGGCTCTGACACTTTGAGACTTCCCGGAAGGGAGGTCAGATCAGGCCCGAAGGGAGGGCAAGATCAGGAGGCCAGGTCCCGCCATTTCGCGGCAGCCTTGTTGGACAGAGCGACGCTGTGGTCGGCAACCCGGCGCGGGACAAGACGGATGACGGGCGCCAGCTCGGAGAAGGTTGGTCGAGCGGATTCGCCCTCGGAAAGCTTGGTGTGGGAAGGGCGGTTAGCCACGAGATAGAAAACGGCCATCGTGGCGACCAGCAGGGAAATGAGCGTTAGGACACCCAGCCCGTACAAAGCCAGCAGGGCATAAACAGGGGATTCAAAGAGGCTGGCGATGAAATTGGCACTGCCCAGCAGCAGCCACAGCCAGAACGCCGCCACGAGCACCAGCATGGTGCGACCGCGACGGAAAAGCATTGCGGATTTTTTCCGCGCAAAAGGCACTTCTTGAGACTCTCCGCCCATTTCCATTCCCCCAGCTACCGGACCGGCCCAGCAGGTCCTAAGCAGATAATAGCTCCTTTATACGGGCATCCTACTCATCGGTGTGCCTGAATTTACTGTGTCGTTGCAGGAACGATATATCTGGAAGGTTCGGTTCGGCGCCCGTCATCCGCTGAAGACCTGCCCCGCGGTGTTCACAATCAAAACGACACCCAGAATTCCCGTTACCCAAGACAGCGTATTGGTGGATGTTCGGGTCAAGAAGCCATCCAGTTTCCTCAGGACAGGATCCACCAGCCGGGCGGCGGCCAGGCGCGCAATCAGCAGCACCAACGCAGGAGCCACCATAAGCGTGCAGTAGGCGGCGAGGATGAGCCCGGGAAGCGGCCAGGTCAGCTCGGCGGTGCTGATCAAACCAATGGCGCCCAGATAAGGCAGCATGGTGGCGAGTTCAAGGGTGGTGGCTGCCAGGGCCAGGCCGACCAGAGCTGCGGCACCGCCCCGCTGGGAATCAGTGCCCACCGCCCGGTGGCGCCATCTGGCAAGCCTGCCTGAAGGAAGCGCAGCGGCGGAGGTCTCGCCGGCACTTGGACCGCCACCGGCACTTGGACCGCCACCGGCACTTGGGCCGCCACCGGCACCTAGACCGGCACCAGCACTTGGGCCGGTGCCGCCGCCGGGAAGACCGAAGCTGGAAAGACTTGCCCCGGCGCCTCCGCCGCCAGCTGAAGAACCAGCACCATATCCATCGGCCACTCGCTGGTCAGCAGGGGTTTGAGTCTGGGACGGAACCCGCGCGGCCTTCTCCCGTTTCGCCTTGGCTTCGAGCTGGAAACTCCAGGCCAGGAGGGCGATGCCGGCACCAAGCAGTAGCACAGCGAACCCGCGTGAGGCAAAGAAGGCGCCGTAGTTTTCGAGCACAAAGCCGGCGCCAAAGAAAATGGCCAGCCCAGCAGCAAAGTAGAAAACCGCCACTGTTGTCAGGAACAGCAGGATTCGGCCGGGACGCAGCCTGCCCGGAGCGAGCAGTAACCAGACCGGAATGAGCAGCGTGCCAAAACTGGTGGAATCCACGAGCGCGAGGACGGCCAAGGCACCAAAGTGAGTAAGTTCCATGGCAGCAACAGTAAAAGGCCGCCGCACCGCCGTCGTCCGTCAAAAGGAGGACTCAGGATGGGCACGGACCTCCGAACGGACCACTGTAATGCCAAGGGTCAAGCCTGCTGCACTGCCGCTGCTGCCCCTGGCTGATACCCCTTGATCGCTCGCCCCTGACTGATACACACCCTGACTGATACACACCCTGACTGACCCCCCTGAAGCACTTCCCGCGGCGCTACGCCGTCCCCGGCGCGGGTGGCTGGGCCAGCCGAGGACTTCCGGGATTGAGCAGTGAATGCCGCCGCCCGTAGAACCAGTAGATCAAGAGCCCAATGACCAGCCAAACCCCGAAACGCAGCCAGGTTTCCCAGTGCAGCTGCAGCATCAGAAACCCGGAGGAGAGCACACCAAAGGCCGGAATCCACGGCATCAGGGGCAGGCGGAACTCACGGGGCGCATCGGGCTGGCGGCGGCGCAGGACGATGACGGCAACGCTCACCACTACGAAGGCCGCGAGGATGCCGATGTTCGTGAGGTCGGCGACGGCCCGGATGGGAAAGACACCGGCGAGCAGGGCTGAGGCAATGCCCGCTATCCAGGTCACCCGCTGCGGGGTGTCACGCCGGTCGGTGCCGGAGAACCAGCCGGGCAGCAGCCCGTCGCGGCTCATCGAGAACCACACCCGGGTGACGCCCAGCAGGAACGTCAGCATAACGGTGAGGATGGACAGCACGGCAAAGGCCGAAATCACAGTGGCAATGACCGGCAGTCCAACGGATTGGAAAGCTGAGGCAAACCCGGCGGTGGGGCTGATGTCGGTGTATTTCTGCATGCCGGTCAGGACCAGCGTGGCCAGGATGTACAGCACCATGGCCACACCGAGCGACAGTAGGATCGCCTTGGGCATGTGCTTCTTGCCGTCGGTGGCCTCCTCCGCGGCCGTACTCATGGCGTCGTATCCAAACACCGCAAAAAACACAGTGGCAGCGCCGGTGAACACCGCACCGAAGCCATTGGGCAGGAACGGCGAGTAGTTCTCCGGGTTGATATAGAAGAAGCCAAGACCCACGATGAACAGGATCAGCACCACTTTGATGGCCACCGCCACGAGCTCGAACCGGCCAAAGGTCTTGGTGCCGCGGCTGAGGATCCAGGTGATGAACAGGCAGACCACCAGGGCTGGAACATTGATGACGCCGCCCTCCACGGTGTCTCCCGTGCCCTGCATCCAGGCCGGAACATCGATGCCGATGCCGGCCATGAACTCAGTGAAATAGCCGGAAATACCGATGGCGACCACCGCCACAATGGCCGTGTATTCCAGCAGCAGATCCCAGCCGATAAACCAGCCAATAATCTCGCCCAGGGCCACGTACCCATAGGTGTAGGCCGAGCCGGCGCGTGGAACCATACCGGCAAACTCGGCGTAGGACATGGCGGCCGCGGCGCTGGCAAGGCCTGCGATCAGGAAGGAAATCAGTACGGCAGGCCCGACGCCGGGGGCGTCAGGCCCGCCGTTGGCCACCAGGCCGGCGAGGGTAAAGATGCCGATGCCGATAATGCCGCCGACGCCGATGGCAGTCAGCTGCCACAGGCCAAGGCTTTTGAAGAGCTTGTTGCCGGTTGTTTCGTCTTCCACCTCGTCGATGGGCTTGCGCCGGAAAAGGGACGAGGAGGACGAGCTTTCTGCCGTGGCCATGGGAGGCTCCGATCATCGCTGCCGGTATCTGGCTGGGGCCACCGGAGCGTCTTTCCGGCGACCCCAGCAGTATCGTCCCGGCTAAACCGCCTTGGAAAGAGCAGACGGGCAAAAAATGCCGGCGCCGGAGGCCGCTACTGCCCCGTTCCGGGTTTCCTCTCCACCGGGGCAGGCCCGTTGCCGGACTCTTTTTCTTCCTGCCCGTGGGCGGGGGAATCGACGAACTTCAGTCCAACCACGCAGCCGATGATCCCGGCAAGGAAAAGGATCTTCAGCAGGCCGGGCTGTTCATTGCCGAAGATCATGGCATAGGCCACGGTCAGGACCGCGCCGAGGCCGGTCCATACTGCATAGGCGGTGGAGATCGGAATGAAGTTCATGGCGTAGGAAAGACCCACCATGGAAAGAACGCCGGCGGCGAGGAAAATCAAGGACGGCAGGAGGATGGTGAAGCCCGCCGACGCATCAAGGGCGGTTGCCCAGACGGCTTCCAGGACGGCGCTGAGGAGCAGAACGATCCACGGCATGCTTAGCCCACCACCTTCAGGCCGACGACGCAGCCCACCACGCCGAGCAGCAGCAGGACCTTGATGACCGTGGCTTTCTCGCCGCCGAACACCATGGCGTACGCAGCGGTCAGGACGGCGCCGATGCCCACCCATACGGCATATGCCGTGCCCACGGGAATGGACTGCATGGCGACGGCCAGACCGGCCATGCTGAGAATGATGCCCGCGGCAAAGATGATGGTCGGCCACAGGCGCCGGAAGTTCTGTGACTTACCGAGCGCCGTTGCCCAAACGGCCTCCAGCATGCCGGAGAGAACAAGAATGACCCATGCCATGATGAATTCCTTTGGCCAGTCTTGTCGCTGTCCGGGTACTGAACCGTCGTCCGGAGACCGGGATGCGGTCTTGGCCTCCTACGGTAGCAAATCCGAAACGGGGCTGCTGTTACCGCTGGATCATCCCTTCCACTTCCTTCTTGAAGGCCTCGGCCGCGTCCTGGGGGCTCATGCTTCCGGCAAGAACTTCGCTGGTGTACCGCACAATGACGTTTTGCACATCGCTGGCCCCAACCGGCGGCACCGGCGGAGCGCTGTCGACGTCGGGCTCGATCTCGGCAAGGAAATCCAGCACCTCAACGTTGGCGGGTGACAATGCGTCGGTGATGGACTCCTTGACCTCCGAGTTGGTGGGAACGCCCCGGTCGGTCAGAAGGGCCTCGCCCGCGGCTTTGTCATTGATCAGGAAGTTGATGAATTCCGCGGTTTCTTCCGGATGTTCCGTCCGGGACGAGGCGGACCAGAACATGGTGGGTTTGAAGTACATCCCGTTGCTCGAGACGCTGCCTTCGGAGCTGGGCGGCCGCAGCATTTTGATGTCGGTGCCGGTGGTGGCTTCAAGCGATCCCAGCTGGTTGGTCCACCACCAGCTCATGGCCATCTTGTTGGTTCCGAACATGCTGCTCTCCATGGACGCGCTGTTGTCCTCGGTGAAGATGGTGACGGGAGGGCTGGCCTGTTCATCCAGCTGGCTCTTGAGCTGTTCCCAGTAACCGGCAGCCGTAGCGGTTTCGAAGCCGAGCTCGCCGTCGTCGGTGTAGAGCTGTTCACCGTGCTGCCGCAGCCAAATGATGAAGTTTCCCTCGTTGGAGCCGTAGGAGGCGCCGTAGCTGTCGCCGTTGCCAGCGGCAGTCAGTGCGGCAGCGGTTTGCCGGTAGTCCTCCCACGTCCAGGTTTTATCGTCCGGCAGGGGGACGCCCGCGGCGTCGAAGAGGGCGGTGTTGGCCATGATGACGTAGGCATTGAAACCCGTGCTCAGTCCGTACTGGCTGCCTTCGTACTGGCCTGACGCCAGATCGTCCTCACCGATGTTGGAAGTGTCGATGCCGTCCTGTGCCGCAAGGTCCAGGAGCGCTCCGCGTCCGCCGTATTCCGCGATGTACTTCTGGTCCATCTGGATAATGTCCGGGGTGTCGCCGCCGGCGGTCACGGTGGCGAGCTTGTCCCAGTAGCTGCTCCATTCGCCGGGCTGCGGCTTGATGGTGATGTTGGGATGGCTGTCCTCGAATGAGTCGATGGCCGCCTGGGTCTGCTTATTGAGGAACTCGTTTCCCCACCAGGTGAACGTCAGTTCCACGGGAGCATCGGGGTCAGCGGCTGACTCGTCGGATCCACAGCTTGTCAGGAGCAAACCGGCCACGGCTGCGAGCGACAGGAGCTTGGTGCGGGTGTTGGAGCGGTTGGCATTTCGTTTCATGATCGTCATCGACCTTCCGTAGCGGAATAAGAAAACGTTTTCCCGAGCTGCGGGTGAGTATTCCAACGCCGTTCCGCTGCTGTCAATAGTGTCTGGAAAGGAAGAGCTCAGGCGGGGCGTTGGGGCCGGAGCCTAAAAGCCCTTGACCCCGAGAAAACGCTTTCTTACGATGGGCCGTTCAGGCCGGACATCGGGCACCCGCCGGCGGGGCGAAGTGCCGCCGCTGCGGAGGCTCGGAACGGTACGCACTCTCAATGAGGAGAATCATGGCGGGAAAGTCTTCACGGCTGGCATCGGGATTGGCCCTAAGCGTGGCGGCGGCGTTGCTTGCCGCACCTGGAGCAGCTGCGGCACCACCGCAGGACAAGGGACAGGCTAAAGTCCCGCTTGAGCGGCAGGTTCTGCCTGCGGGTGACGGATTCGCATCCTTCAACGGCGGAACCACAGGCGGTGCCGGCGCCGGCCAGGATCGGGTGTACGACGTCGAAACCCGCTTCCAGCTGCAGGCGGCACTTGCGGAGGCCGGGCAGGAGCCGAAAATCATCCGCGTCCACGGCGAAGTGCTCGGAAACGCAGACGCGGCAGGCAACCCGCTGACCTGTGAAGACTATGCAGAGGGAACCGGTTACACCTTGGAGGGTTACCTGGCGGCCTATGACCCGGCCGTCTACGGGTGGGACCGCGAGCCGGAGGGAGAGCTGGAAGATGCACGCCTGAGGGCCGCCGCCCGGCAAAAGCAAACCATGCTGACGTCAGTGCCCAGCAACACGACTATCGTGGGCGCAACCCCTCAGGCAACGCTGCGGGGGCTGTCCCTGCAGGTCAACGGGTCCTCGAACGTGATAATCCGGAACCTCAATCACGCTGCCGTCAGTGACTGCTTTCCGCAGTGGGATCCCACGGATGGTGCCGCTGGAAACTGGAACAGCGAGTACGACATGGTGCAGATCATCAATCGGGCCGAAAATGTCTGGGTGGACCACAACCACTACACCGATGCTCCGGGGTTCGATGATCTGGCTCCGGAGTACTTTGGCCGTCCGTTTCAGCAGCATGACGGTTCCGTGGACATCACCAACGGATCCGATCTCGTCACGGTGTCCTACAACCGGTTCGAGGACCGCGACAAGCTGATGCTGATCGGCTCCACCGATTCCACCAACCGCGGCGACGTCGGACGGTTGCGGGTGACGATGCATCACAATGAATTCGTCAACATCGGCCAGCGGGCGCCGCGCGTGCGCTTCGGACAGGTGGACGTCTACAACAACCACTTTGTCATTGCCGAAAACGCGCGGGTGCCCTTCGTGTACAGCCTGGGTGCGGGGTTCGAATCGCACCTTTGGGCCGAAGCGAATGCCTTTACGGTTCCGGCCGGTTTTGATCCGGCCCGGATCATCGGGCATTACAAGGGAACGCGGATCACCACGACGGCGAATACCGTCAACGGCCACAAGGCTGACCTGCGGTCGCTCTACAATGCTGCGGCGCCGGCCGACAAGCAGTTGACCGCGGACACCAGCTGGCAGCCGACCGCGCGCACCAAGGTGTCGCCGGCGCAGGCCATCCCGTCCCTGTTGAAGAAGAACACCGGGCCGATCTTCACGTCGTCCTCTTCCCGCTAGCTGGGTTCTCTTAGCCGGGTTCCTTTAGCCGGTCCATTAACCCGGGCCCCGCTAGCCCTTTCCCGCTAGCCCTTTCCCGCTAGCCCTTTCCTGTTAGCCCAGCCGGGTTAGCCCAGCCGGGCGCGGGAATTGGAGGATTTGGGGCCGCCCCGGGGTCGAGGCTTGGAGGACTTGGGGTGGTCCCGGAGCTGGGACTTGGCCGAGCTCTGGGACGAGGAGGAATTCGGCCTGTCCTGAAGCGCGGATTGGGGTGAGCTTTGGGGCTTGGACGAGCTTTGGGACGAGCTTTGGCGCTTGGACGAGCTTTGCGGCGAGATCCGGAGTTTGGCCGAGCTTCGGGACTTGGCCGAGCTTCGGAGCTTGGCCCAGCTTCGGGTCCCGACCCAGGCCCGGGTCTTGGCCACGGTCCGCAGCAGGGGCCGGGACAAGTTCCCGGGCCGCACCCGGATCTGCCGTGCCAGGATCAGGCCGATGCATGCCGCGGCCAACGCCGGCACGGCACCGGCAACAAAGATGGCTGCCTGCGGGCCAAGGACTTCGGCCAGCCAGCCGGTGAGGGGTCCGCCCACGGCCTGTCCGCCAATGAGCACCATAATGTACAGGCTCATCACCCGGCCGCGGATCTGCACCGGAGTGGTGGACTGCACCAGCTGGTTGGCGCTGGTGATGAACTGCATGGAGCAGAATCCGGCCACGATCATCGCTGCACCAAAAACCGCAAGTGACGGCGAAAAGGCGGATACCGCCAGTGCACAGCCGTAGCCGGCCGCGCTGACAATGACGGTTCGCAGCCGCAGCGTCCGGCGCCGGGTCGATGCGACGGCGCCGGCGAGTGCGCCGGTGGCCACCAAGGTGTTCAGGAGCCCGAAACCATTGGCGCCGCTGCGGAATACCTGGTCTGCGAAGGCGGCCATGAGCACCGGAGTGCTCAGGGCAAAAACCGACACAAAAGCACACATGGCCATGGGCCAGAACACGGTGGGAGTGGTGCGTGCATACCGCGCCCCTTCCCGGAGCATGCCCTTGGTGCGGGGCGCAGGTTCGGTCTTGAAAAGCTGGTCGGTACGCAAGCGTCCCAGCATGAACACGGTATAGGCGCATGCTCCGGCGTTGATGGCGAAGGCCCAGCCGCCACCAACTGCACCGATCAGCACCCCGGCGATCGCTGGTCCCACCATGGCACCGAGCTGGAAGACGGAGGAGCTCACGCTCAGGGCGTTGCGCAGGTGCTGAGGCCCCACCATTTCGTGGACAAACACCTGGCGTGCGGGTTGGTCAATAACGGTCACCATGCCAAGTGCCAGTGCCACGATGTAGACGTGCCACACCTGGACCGCACCTGTCAGGGCCAATGCCGCCAAACCCAGGGCAAGGACAGCGGCGGCGGACTGGCTCACCATCAGCAGGATGCGTTTGGAATACCGGTCGGCCACCATTCCGCCCAGCGGTCCGAGCAGCAGCGTGGGAAGGAACTGGAACGCGGTGGTGACTCCAACAGCGGTAACGCTCCCGGACAGCTCGAGTACCAGCCAGTCCTGCGCAATGCGCTGCATCCAGATGGCCACCACGGCCACGAGATGGGCGGCTGTGAAGAGCCGGAAGTTGAGGATGCGCAGGGAAGCGAAGGTGTCGCGCCAAGGCAGGGGATCGGATCGGGTTGGTGTGTGGCCGGAAGAGTCCTGAGGGGAAGGGTGCTGGGGTGCGCGGTGTGCCAAGGGACGTCCTGTAAGCGAAGAAGCGGGTGCAGTGCTGGGTGCGCTGGTGCGACTCAGCCTAGTGGGGGACAAGCGGGAGTGGGCCGGGTAGGCTCCCTATCAATCCCATTGCGGTTTGTTATAGGAGGGCCCATGCTTGCTGCGATCGGATATAGCGAGCTACCGAGCAACCGGAGGAAACACAATGTATGAGCCCGCACAGCTGCTGAGTTTCCTCACCGTGGCGGAAACGCTGAGCTTCACGGGAGCGGCGGCGCGGCTGAACCTGGCCCAGCCCACCGTCAGCCAGCATGTCCGCAAGCTCGAAGCAGCGTGCGGCCGGATCCTCCTGGAGCGCGACACCCAGACGGTTCGCCTGACCGACAACGGTGATGCCATGGCGGGTTTTGCCCGGAACATCCTGGCCGCGCATCACAGTGCTGAGTCATATTTCTCCGGTTCCGCGATGCGGGGCCGGATCCGCTTCGGCAGTGCCGATGATCTGTCCCTGACCCGTTTGCCGGATATCCTTCGCCGCTTCCGCCGGCTCTATCCGCAGATCAACCTTGAGCTGACAGTGAGCCAGAGCGACCGCCTGCACCGGCGGCTGCAGGCCGGGCAGCTCGATCTGGTGTTCATTAAGACCGCCGCCAACACGGAGCAGGTAACGGGCACCGGCCAGGGAGCTAATCCCGGCCAGGGGACTGATGTCCGCCGCGACCGGTTTGTGTGGGTTGGGCTCAAGGAGACAGTCCTGGAGCAGGGTGCGCCGGTTCCCCTTGTGGCCTATCCGCATCCGAGCCTGAGCCGGCGTTTTGCCATTGAGGCGCTGGAAGCCGCCGGGCGAACATGGCGGGTCACCTGCAACACCCGGGAGGTCAATGGGATCCTGGCCGCAACTCGGGCCGGGATCGGGCTGTCGGTGCTGCCTTCGTCCCTTGTTCCCGCCGATCTGGAAAAAGTGGGCAGGAGGCTGGACCTGCCGCCGCTCGGTGAGGTGGACTTCACCCTGATGACCAACCCGCTGGCCAACCGTGACGTCGTCGACGTGCTCGCCGCTGCCATCGCCGACAACGTGGTGGCCGGCGTCTAAAGCGGGACGCGTCTGGGGCCGAGGCGGCTTAAGCTTCGGGAACCGGCCCGGTGCTGCCCCTCACCTGCAGGGTGGTGGTAAAAACGGTTCCGGCGGCACCCTCATCACCGGCCGAGCGTTCCGGAGCGGGATGCAGCAGGTCGTGGAGCCGCTGCCATGCCTGCTCTCCGAGCTGGTTCAACGGCACGGTGGCCGTGGTCAGCGGGGGAGAGGTGTAGGAGGAGAACTCAATGTCATCGAACCCCGTGACTGACATTTCCGCGGGCACCGAAACTCCATGCTCGTGCAGCCCGCTGAGCAAACCCATCGCCACCAGGTCATTGAAGGCCAGAATGCCGGTGGCCTTGGTTGCCACCACGGCGGGAGCGGCATCGTGGCCGGATGCAAAGCTGACGCCCCCGGGCAGGATCTGCATGCTGACCTCCGGATGCGCCGCGGTGAATCGCTCCAGTCCCTGCAGGCGCAGACGGTTGGAAGCACTGCTCTCCGGCCCGGACAGGAAAGCCATCCTGCGGTGTCCCAGGGCGAACAGGTGCTCGGCGAGATTCAGGATGCCGTCGGCATAATCCACAGTCAGGGTGGGGGTGGTGCCGGACAGAGTCCGGTTGATCAGCACCATGGGCTGCAGGCTCGGCGCCAAAGCCTCGAGTTCCTGGTCACTCATTCGCGGGGCACAGAGGACGACGCCGTCGCCCCGGCGCCGCGCATCGGATGCCAGGACGTGCTCCTCGCTTGAGGTCTCCGAAGAATCCGCAATCAGCACACGGTACCCATCCCGGGCGGCAGCCATGCTCACGCCGCGGAGTACGGCTTGGAACATTGGGTTGGCCAGGTCGGGAACCAGGACGCCGATCGTCTCACTTTTGCCCAGCGCCAGGCTTCGGCCCAGGGGATTGGGGTGGTACTGCAGTTCCTCCGCCGCTGCCCGGACCCGGGCGGCGATGCCGCTGTCAACGGTAAAGCTGCCGTTCATGACGCGCGAAACCGTGGCGAGGGAAACACCGGCTCGGCTGGCGACATCGGCAATTCCAATGCGGCGGGGCTGCTTAGTCATCTCTGCGGCTATCTCTCGAAGGCGGATGGATCATTGACGCGCTGTCTGCGGTTTGATAAGCATATGCCATGAGAAAGCGTTTTCTCATGCAGTCCGCCTGCAGTGTCAGGGCACTGCCCCGCGGTGCGGAGACTCCCGCCGCCCTCGAAAGGAACAGTCATGCCTCCCGCAGTTAGCAGCGCCGCTACCTCAGCCGCCGAGTCCGCCTCCGGAACCGCCTCTGAAGGAGGGGCAGCCAAAGCCCGGCTGGCACTGGTGGGCACGGGCGCGCGGTCGGAAATGTACATCCGCGCCGTCCTGACCGATCACGCGGATTCCGCTGAACTGGCGGGCCTGAGCGACGTCAACCCGGGCCGGGTGGAGTATTACCAGCGGCTCGTGAAAGAGGTGGGGGCAGGCTCGGTGCCGGCGCCCCAGGTCTTTGACCCCGCCGACCTCACCGCGTTTATCCAGGGCAACGGCATCACCCGCGTCATCATCACAACCCCCGATTACACCCATGCCGACTACGTGGTCGAAGCGCTGCATGCCGGCGCCGACGTGGTGGTGGAAAAGCCGCTGACGATCGACGCCGAGGGTTGCCGGCGCATCAACGAGGCCGTTGCCGAAACCGGCCGCAGCGTGGTGGTGACCTTCAATTACCGCTATTCCCCGCGCAACAGCGCCCTGAAGGAGATCGTCTCCAGCGGCGTCATTGGAACCGTCACCTCCGTGGACTTCACCTGGGTCCTGGACACCGTTCACGGCGCGGACTACTTCCGCCGCTGGCACCGCCAAAAGGAGAACTCCGGCGGCCTGCTGGTGCACAAGGCCTCCCACCACTTTGACCTGGTGAACTGGTGGATCAATGATTCACCGGCGCGCGTCTATGCCTCCGGCGGGCTGCGGTTCTACGGGGCCGAGAACGCCTCAAGCCGGGGACTGGGAGAGCGCCCGGAACGCGGCACCTTTGACGCCGAAACGAAGGATCCCTTTGCCTTGGACCTGCGCGACGATCCCCGGCTGCGCGAGCTGTACCTGGATACGGAGCACCTGGACGGCTACCGCCGCGACCTGGATGTCTTTTCCGAGGGCATCACCATCGAGGACAACCTGGCGCTGGTGGTGGATTACGACGGCGGCCCCACGCTCAGCTATTCGCTCAACGCCCACAGCCCCTGGGAAGGCTACCGCGTGGCCATCAACGGCACGGAAGGCCGGGCCGAACTCGAAGTGGTGGAGCGCGCCGCAGTCACGGGCAGCACCGACACCAAGAACGTCCTTGACCCCTCCGCCACACCGGTCACCGAGGATGACGCGGTGCGCGTGAACGGCGAACGACTGGTGGTGCAGCGGCACTGGGAGCCGGCCTACGAAGTGCCGATCCTCAACGGCG
>ERZ504995.27-NODE-27-length-17220-cov-4.464084_pt1 | contig 17220 bp, 27 predicted proteins | sample MGYA00514197_ERZ504995 | MGnify/ENA primary metagenome ERZ504995 (study PRJEB26094, sample SAMEA4028455) | Ovis aries | biome: host associated; feature: stool; material: fecal | place: Italy | collected 2012 | study: EMG produced TPA metagenomics assembly of the...
CCGGAACGGCTCGCCCTGCCGACGCTCGCGATCCGGACCGGCTTCCGCCTCGGCCGCTTCGCGCGCGCGGACGCCGTGGCGGAGTGGTACGAACCGGGAGCCGCGGAGGATGGTCCCGCCCGGATCCTCCCCGGGACGTTCGCCGGTGGCGGCGGACTTCGCTTCCGCGGCAACACGGGCTTTCTGACGCCCCGGAAGTCCCTCTCGTTCCGGGCGGATTCCCCGGTCGGCATCTTCGGGGACGGCGCCGGCCGCGTGTTCGCCGTCTCCGGCGGGCTCTCCGACCGGACGCTCTCCGCCAACGCCTTCGCGTTCGGGCTCTTCCGCGACCTGCCGCGCGGGGGAGCGGAGCCGTGGCCGGCGCCCCGCGTTCGTCGCGCCGAAGTGTTCCTCGACGGCCGGTACGCCGGGCTCCGGGAATGCATCGAGCGCATCGACGGCGACCTGCCCGGATGCGCCGGATCGGTCTTCTTCCGCCATTCGGTCGTCAAGCCGTCGATTCCCTTCATGCGCCCGGTCCACGCGCCTTCGCGCCATGCGGAGGAGGAGGCCGTCGCCGCCCTTGGGGAGGCGCTATCCCTCGTCGCCGGCGAGACGGAAGCAGGCTGGCCGGAGCGCGTCGAAGCGCGGATCGACCTGGACGCCGCCGTCGACCTGTTCCTCCTCTCTGACCTTCTCGGCAACATGAACGGGCATCCGAAGTCGTTCCCGTTCGACGAGGTCCTCCGGTTCGATCCGGAGACATCGCGCTTTTCCTTCGTCCCCTGGGATTTCGACCAGACGCTGCGGAACGACCGCGTCAGCGTCGGGACCGACTCCGACCGCGTGTTCGTCCGGGCCCTTCCCGGCTACCGCGCCCGCGTCGCGGCCCGCTGGCGGGAGCTTCGGGCGGGCCCGTGCGCCACGGAGTCCCTTCTCGCGCGCTACGATGCGCTGTGGCGCGAGACCGAGGGCTGGCTCCGCTTCGACGAGAAGCTCTGGAATCCGGGGAATCCCGATCCGGAGGCCTCGCTGGAGTCCCGGTGGCGCGAGAGCCGCGACATCCTCGTCGGCCGCGCGGAACGACTGGATCGCGAGTGGCTTTCCCCGGAGTCGGACCGGAAGGCCGCGGCGGCGGCGGATCCGCGTTGATCCGCCCCGCTCGGGCCGGTCGAATTTCCCGCTTGCCTTCTTCTCCGGGATTTGCTAGCATCCGGCGCGTTTTCAACTTCGGCGCGGAGAGGTGTCTGAGTGGTCGAAGGTGCCTGACTCGAAATCAGGTGTGCCGCAAGGTACCGGGGGTTCGAATCCCTCCCTCTCCGCCATACTTTCCCCCAATAAAACGGGGGCTTTGTAAAAGAGAGCGCTCTTTTCCGAATGTTGTCCAACGTGTTTCCGACAAGGTGTGAGAGAAAGAGACACGGAATGATCAAGGCAAAACGGGATGTTGTCCAACGCGTGAAGTTGGTCACGAAGAGGGCGCGCGGGCAGGCGTTCCAGATGTGGTACGCCTACGTCGGCAGGGATCCGCTGACGGCGAAGCGCATCGAAATCACTAGGTCGAACAAGCGCGAGCTGCTCGACGCGCTCGACGAGTACTACGCCGCGATGCGCAAGGGCGTCGCGCCCGGCGACGTGTCGGACGCGCTCAGCGCTTCCAACGTCGCTGAGTTCAACGCGGCGAAGGAGGCGCTCGGCGGCGGAAGCGTGCTGGAGGCTGCGCGGATCGTGTCGGAAGCGCGTCGGAAGCTCCGGGACGCCGGGATGGGCGACACGTCCATCCTCGACGCCGTGCGTGCGTTCTGCGACGGCAAGGCCGGGCTCGCCGAGATCTCGCTGCAGGACGCCCTCGACGGCTTCCTCGCCACGCTCAACCCCGCCCAGACGGAGTACCGCGACACGTTCCGCTCGCGCGTCGGACGCATGGTCCTCGCGCTCGGCGGCGACACGCTCGTCTCGGAGGTGACGCCCCAGATGGCGCTCGGCTACGTCGAGAAGAGCTTCGCCGGCCTCTCGGAGAAGACCTACAACGGCAACCTCGGCGACCTCAAGCGCTTCTTCAACTGGTGCGCGGCGCCGGTCCGCGCCTACTGCAAGGGCAACCCCCTCGAAACCGCCGAGAAGCGCCGCGAGGCGAGCAAGCGCCCCGAGTTCATGCAGCCGGAGGAGGTGCAGGCCTGGATGGACCTTCTCCTCGCGAACGCCTACGACGAGAAGGGGAAGAAGTTCCTCTGGTGGAACGCGCTCGGCTTCTTCACCGGGGCGCGCACGGTCGACATCATGCGCCTCGCGTGGAAGGACGTGGACCTGGAGGCGCGCACGATCCTCTACGCGGAGCCGAAGGGGTTCTCCCACGGCGTGCCGCCGCGGTTCGTGAAGCTCTCCGACGCCGCGATGGCCTGGCTCACTGCCGCGCCGCCGACGCGCGGCGAGCCGGACGAGAAGGTATTCCCCGGCGTCGACAAGACGCGCTCGGTCTCGAACGCGCTCGCGCGGCTCGCCCAGAAGCACGGGCTCAAGAAGCCCGCGAACGCCGCGCGCCATACGTTCGTGACGATGCACGTCGCCGCCTACCACGACGCGGCGCTCACGGAGAGCATCGTCGGCACGAGCTCGACGATGCGCAAGCGGCACTACCAGAACCTCGTGCGCGAGGACGTGGCGAAGCGCTACTTCGAGGAAGTGCGGCCGCGGAGGTAGGCACCGCTACCGCACGAGGTCGCCGGCGCCCTTGAGGAAGCAGGCCCAGATGGTGCCGGCGTTCTTCCCGACGCGCGTGCCGAAGAGCGGCCGCGCGCCGAGCGCCTTCCAGACGAGCCCGACGCGGATCTGGACCTCCGACCACTTGAAGACGACCGTGCCGCCCCACTTCACGACGCGGACGCACTCCCAGAAGCCGTCGCGAACGATCGGCTCCCATCCCTTCTCCGGGAGCGAGCCGTACTTCTGCGCGAGCCAGGCGTTCTCGCCGACATGGCGCAGATGCGGCGGGTCGAACACGACGAGGTCGAACGAGCAGTCGTCGAACGGCATCGCCGTGAAGTCGCCGACGACGTCCGGGCGGACGTCGAGGTGGCGGACGGACGTTCCGGACTTCGCGCTGCTCTTCCAGATGCGCTTGCCCTCGACGCGGCGCTTGTCGAGGAAGATCGCGTCGGGGCAGTCGGGGTCGAACCAGATCATCCGCGAGCCGCAGGTCGCGTCAAGGACGCTGGCGTGCCGCATCGGAGTCGGAAGCCAGCGCAGCCCGCGCTCGCGAGCCGCGATGGCATCGTTCTTGCAGGGGGGTATTCACGGCGTCATCCCATCCCTTGCGGCAATCTCGCACATAATTCCGCATTCCATATTCGGTATCTCCTTGCATTCCACACCTCGCGCCGGGTCGAGTTCGTCTAGCCAGAGCGGGTTCCCTTTGGAGTCTTTGAGAATGAATCGTCTGAGGTCGCGTTCCAATCTCGCCCGCGCCGCGAACACTTCCGGGAAGTCGCGGCGAATCTTGTTCCAGTAGCCGATGCCGCCCTTGAGGCATCCGATACAGTTGTTGTTCTCGTAGCCGAGATCGTACATCTCTGGCCGGCGCAAGCCAAGACGCGCGGCCAATTCGTGTGCGTCCCGCTTCGTCATACTTTTCTCGATCAGAGGGAAACGGTGGTCGAAGTCAGGCATCGCGTTGACGATTCCGTCGCACCGGCGACGCTCCGTGCAGTCGAGTCCCCAGTAGTAGGTATGGCGACCGGGATGCTCCGCCTCCCACTGCTTGCGCTCGCGCTTCTTGAGGATGTCGGTGCAACGCGCGCCGTGCGGGCCTTTAAAAAAACCAAACGCCCGGCATACGCAATCGACACTCTTGTATGGCGACTGGTGGATTTGGATCGGCTTGCCGACCAGAGCCTCCACGTCGTGCAGGAACCGCAGCGAATCGGGGTGCTGGTCGTCGATGTGCTGGTAGTGGATTTCGTCCAGCTCGTCGCGGCAAAGCCAGCAGACCATCGCGGATGAGACTCCGCATGAAAACCATGCTACGTTCATTGGAACTTCTCCCCATAGGACTTCGTGCTTTCCTTCTCCGCGCCCCTCGGGCCTCCGTTGTGGATGCGGGCGAGGACGACGGCCGTAGCGGCGTGGCCGGTGCGGCGCTCGTAGGCCTGGCCGTAGCGCAGGAGGTAGGCGCGCACGACTCTCTCGGCCTTGTCGGGGTCGTGCATGTCCTGGAGCGTGTAGGACGTGCCGAGCGATTCGTTAGCGTCGGCAAGGTAGCCGGCTCGGATCTGGTATCGGCCGTGCGCGTCCTCGGCCGAGTTGACGGCGAGGTCGTCGCGGCCGGATTCGACGGTGGCGAGGCGGTAGAGGAAGTCGGTGGAGACTTCGGCGGAGATGGAGTAGATGCTCATTGCAAGGAGAAGAAGGAGGGGTTTCATGGTGGGAGCACGACGCTTAGGGGTAGCGAAACAGACGGTCGATGTTGCGCATCATCCGGATGTTGCGGCTGTTCACGATCACGGAAAGAAAAGCGACAGGATCGCCGCGATCCGCCCTGCGCTTGAGCAGGATGTTCTCGACGAGGTCACGCTCCCACGCGCAAAGCCTGCGGCCCTTGCGCCATTCGACGATCTTGATCCGGAGCCCGAGCCAAAGGCGCTTCCGCCAGAACCAGAAGCGCAGCCGAAGGCGCTTCCAGAACGGAATGCGGATCTCCGGGCCGCGCATCTTCCGGTAGACCTCTCGGAACTGCTGGTGCGTCTTGCCGGATGCGATCGGTCCGAGAAACGGAATCTCGTGGCAGGACATGACGTGTCCGCCCTGGTCGAGCTCGTAGCGAACGGTCCTCGCCGGCGAACTGGCGAGATCGAACCCGACGTACGTTCTGGTCTTGGCAAAGCGCTCTGGCTTCGCGGCGCGGCGTTTCTTCAAGTTCACTTGGACTTTCCTTTCTTCTTCGCGCGCGCCTCGGCGGCGCGGCGCTTGGCAAGCGCGGGCTGCAATGCCGCGAAGATATTCTCGACGAGGTAGCAGAGCCCCTCGAACGGCGACGATTCCTTCACGCCGAGGTCTTCGTGAAGGAACGCCGCGGCGTGGACGCATTCGTGGACGAGCGTCGCGTCGGTCGGAGTTTCGCGGGCGAAGATGAGCGACGAGCCGCACTTGTTGCTCAGGCAAAGGGCGGCACAGTCCGGCCGTTCGAGATCCTCGCGCGATGGAAGGAGCGTCTTGTTGAACCTCTGGTGCCGGACGCGCTTGAGCCCGGCCGGATCGCCGACGTAGAGGAACACGTCGCGGTCGAAGCCGGTGACGCAGAAGTGGGCGAAGAGGGGTTTCATTGCTGGAGGACGGACGGCATGTTGGCGAGGATATCGGCGAACGAGTTGGGTTTGGCTCCGGGGAACATTATGCTTCTCGCGATTGCGACGGACGCGCAGGCGCGGTCGAAGATGTCTCCGACGCGGGTCTCGCGATCGTCCCAGGGCAGCCGGACCTTGACGTTCTTGTCAGGGATCGCGACCGACACGACCTGAAGCTCCTTCACCGCGTCGTAGAGCCGGTGGACGGCCGCTTCCGCCTCGTTGGCCTTGCGCTCGTTCCTGCTGGCTTCTTCGGCGAGGGCGCGCGCCCTCTCCTTCCATGCGTCGTTCTCCCGGTTCAACTCCTGTTTCTGATGTTCGAGGAGCGTGACGTTCCGTGCGTGCGCCTCCATCTTGCGGAACTCGCAGACGATCTTGTCGCGATGTTCGACGACGGCGTCGTAGTCGCGCCGGAAAAGGCGGCGCATCTCCGCCTCGCGCTTCATCGACTCGGCGACGCATTCGCGAACGATCCGATCGCGGAGCGTCAAGCGGCCGTGGACGTAGAGGGCGAGGAGGACGAGGTAGAGAAAGAGGAGGGGGATGAAGAGGGTGTTCATTTGTCTTTTTCCTCGAACTGGTTGCAGATCACGATCTTGTCCTTGCCGGCGAAGATGCAATTGTTCTTGCACCTGATGCACGACTTCGAAACGCCGTTGCCGATCTCCTCGTCGGTCGGAGACCTGTTCTCGCAGCGCGGCCAGGGCGGAGCGGGCCAACGGCCCTTCTCGCGGTCAATGTGCGCACGGATGTCGCGAAGCTCGACAAGGGCGTTCTCGATCCGGTCGCGACGGACGTACCGCACGAACATTTCGTGCAGCTTGCGGAACGTCCACTCGCTCGTGCCATACGATATCTCCCGGAAGCACGCCTCCAGCTCGTTGAAAAGCGTGACGTAGCGGCCGCAGTCCTTGACGCACCGCTCGTAGAGGTCCTTGTAGTCGCTCATGTCGATCTTCGCGCGTTCGAGAGCACCCGGCATCACGCCGAGGATGCGGCCGGTGTTCCGCTCGACCTGGACCGACCGATCGTCGAAGAGCCAGAGCATCAGATGGTCCTTCTTGTACGTGATCTCCGGCACGAAGCCGAGGTGCTTCTCGCACCACTTGCGGATGAAGTACGACGCGGTGTGCGAGCGCACCACGCCGTCCTCCTCGTCCTTGACTGTCGCGGACTGCTCCACGAGGTTGCCGTGCTCGTCCGGGCGCGGCGCGACGCGGGCGGTGACGATCTTGACGGTTTCGCCGTTCTCGCAGTAGCGCTGAATGCGATCAACCATCAGTTTGACGGGCTCGCCGATGTGGTCGCAGCCCTTCCATCCATCGTAGACGGCGAGCGTGCCGTCGAGGTCGAAGCCGTACCAGCCCTTGCCGGCGACTCCATGCGTGTCGTTCGTTTCGTTCATTCGTTGTTCTTTCTTGTTTCGCCGGCGGGAGCCGGCGAGGCAGAATCATCCTCGGCGAGAAGCTCGCGGGCTTCGGCGTAGACGTCGTAGGAATCGGAATACTCGCCGCCCTCCGCATGCCGAAGGAGAAGCCGAGCAATCTTCTTCGCGAGCAGGAGTATCCGGAAGGACGCCATCGTGTAGTCGGCATCCTTCAAGAGATCCTCGGCGGACTTGACAGGCGGCTCGGCCGTAGGAGCACTACTCGTAGGCGCCGCGTCCATCGGTACCCAGGAGGGCTCGTCGCCGGTCTGCGCGCGGACGAACGACGCGAGGTCGCCCATCCCGGTCTCTTCGAGGCGCTTGGCGATGCGGTCGGCGACCTCGTGGAAGGAACGCTCGTAATGGTCGTAGTGGGCGCGGATGAGGGACACGGCCGAGCGGATGAAGAACTTCACGTCGTCGACGTTGCGCTGCGCCACGTCGCCCGGATCGTCGCTCGCCGGCGAGAGGAGGCAGTCGACGATGAGGCGGGTCGTGAAGGTGGCGTCGATGTTCTTGCGCTGCTTCAACGCGGCGAAGATCTCGCCGGCCGGGAGGTCGCAGACGCGGGCGAAGGGGCGTTTGCCCGGACTGGACGGACGGAAAAGCCATTCGTTGTAGGTCGGGCCCATCGGCGCGAGACTCCGGTAGGCGCGGAGGGCCTTCGCGTCGGTGCGGTAGACCTCGCAGTTAAGGAGGGGGCCGCGCTTCAGGAGGACCGCGTCGACGACCTCTTCGCGGTCGCGGAAGAGAGCCTCCTTGAAGCGCTGCGCCCAGGAGCGGATGTCGGACGGAGTGATCTCGGCGCGGAAGCCGTCCTCCTTGAGCTTGGCGACGGCGAATAGCTCGCCGATGACCTGCTCGGGGGTTTCGTGGATGGGGGTGGTGTCGCTCATTTGTTGGAACCTTTCTTGTCGGGGCCGGTGTAGTGATCGCAGACGCTCAGGGCGTCGTGATGGGAAAGCGGGCAGTCGGTCGTGCAATGGATGCACCACTCGATACCGGGGAAGCGAGAATCTACCTCCTGCTCGGTTGCCGGGCGGCCGAAGGGCTTAGTGGACAGTCTTCTACCCTCCTCGATTGCGGCGCGGGCCTCGCGGATGAAGTCTCGCGAGTTCTGGACAAACGCCATGCTGTTGACGTCCTCGCGGTAGTGGTATTCGTAGTTGGCGAGGAGGCTTTCAGACATGTCCGCCATCCTTCGCACGATGTCGCGGAGGACGACGTTGTGCATGCGGTATCGGGCCTCGTCCGCCGCTAGGCGTTCGCGCTCGTTCACAGCGGCGACGATGAGCGCGGCGTCGGCCTCATTTTGGATTGGCCCGGCGATGTAGTCGCGCGCTCGGTCTCCAGAGCCAGACTCGCAGACAACGTAATGTTGTCCGAAACGATTGGTTTCCACGCGCCACGGGCGCTGGCTGGGTTCGTTCGTCATTTCGTTTCCTCCCTTACGACCACGACCTTCGTGTCGTATGCAAGTCTCGCCGTGGCCCTTGCGACCGTCAGCGCAAACGACATCATGCTGTCGCCGAGCCCTTGAAGCTCCTTCATTTCGCTGAGAACCTTTGTCACGACCCGGACGAAATCGTCCTCCGACAATGCGTCGACGGTTCTAACTCCCGTTGTCTTGTTCTTGGTGTATGGTTTCGTTTTCATGAGTGCTCCCTTGCGATGTCTTGAATGCGAGCGATGCAATCGCGCCAGTTCTGTTCGTCGGCACCATTGCAGATGTCGTAGATGCCGTCCATGGCCTCCTTGATTTCGTTGAGCTCGTATTCTTTGTGTTCTAGCCTGTCCGTGATGAGGTCGAGGTTTGCGCAAATGGAATCGCGCGCTTTGTCGATGTCTTTGTCTAGCATTTCGTTTCCTCCAACTTCCAGAGCCAGTCGCAGAACTCCCGGTTCTGGTCGTCCTTGAACCAGTTCATCCAGAGTTCTTCCGCCGCCTCGTATGCGTCTCCGGGAAGTTCGCCCCAGTCGATTGGATGTTGTTCCGCGCAGTCCTGCGTTTCCTTCACCCATGCGATGTAGGCGTCCTCCCACGAATTGAACCGCTCGCAGTTGCGTCTGCGTTTCATTTCTTTTCCTCCCCCGCGCGGCGGTTCCACGCGGCGATTGCTTCGTCGCGCGAAGCTGCGCCGATCGAAAGCGAGCACCCGCAATTGTTGCACTCGACGTCGAAGTACTCCCATTCTCCGCCGTCATGCGACGGGCCGGATGTCCTTCTGACGAACAGACCATAGTTTTTCCCTTCCGGGCTGGACACTTCTTCGTCCTCTCCGCAGAACGGGCATGGCTTGAGTTCGAATCCGCTACGCATTGTCGGCCTCCGGTTTCTTGCCGCGTTCGATTCGGTCGAGGCGGTTCAAGCGGCGCGCGATCCATTCGGCACGGTGCTTCGTGGAGCAGACGCAGACGCCCTCTATGATGCTATGCTTCGTATTGTAGCGGCGGACGACGCGGAACGTGTCTCCGTCCTCGATGGCTTCAAACCTGTTTTTCACTCGTTGTCCTCCTTCCGGTATTTCGGGTCGTTCGCGAACGGGCAGCCCTTCGGCTTGCACGGCTTGTTGAGAAACGGGCAGAAGGCGACGCCGAGGTTGACCGTCTTTGTATCCGGGTCGAACACGACGCGCTCTTCCGATTGATTGCATGGGCTATGCATGGTCGCCTCCTTCCTTTTGTTTCACCGACACTCTGATGCCGTTGGACTACCAGCAGAAGCTTCCGTCCGTGACATAGTCGTCCGCCTTCTTACTGGCCTCCTTCATCGAGTTCGCCTCGACAACGAACTCCAGGACGAAGTTCTCCACGGCCTTTACTTCGAACTGCATTCCGCGCCTCCTTCCTTTCTGAACTCGTAGAACGACATTCCGCCGTCCGATGCGTCGTAATGGAAGATCGTTCCATCGTCGAGCGTGAGTGTCACTTCGTAGCCGTTGACCTCGGCTTTGACAATGGTTCGACCGACAAGTTTCTTCTCATCGCTATTCATTCCGCTCCTCTTTCCATCTTTTCGATCCGGGCCACGGCATCGTCGAGCGTTTCCGATTCAAAGACCGTCTTCCCGTCGCTCGTCCGGGAGACGTCCCACCTCCGCCCGCCGGTAATGCGGTCATAGCCGAGGTTGGTGATGCGGAACCGTCCATCGTAGATGTAGTCGCCGTATTCGTCCTTCTTGAGTTTTGGATTTTTCATTCCTTGCCTCCTTCTTTCTCCTCTTCTTCGCGCGCTTTGAGAATCCTGAAGATGTCGTTCCAGCACCAGAGGAATCCTTCTGCGTCTCCGCCTTTGGACTTCCAGAGGTCGGCGACCTCCTCGCAGAGTTTCATGTCGGTTTGGATCATTACTTGCTTCCTTCCGCCGGGTCGAGCGCCCACTTGATTGCGTCGCAGTATCCGAGATGAGGCCCGTCGCCGCGCTCGGTCACGTAGGCGCCGATAGCCTCTTCAAACAATCGGAACGGGCGGTCGCAGTTCCTGGCGGGCGCGGCGAGGGCGGCGCGAATGGCAGCGAGCGTGCCACCCCACCCTCGCGGGTTCATCGTTTCCAGTTCCGCAGCGACGCCATTCAGCGCCACACGCAAGGCTGCGGCGTTGCCGGGGGCTGCGTTTTTCCGCAACTCTTCAACCTCGTCGCAGAGCGCGTTCACCACGGCATCCCAAGCGAGACGCCCCACCGCACCGTTGCTTTGCAGTTCAGTCTTGGCTCGCTCACGAAACGTTTGAATGTCTTTGTCTGTGATTTGCATTGTCATTTCCCTTGTATGTGCTCCATCGCGCGTAGTACGACGGCCGCGCATTGGGCGAGTTCCTGGACCGCATGCTCGATCTCGCCGTCGTGATACGCCACGACGGCCTCCCAGAACTCCTCCTCGAAGACGGCGCGGAAGTCCATTTCGTGCCGGCGCCCGAGAAGGCGCAGGCGCTTCCGCGCCCTTTCGAGTTCGACTTTCGGGGAGTCGCAGTACGACGGATCGCGGATGAAGAACGCATCGACGAACTTGCGGTGCTTGCGCTTCGCGTAGGCGAGCTCGGCGACGACGAGATCGAGGTTCGGCATGGCACGTTCCTAGTCGACGACCTGCCAGTCCAGGGCGAGCATGTCGGACTGCGAGGCGAGCCAGCCGGTAAGGATGGCCTTGCGACCCGTCGAGTCGTGCGTATACATGCAGATCGTGCCAAGACCGAGAATTTCGCCGCCGTTAGCCTCGACGAGTCCCTTCAGCATTTCATCCTTACACCACTCCGCCTTGATGTTTGTCGACGGCTTGAGCCACAGGAACATGCCCTTGCCGTTCCAGCCGCGGCGCGTGACCTTCTTCCCGGTCTTCATCGCCTCGATAGCGTCGCCGAAGGATATCGGCGTGAGGACGGAGGGCTCGGCGTCGGGCTCGACGGGCTTGGCGATCTCGGCGGGGGCGGCGACGTCCTCCGGCAAGGCGACGGTCTTGTGGTCGACGCCGTTCTTCGCCCAGGCAAGGAGCCAGCCGAGGAACATCCAAACGCGGTCGTCAAGCTTCTCGGAGGCGATCTTCGCGCCGATCTCGCGGTCGTAGTTCTTCGGGTCGACGCAGGAGGAGGTGGCGTAGTCCTCGATGCCGGTCGGGTATTTGCGCGCGACGATGGTCGTCTTCTGGCCGATCGTGTCGACGTCCACCGCGCCGCGGGTGACGAACTCGGCGACATCCTCGGGCGTGATCTTGTCGTCGCGGCGGATCTCGAAGCCCTGCTTCTCGAAGGAGGCCTTCGGGCACCAGGAGCGGTAGCCGTCGGGGTAGACGACGAGGTAGCCGGGATCGTCCTCGCTCGTGCCCGGCGCGGGGATGAACGCGAGGTTCTTGGACTTGAGGTGTTCGCCGCGCGTCATCGGCTCGGCCTGGACGAGGTGGACTCGGAGGTAGTTTTTCATGGGTTTGTGTTTTTGTTTGTAGGAGCACGGGCTCCGGGGTGATTGCTAGGCGGAGAGGACGGCGCGGACGGGCCCGGATGGGTTGGAGTTAATGCATTCCGATCAGCGCCGCCAGGACCATCCACGGTACGGACGGGTTGGATACGCGTCGCGGAGATGCTCCGGAACGGGCTGCTGCCACTCCGTTGGAAGCAGAGGGCTGCGCACGAGAGACAGTCCGCGCAGATAGACTGGTGCCATCACGACAGCCTGCACACCCGGCGGCACATTGGTGATGGAGTCCGCGTCGATGTCACCGCGCCTCGCCGCCTCGTACGCGATCCAGTCCTGGTTTTCGTGGACCCAGATGTCGCTTCGGATCGCGACGTTGGTGACCGTGGTGAAGCAGCGCACGTCGGGAGACAGTCTGGCGCTTTTCTCGCTACGAGCCTCCGCATAGCCGGCGCTCGACATCGAGATGCGCGCTACGACTCCCGTGCCCGCCTCGTACCACAAGCCCTCGATACGTCCGATCACACGCGACGGATCATGCCCGATCGTGACCGGGAGATTGGTCGGCGCAAGGCCGACGGCGTGGCGCCAAACGAGCGCCTGCAGGATGTTGGAGGGGCAGAGGGCCGCGCGCCAGGCGGTGTTGGTCGTGCCTTCGATCGGGCACTCGACGAGCCAGATACCTTCCGGTATCGCCAGGCAGTCGTACCAGAGATCGCCGCCGGCGAGTTCGGACGGCAGGCCGGTCGGAACGGGCGCGAGGAATCGGCGCTGGTCCTCGGGCGACAGCGCGACGGAAGCCGTCGGGGCTGGCGAGTCCTGGTCGACCGCGTTGGTGCCGCAGTTAGGCGGGGTGCCGTAGCGGGTGGTGGCGTTGCGCTCGCGATGGATCCGCCAGTAACGCTCGGCGAGGGTTTCGGCCGAGGCGCGTCCGGCGAAGATGACGGCCAGGAGGGCGAGGAGGAGGCTGCGTTTCATTTGCGAGGGTATCTGTGTTTGTGTCTTCATGCGGAGAGGGCCGCCCGGCAAAGGGCCGCGGCGGTGCGGACGGGGACAGAGTTGCCAATTTGCTTGACCTGGTCGCTCCGGTTGCCGGTGAGCTTGTAATCGGCGGGGAAGGAGTGCGCGGCGGCGAGCTCCGACGGCTTGAGCATGCGCATGCGGACGTCGATGATGTCGCCGTTCTCTGTGAGGAGGAACGTGCCTTGGAGGTTGTCGAAGGTCGTGATGGTGCGGATCGGGCCGTCGGTGGGGCTGATGTGCCCGGAGTCCGGGCCGGACGGACGGGACATATCCACGACAATCGGCGCGACGACGCGAACGGCGCCCTTAGTGGCGATGGTCGGCGATGGCTTGTCCGCCGGGATGCACTCCGCGCCGGACTGCTGGCCAAGGACGAGCAGGGGCAAGACCTTGATCCCTCGCGAGGTCGTCGTGACGGTCGGCGCGGGATCTTCGACCGAATGCGGCGCACTGGACGAGTTCTGGCCGATGACGAAGGGCTGGCAGAGCGCCGCATGGTTCCCGGTCGTGATCGCGTGGACGGGAGCATCGATCCCGCGCGGTGAGTTGTGCGTGTTGTTGTTCATCACGAACGGCCGCACGACGTAGTCCTTGCGGACTGCGGTCTGCGTGCGGATGGGCTTGTCCACCGAGCGCGGCGCGTTGTGCGCCTGTTCGGTGATCACGAACGCGGCGGCCGTGTTGTTGCGGGCCGTGGCGGTCTTCATCGGCTCGTCGCCGGAAGGAATGCGCGAGGCGTCGGCCGGATCGCCGGGATGCGAGAGGTCAACGGCGAAGGCCTGGACGACGGAGAAGCGGTCGTGCGAGGTCTGCGCGCCCACGGGCGCGCTCGTGGAACCGGCCTTGCCGTTCTTGAAGTGGTCGATGACGATGGGCTGGCACACGGCGTGGTGGACGGTGTGCGCCTGCTGGGACGAAAGCGGCTTTTCCGCGTCTTCGGCGAAGCAGCCGCGGTTGTTTCGGATGATGAACGCGCTGGCGAGCGCGTGGTGCTCCGCGCCGGCCGTGACGACGGAGATCGGCTTGTCGATGGACTCGGCGTCACCGTGGCGGTTGAAGCGGACGAGGAAGGAGCGGACAAGCGCTGTGCGGTTGCCGCCGGCCGGCTGGGTGGCGAGGGGGTCTTCGGTCGAGCGGAGGCGGGGCTCGTCGGGGCCGTCGGCGCCGAGGAAGTCCATCTGGAAGTCGAGGCCGCAATACTTGCGGAGGCCGACGAAGACGCGGCGGAGGGTGTTCTCGGCGAGCGGGCGGTCGCGGTTGAAGATGGACTTGCCGGTGTCGGAGAGGTCGAGGCACTCGCGGATTCCGCGCCACTTCTTGAGGGCGGGGCCGAAGAGGGACGGCTCCGGGTTCTCGGCGTACTCGGGCTCCGGCCAGACGATCTTGCCGCATCCCCTGCGGACGGCCTGAAGGAAGAAGCGCTTGCGGGTGGTGGCGTCGCCGAAATCTGCGCAGTTGAGGACGCGCCAATCTACGATGTAGTTGCGCTTCTCGATGGAGTTGATCCACGCCCTGAAGCAGTCGCCCTTCTTCGACTGAATCGGCTTCCCCGCGGCGGTGAGCGGGCCCCATTCGACGAACTCGGGGACGTTCTCCACGCAGAGCCGGCGCACGAAGAGCTGGTCGAGCCATGTTAGGATCAGCTCCGGCTGCGCGCGGAGCTGGTTGGAGCGGGGCTTGCCGCCCTTCGCGCGGCTGTGATGCGTGCATGAGGGGGAGGCCCAGAGGAAGTCGACGCGGCCGCCGGGCACGAGGTCGGCGGGGACGGCCTCCTCGATGCTCATCTGCTTCGTGTCCACGTCGGGGTGGTTAGCGTGCATGGTATCAACTGCGACGCGCCAGTGGTTGATGGCGAGGCCGCGGTGGCGGTAGCCGAGCTGGCGCAAGGCGAGCTCGAGCCCGGTCGTGGCGCCGCCGGCGCCGCAGAAGAGATCGACGGTGTTGATTTCGCGTGGCATTGCAAGTTCTCCCGTGGAAGAGGCTAGGATTCGGGCCGGACGTCGAGGCCGTAGAGGTGGACGTGATGGCGCGGGATGGAGTCGCGGCCGACGACGGGGCGGCAGGAGATGCCGAAGGTGACGACGACGCGGTCGAGGATCTGCAGGTTGTCGAGCAGTCCGACGAGTTCGCCGGAGAAGCCGAAGCGGACGAACTGCCTGCGGGGCGGGTCGCCCGGAATCTCCTGCTCGATCACGAGGTCGCGGCGCGGCTTGCCGGTGCGACCGATCCAGGGCGCCTTGACGTCGGACACGATGCCGTGCATCTGGTAGGTGTTGCTCATAGCGGTTGGTTGTGCGGGTTACTGTGGCGGAAGCTTGAGGCGAAGGGAGGTGTCGCGGCGGCCGACGGGCTCGGCGCCCATCATCTTCGCGAGCGCCTCGACCATGTCGCCGGAGACGAAGGCGGTGCAGGCGCCGCCGTTGTGGGCGACGTCGTGGCCGAGGATGTGGCACTAGAGGCGCTCGCCGCCGCCGGACGAGAAGTAGCATTCGAGGCACGTGCCGGCGCGGATGCGCGCGAACTTCTCGCGGAAGGGCGCGAGAGCGTCGGCCGCGGAGTCTGCGGACGGACGCACTCCGCGGGCGCTGCGGCCGGGGAGGCGGGACGCGGCGGGAGCCGCGACGGCTAGGCGCTTCTTCGCGTTCATCTGGCTTTGACGAGACGGTAGGCTGTGACAGGACGGCCGCGGCCCTTCGCAATGCCGACTTCGAGCTCGCCGGCCTCCTTGAGGAAGTCGACGATCTCGTCGAGGATGCGGGTGCGAACTTTGGCGACGTTGAGAACCACGGAGCGGGGGACCGGCTTGCCGCGGTGGGAATTGAGGACGCGACGAACGACGTTCACGTTGGACATGAATTCGTCGCTTGAAATGTGCATCCGGGCCTGGCTCAAGAGGTCGAGGACGACGCCCTCGGCGACCGCGGCGCCCCACTGCGCGTCGTCGACGGTGACGCGCGGCTCCTCCGGATCGCGCGAGACGGCGCGCAGGAGCGCGAGCTTGTAGCATTTCTCGAAGGCACGGCCCCAGAGAGCGGCGTCGCCGCCGTCGAGCTGCGAGCCGGCGAGCGCGGCGTTGACTCGGTCGGTGAAGCCGTCGTCGATGCGGCCGAGCTCGGCGGTGGCCTCGGGCGTCTCGGGCACGGAGCGCGAGCCGTCCTTCTTGGCGGAGGAGTCGCCCATCTCGTTCAGGACGCCGAAGGCGTCGCGCACGACGGCGGGCGGCTGCTCGTCGTAGGACGGGTCGAGGTTCCGCACGCGGCGGGCGGACGCCGGAACGACGAAGCAGCGGCCGAGAAGGCCGTTCTCGAGGCCGTCGAGGGAGAGCGAGGAGTAGAACTTCTCGGGCGTGGCGGTGCCGAAGAGGACGAGGTTCGGGTTCTCGATGATCCGGGCCTTCGCCTCCTCGCCGGCCTGGCCCTTCGACGCCCGCTTGCGGGAGACGACGCGCATCGCGTAGATGCCGTCGGTGTAGAGGCGGAGGATTGTGTTGGCGATCGACGAGGCGGTCGGCGAGAAGTTGCGGTCGGAGAACGAGGCGAAGAGGAAGCTGATCTCGTCGGGCTGGTAGAACATCGACGGCGAGCGGTAGAGGGAGTCCTCCAGTCCCTCGCCGGAGGCGAAGCGGTCGCCGAAGGACGAGGCGTAGCCGAAGGACTGCAGGAGCCGGAAGTTGACCTGCCGCGGCCACTCCTTGCCGGTGGCGGAGTCCGCGAGCGCGATGAGGTAGAGCTGGGAGGAGAGATGCGAAAGCGTGCGGTAGCGGCGGCCGCAGAGGAAGGAAAGAAGAGCGAGGGCGCCGGAGAAGGCGAGCGCGCGGTTCGTGTAGCGCGCGGTGCGGAGCGTGTAGTCCGCGAGGGAGTCGACGAAGCCGGGGCAGGAGTAAAGGGGCCAGAGGGATTCCGCCGGCGAGGGCGGAGCATCGTCTTCCGGCGAGGGCGGAGCCTCGCCATCAGGACTTGCGGACGGAGCGGCGGCGGTGGCCGGCGCTCCCTCGAAGACGGTGACGACGGACTGCGCCTGGGCGATGACGGCGGAGGAGTCGACGCCGGCCGTGGGGTCGCCCTTATGGCCGTAGCCCTCGGCGTAGAGCGCCTCGGTCGCGGCCTGGAGGTCGCCGCCGTGGACGAGGGTTGCGTAGACGGCGAACTTGCCGTAGCCGTGGCCGGCCTCGAAGGGGACTGCGTTGCTGCTGAAGACGTAGAAGACGGTGCCGTTGAAGGTGGCGGACTGCTGGTCGCCGGTCTTGCCGGGGCGCTGCCAGTTCTCGTTTTCGCCGGTGGTGCGAAGGTAGCGCCAGCCGTAGGATTCGAGGAGCGGGCGGATGTCGGCGCGGGCGTCGTAGTCCTCGCCGGGAAGCAGGTCGTATTCCTCAAAGGCAGAGCCCTCTTCGCGCGCCGAGCCGGCGCGCGGCTCCACTCCGCGTGCCGGACTTGCGGACGAGGCCGGACGGGCCGAAGCGGCGGGCTTCACGGCGGGCTTCGGACGGCGGTCGAGGGAGCGGGCGGCGGCGAGGAGAGCTTCGCGCTCGGCGGTGGTGAAGACGGCGAGGTTC
>ERZ504995.28-NODE-28-length-16579-cov-3.978637_pt1 | contig 16579 bp, 10 predicted proteins | sample MGYA00514197_ERZ504995 | MGnify/ENA primary metagenome ERZ504995 (study PRJEB26094, sample SAMEA4028455) | Ovis aries | biome: host associated; feature: stool; material: fecal | place: Italy | collected 2012 | study: EMG produced TPA metagenomics assembly of the...
GTTCTGAAGGAGATCCAGCAGCGGGATTACCAGGACACCCACCGGGAAATCGCCCCTCTGAAGATGTCCCGGGATTCCATCAAGGTGGATACCAGCGAGCTGGACATCGACGGCGTTATTGCGGTCATCAAGGACATCATCGCAAAGAAGGTGCCCCAATGAGTGTCCGCATCGCCAAAAGTGCCGGCTTTTGCTTCGGCGTCAGCGGCGGCCTGGGCGCGGGCGGCGTCTTCGGCGTCGCGGCGGGCCTGGACTTCGGCGCGCTGGCGGGCCTGCTCTTCGGCGCGGGCCTTTTCGGCTTCACGCTCGCGGGCAGCGGCCGCTTTCCGCGCTTCTTCGGCTTTCTTCTGCTCGGCCTTGCGGGCGGCAGCGGCTTCGGCGGCTTTCTGCTTCTCGGTCTGCCCGGCCGCGCCGGCAGCGGCGCCGGTGATGGCCGCGGCGGCAGCAGCCTTCGCGGCGCTGACGTCCGTACCGAGGATCATATCGATGTCCGCGCCGGCGTCCGTCAGCAGAGCTTCGGAACGGGCCAGGGCACGGCGTTCATTCTTGGAAAGGTCGCGGGTCTCGGCGAACTTATGCAGCGAGCGGACCTGCTTCGCGGCCTCCTGTAAGAGGACGACTTCCTCCGGCTCCTTGTCGGAGAGGTCGATGCCCTCGAGGAGCGCGGAGTTCGCGGCCTCTTCTTCGGCAGCGGCGATGCGTGCCGCTTCTTCCATCGCCTTGCGTTCGGCGATGGCTTCTTCGGACAGGTACTCGGGGTTCTCGGAGAGCGACATGTTCTCGGAGAGGGCCTCGTTGATGAGGGTCTCCTGCTCCTCGGCCAGCGGCTCGAACAGGGAGGCCGCGAAGGACTCCGCCTTGAAGGGCTGGAGGTCGTCGATGCCTTCGCCGAGACCGATGAACTTGACCGGCAGTTTCAGGTCGTTCTTGATGGACAGGACCACGCCGCCGCGGGCCGTGCCGTCGAGCTTCGTCAGCACGATACCGGAGACCTCGCAGACGTTCATGAATTCCTTCGCCTGGGAGATGGCGTTCTGTCCGGTCGTTGCGTCGAGGACCAGGAAGATCTCCCGGTCGGAGTAAGGCAGTTCGCGGTCGATGACCTTGTAGATCTTGCCGAGCTCTGCCATGAGGTTTTTCTTGTTGTGGATCCGGCCCGCGGTATCGCAGATGATGATGTCCGCGCCGCGGTTGATGCCGGCGTGGATGGTATCGAACACGACAGCGGCCGGGTCGGCACCTTCGTCGTGTTTGACCATATCGACCCCTGCGCGATCCGCCCAGATCTGCAGCTGGTCGATCGCCGCCGCACGGAACGTGTCCGCCGCACCGAGGATGACCTTGCGTCCGGTGGACTCGAAGTAGTGGGCCATCTTGCCGATGGTCGTGGTCTTGCCGACGCCGTTGACGCCGATGACCAGGATGACGGCCGGGGTGGTCAGGAAGTCGATGGTCTCGTCCTTGCCGAGCATGTCGGCGACGACCTGCTTGATGACCTCACGGACTTCGGCCGGGTTCGAGATGCCGGCGGCCTTCACCCGCTCCTTCGTCTCTTCGACGATCTGCTCCGACGTCATGACACCGACGTCAGACATGACGAGCACTTCGACGAGTTCCTCGTAAAGGTCCTCATCGATGGACTCGAAGGAGCCGAGGACGTTGTCCAGGTTCCCGGAAAAGTTGTCACGGGTCTTCTGCAGACCGCGGTTCATTTTTCTTCTAAAGAGTGCCATAGGTTTCTCCTTCTAAGGCGATTTACTTATACATGTTGAAAGGCAAATTTTTTCCGGAGAAGAAAGAAATTTGACTTTCGATCAGTTGAGACCTAACTCCTTCGCCATGTCGGCGGTGCGCAGGCTGAGGAGCTTCGAGACGCCCTCTTCCTGCATGGTGACGCCGTACATGATGTCGGCTTCTTCCATGGTGCCGCGGCGGTGGGTGATGAGGATGAACTGGGTGTTGTCCGTCATGTTCCGCACGTACTGGGCGAAGCGGGCGACGTTGACGTCGTCGAGGGCCGCTTCGACCTCGTCGAAGATGCAGAACGGGGCCGGTGTGACCTTCAGGATGGCGAACAGCAGGGCGATGGCGGACAGGCCTTTCTCACCGCCGGACAGAAGGTCGATGTTCTGGACGTTCTTGCCCGGGGGCTGGACCTCGATGCTGATGGGCGATTCGAGGATGTCCGACTCATCTTCCAGGACCAGGGCCGCTTTACCGCCGCCGAAGAGTTCGGTGAAGGTGGAGCCGAAGGCCTTGTTGATGCGGGCGAACTGTTCGGAGAACTGCTTCGCCATGTTGCCGGTGAGTTCCGCGATGAGGTCGAGGAGTTCTTTGCGGGACCGTTCCACATCGCCGACCTGGTCGGAGAGGAACTCATACCGCTCGGAGACTTCCTTGTATTCTTCGATGGCGCCGACGTTGACGGAGCCAAGGGCTTTGATCTTCTGCCGCACCTCGGTGAGGGTGCCGCGGGTGCCGGTCGGGTCCTCGGTGGGCTGCGCCACTTCGGCCGCTTCCCGGCGGGTCAGCTCGTACTCGTCGTACAGCTTGTTGACGGTGTCGTCGTAGTCGCGCAGCATGTTGGCCTTGCGCTCTTCGAGACGGGCGAGTTCGCCGGAGACCTGCTCCCGCTCGGTCGCCTTGTTCCGCTCGAGGTGGCGAAGTTTTTCGCCTTCGGCCTGGGCCTCTTCCCGCTTCGCGGTGAGTTCGTCGATCTGTTCGCGCGATGTATCGCCTTTGGCCTTGAGGCCGGTGACCTGCTCGTTCAGTTCGGCGATCTGCGCCTGCAGCTTCTCATTCTCTGCGACGATGCCGGAGATCTCCTCTTCGAGGGACCGGGTCCGCTCATCGGAGGCCGCCGTGGTCTCTTCGTAGTGGCGGATGGTCTCGCGGTGGGCTTCGACGTCCTTCGTGAGGGACAGGATGGTGTAGTTCAGGTCGACGGTGGCGGCGGAGGCTTCCTCGAAGGACTTGCGGATCTCCTCCATGCGGCCGGTGGCGTCGTCGGCCTTCTGCTCGACGGCTTTGACCTGGGCGTCGAGGTCTTTCGCCTCGGCTTCGGCTTCGGCCGCTTCCTTCTGCAGTTCGGCGATACGCTCGTTCGCGGTCGCCTGCTCTTCTTCGATCTCCTGAAGCGCGGTCCCGACGGTGGCAAGCTGGCTCTCGGCGAGTTCCAGCGCGCTCTCGGCACGGACCTGCTCTTCGTTCGCGTTGATGAGGTCGGCCTGAACGGCTTCCAGTTCGGCGCCGGCGTTCGCGGCTTCCGCTTTTGCCTTGTCGAACTCGGCTTCGGCGGCGGCCATCTTTTCGGCCAGTTTCTCCGCTTCCTTGCGCAGCGCTTCGATCTCACCGGACCGGGCCATGAGTCCCGCGTTCTTCACCCGGGAACCGCCGGTCATGGAACCGCCGGCGTTGATGACCTGACCGTCCAGCGTGACGATCTTGAACCGGTTTTTATATTTGCGCCCGATGGCCACGGCCGCATCCATGTCGTCGACGACGACGGTGCGGGCGAGCTGGGCAGCGATGATGTCTTCGTACTTTCGGTCAGCAGACACGAGGTTCGACGCGATGTCGATGTACCCGAAGCAGTCGTCGAGGCCGTTTTCCTGGAGGGTCCGACCACGGATCGCCGAAATGGGCAGGAACGTGGCACGGCCGCCGCGGGAATTCTTCAGGTACTGGATGGCCTGCTTCGCGTTGTTCTCGTTGTCGACGACCAGGAACTGGACGGCGGCGCCGAGGGCGGTCTCGATGGCGACGGAATACTTGTCCGGGACCTGGATCAGCTGGGACAGCGGACCGTGGATGCCCTTCAGCGTTCCGCGGCGGGCTTCCCGCATGACGGCCTTGACCGCGCCGGCATAGCCTTCCATGTTTTTCTCGAGGTCTTCGAGCATCCGGACCCGGCCGGACTTCTGCTCGGACTCGCGGCGCAGGGCCTCAAAGGCCTCCTGCTTCTGGGCGAGCTTTTCGTCCCGCTTCTGCTGCCGGAGTTCGTAGCCGGAAATCGAGTTCTGCAGAGACGTGACCGCCTCGTTGCAGGTCTCGAGGTGTTTCTTCGCTTTCTCCACTTCGGTGGAGAGGTTCAGGTGCAGGGTGCGGCGCTCGCCGGCGGACTCTTCCGCTCTCGCGGTGCGGTCTTTGACCTCTTCGATGGCGGTCTCGGCGGCACTCTTGCGGATGAGCGCGTCCGACAGTTTGGCGGCGAGGTCCGACAGTTCCTCGGCATGGCTGTCCTTCGCGTCTTCCTGCTGGCTGATGGCGGCGCGGAACTCTTCGCTCCGGTCGGCGATGGCTTTCATCTCCGCCTCTTTTTCGGCGATCTGCGCCTGCAGCGCTTCGATCTCTTTCTCAGCTTCCGCGATGAGGCCTTTCGTCTCGGCCTGGCTCTCCGCCGACTCCTGCTGGGCCTGGCGGAACCGCTCGATGGACTGCTCGTTGAGTTCGATGGTGTTCTGGGCAACGGCGATGTTCGCGTTCAGTTCGGCGATCTGCTCCTCGTTGCCGGAGGCGGCGAGGCGGATCTCCTCGATCTGCAGCGTGATGGTCCGGGCCGCTTCTGCCGCGGCTTCGGAGTCCGCTTCGATCTTCGCGAGGGCCTCTTCGGCCTCTTTATACTGCATGCCGGAGACTTCGATCTTGTGCTCCTGCTCCTGCAGTTTCTGCTTCAGGTTGTCGATATTGTAGAGCCAGAGGGAGATCTCCAGCTGTTTCTTCTGTTCCGCGAGGACCAGGAACTTCTGGGCCTTCTCGGACTGGGTCTTCAGGGGACCGACGCGGGACTCGAGTTCCGCGAGGATGTCTCTGAGACGGACGAGGTTCTCCTCGGCCCGGTCGAGGCGCCGCATGGCGTCCTGACGGCGGTACCGGAAGTGGGAGATGCCCGCGGCCTCTTCCAGCATATCGCGACGGCCGGTGGACTTGGACGAGACCATGTCCGCGACCTTGCCCTGGGAGACCATCGAGTAGCCGTCCCGGCCGAGGCCCGTGTCCATGAAGAGCTCGTTGATGTCCTTCAGTCGGACCTGCTCACCGTTGATGCGGTACTCGGACTCGCCCGAACGGAAGTACCGGCGGGTGACGGAGACCTCCTTCTTGTCGTAGGGCAGGCTGCCGTCCGAGTTGTCGAGCCGCAGCGTGACCTCCGCGTACCCCAGCGCCCGGCGCTTGTCCGTGCCGCCGAAGATGACGTCTTCCATTTTGGAACCGCGCAGGTTCTTCGTGGACTGTTCGCCGAGGACCCAGCGGACCGCGTCGGAAATATTTGATTTTCCGGAGCCGTTCGGGCCCACGACCGCCGTCATGCCGCGGTCAAATTCCAGCACGGTCTTGTCCGGGAAGGACTTGAACCCCTGGAGTTCCAGTGCTTTTAAAACCATAGGTTTTGGTCTCCTTCTGAATTACAGGCCCATCAGCGCGAGCGCTTCTCTGGCAGCTTCCTGCTCGGCCTGCTTTTTGGTGCGGCCGATGCCGCGGCCGATGACGTTGGAGTTTAAGTGCACTTCGACTTCGAAGCGCTTGTTGTGGTCCGGGCCGGATTCGCCGGCGAGGACGTATTGCAACTGCTCCTCGGGGTTCTTCTGGATGATCTCCTGGAGCTTCGTTTTGTAGTCTTTGAACGTGATGGTCTTCTCCTCGACGGCCGTCATGACGAACCGGAGGACGAACTCTCTGGCCGGGTCGATGGACCCGTCGAGGTAGATGGCGGCGATGACCGCTTCGAAGGCGTCGGACACGATGGAGGCCCGCTCTCTTCCGCCGTTCTTGTCCTCGCCCTTGCCGAGGAGCAGGTAGTCGCCGAGGTCGATCTGCTTCGCGAACTCAAAGAGGCTCTCTTCGCAGACGGTGCTGGCGCGGAGTTTCGTCAATCGCCCCTCGGGGATGTCGCGGAACGCGTGGAAGAATTTGTCGGCCGTGATGAAGCCCAGGACCGAATCGCCGAGGAACTCCAGCCGCTCGTTGTACTTGTGCCCCGGCCCCTGCTCGTTCGCGTAGGAGGAGTGGGTCAGCGCGGTGTCGAGGAGGTGCAGGTCCGAGAACGTGTACCCCAGCTTCCCTTCCAGCTCGTGGAGGGCCGCTTCGCGCTCTTCCGTCATTTTTGGCGATTTACCGCTCATTCTTCCGCCTCCGTCTCCGCGGACTCATCCGCCCGCTCCTTCTTCGGCAGGTTCTCCTCGATGGTGGCGATGGCGCCGCTCTCGGTGAAGGAGATGGCCTGACGGATGGCGTTCTTGAAGGCCACTTCCTTCGAGGAACCGTGGGCCTTGATGACGGGCTTCTGGACGCCGAGGATCGGCGCGCCGCCGACGGCGTTGGAATCGAACTTCGTCTTGAGTTCCTTGAGGCCGCCCTTCAGGATGAGGGCCGCGAGTTTCGTCATGGTGGACTTCATCATGATGTCCTTGACGTTCGAGAAGAGCGTGAGGGCCACGCCTTCATACGTCTTCAGGAAGACGTTGCCGGTGAAGCCGTCGCAGACGACGACGTCGGCCACGCAGGCCGGGACGTCTCTGGCTTCGGCGTTGCCGATGAAGTGGATGTGCTCGTTTTCTTCGAGCAGCGGGTACGCGTGCTTCTGCAGGTCCGTGCCCTTGTTCGGCTCGACGCCGATGTTGAGCAGTCCGACCTTCGGGTCTTTGACGCCCATGACCTTGTCCATGTAGACGGAGCCCATGACCGCGAAGGTGTTGAGGGCTTCCGGCGTGACTTCGGTGTTCGCGCCGCCGTCGATGAGCATGAAGTTGCCCTTGTCGCCGGGCATGATGGTGGCGATGGCGGGACGGCGCACGCCTTTGAGGCGCTTCACGATGAAGATGGCGCCGACGACCAGTGCTCCGGTGGACCCGGCGGACACCAGTGCATCGCCTTTGCCCTCCGCGAGGGCTCTGCAGGCCACACCGAGGGAGCTGTTCTTGTACTTCTTCAGCAGCGCGCGGGGGTCCTCCTCCACAGGGATGAAGCCCTCGGCGTTCTCGATGTCCATGCCGGTGAGGTCGATGTCATTCTCTTTTGCGCAGGCGCGGATCTGCTCCTCGTCTCCGCAAAGCAGAATGTCACAACCGAATTCGTTCTTCGCGGCCGCCGCACCCTTCAGGATCTCCAGGGGCGCATTGTCGCCGCCGAACGCATCAACGATGATTCTCATGTGTAACTCTCCTTTGTCTTCTTATCGTCTAAATGCAAACGGGCAGGCTTCCACCTCTTTTGTCAGGGGAGCAGAGGAATGCCCGGATGATGTTTGGGGTCCCTCGAAGAGGGGGTTCGGTTGGCAAACACTCAGACGGGCTTCCTCTGCGGAACCCGATCAAAAGCCTGCCCGGCGAACCATTCGAGACTACGATTGGCTAATGTCTCGTACCGGAGTTTTTTGTCCCGGATGCGCTCTTCCAGTGGGGGCAATACGCCGAAGTTCGCGCCCATCGGCTGGAACTCTTTCACCGTCGGGTCGGCGATGTACCGCGACAGCGCGCCCATCATCGTGTACTCGGGCAGGACCAGCGGTTCGTAGCCGGCGGGCAGTTCCGCGGCGGGTGCGTCGGACTGCGCGTCCAGGAAGCGGGCCGCGTTGAGGCCGGCGAGGATGCCGCTCATCGCGGACTCCATGTAGCCTTCGACGCCGGTGATCTGGCCGGCGAAGTAGAGGCCGGGCACGGTGCGGAACTGGAAGTCCGCGTCCAGGAGTTCCGGGGAATTCAGGAACGTGTTGCGGTGCATGACCCCGTAGCGCAGGAACTCGGCGTGCTCGAGACCCGGGATCATGGAGAAGACCCGTTTCTGTTCGCCGAACTTGAGGTTCGTCTGGAAGCCCACGAGGTTGTACATGGTGCCTTCGGCGGTCTCTTTGCGGAGCTGCAGCGCCGCCCAGGGGCGGTGACCGGTGCGGGGGTCCGTGAGACCGACGGGTTTCATCGGGCCGAACCGGATGGTGTCGTGTCCCCGCTTCGCCATGACCTCGATGGGCATGCAGCCTTCGTAGACGCCGCCTTTGTCGAAGTCGTGGAGTTCCGCGGACTCGGCGGAGACGAGGGCCTCGTAGAAGCGGTCGTACTCCTCCTTGTTCATGGGACAGTTGATGTAATCGTCCTCCCCGCCCCGGTCGTAACGGGACTGGGCGAACGCTTTCGTCATGTCGATGGAGTCGCCGGACACGATGGGCGCCACCGCGTCGAAGAAGTGGAGCGCGGTCTTGCCCTCCGTGTTCTTTTTGGACTTCATCTTTTTGGGTGCATCCGGGTCGTCCGGGTGCGCGGCGGCCTTCGCGTCCAGGGTCTCCCTGCAGAGACGCTGGATGTCGTCCGCCAGAGCATCGGAGGCAAGGGGGCCCGCCGCGATGACCACGACGTCCGCGTCGACGCCGGGGCGCGGGAGGGTCTTCACCTCTTCGCGATGCACGGTGATGTTCGGTTCCGCTTCCACCCGCTCCGTGACGAGTTTGGAAAACGCATCGCGGTCGACGGACAGGGAGCCGCCCGCCGGCACGCGGGTCTCGTACGCGCACTCCACGCACAGCGAGCCGAACCGGCTCATCTCTTCTTTGAGGAGCCCGGCGGCCGAGGCCACCCGCTCCGCTTTGAAGGAGTTCGAACAGATGAGTTCCGCAAAGCCGTCCGTCTTGTGCGCGGGCGTGTTGTTCACGGGGCGCATCTCGTAAAGGTGCACCTCCGCGCCGGCTCTCGCCAGCTGCACGGCCGCTTCGACGCCGGCAAACCCGGCGCCCACGACGATGGCTTTCTTACTCATGGGAACTCCTTATTCTTCGGTCTTTTTCTTCCGCTGGATCTTGGACTCGTAGCCGCAGCCGTCCTTCAGACAGACGAGGTTGCCGCGGTGCTTGAACAGGGACGAGCCGCAGTTCGGGCACTTGTCGTTGCCCGACGGGACATCCCAGGTCGAGAAGTCGCACTTCGGATAGTTGGAGCAGCCGTAGAAGACATAACCTCTTCTCGACTTGCGCTTGATGACGTTGCCGCCGCACTTCGGGCAGCTGGCGCCGGTCTCCTCGATGAGGGGCTTCGTGTTCTTGCACTCGGGGTAACCCGGGCAGGCAAGGAACTTGCCGTAACGGCCGGTCTTGATGACCATCATGCGGCCGCACTTCTCACAGGGGACGTCGGTCTTGTCGGACTCGAGCTGGATCTTGACGCCCTTCATGTCGGCCTTCGCCTTCTCGAGGGTGCCTTCGAGGTCGTCGTAGAATTCGCGGAGGATCTTGACGTAGTCCTCGCTGCCTTCGGAGACCTTGTCGAGGTCGGACTCCATGCCGGCGGTGAACTTCGTGTTGACGATCTTCGGGAACTGCTTCTCGAGGAGCTTCGTGACCTCTTCACCGAGTTCGGTCGGCTTCAGGCTCTTCGCCTCGCGGACGACGTACTCACGGTTCAGGATGGTCGAGATGATGGAGGCGTAGGTGGACGGACGGCCGATGCCGTTCTCCTCCAGGGTCTTGATGAGGGACGCCTCGGTGTAGCGGGCCGGCGGCTGGGTGAAGTGCTGGTTGCCGAGCAGCTCGCGGAGTTTCAGGATGTCGCCCACGGACAGGTCCGGGAGCATGGAGCCGGCCTTCTCGTCGTCGACGTTGTAGACGGTGGTGAAGCCGTCGAACTTGACGCTGTAGCCGGAGGCGGAGAACATGCAGTACTCGTTCGGGTTGCCGTTCGGGTCGGCCGCTTTGATCTCCACTTTCATCGTGTTCTGGACGGAGGCCGCCATCATGGAGGCGATGAACCGCTGCCAGATGAGACGGTACAGTTTATACTGGTCGGAGCTGAGGGAGCCGCGGACTTCGTCCGGGGTGAGCGCGATGTTCGTCGGGCGGATGGCCTCATGGCCGTCCTGCGCGTTGTTGCGCTGCTTGAAGTACCGGGGTTTGTCCGGGACATACTGGTCGCCGTAGGCGGACTTGATGTAGTTCATCGCCGCGGCACGGGCCTCGTCGGAGACACGGAGCGAGTCCGTTCTCATGTAGGTGATGAGACCGACCTGGGTGCCCTTGATGTTGACACCTTCGTACAGCTCCTGGGCCACCTTCATGGTGCGGCGGGCCTGGAAGCCGAGGCGGCGGGACGCGTCCTGCTGCAGGGTGGACGTGATGAACGGAGGCGCCGGCTGTTTGCGGCGGGTGCCCTTCTTCACGGAGTCCACGACGTAGACCGCGTTCTCGAGCCGGCCGAGGTACTTGTCGGAGGTCTCTTTGTCCTTGATCTCGACTTTGCCCTTTTCATCGGCGGTGAGGGCGGCCGGGAAGACACGGCGGGAGCCGGGCGGGCTGAACTTCGCGTCGATGCTCCAGTACTCTTCCGGTTTGAAGTCCCGGATCTTCTTCTCCCGGTCCACGATGAGGCGCAGGGCCACGGACTGGACCCGGCCGGCGGAGAGACCGCGGCGGATCTTCTGGGAGACGAAGGGCGAGATGCGGTAGCCGACGAGACGGTCCAGGATGCGGCGCGCCTGCTGCGCGTCGACGAGGTCCTGGTTGATGGCCCGCGGGTGCTTCATGCCCGCTTCGATGCCGCTCTTCGTGATCTCGTTGAACGTGACGCGGTTCTGCTCTTTCAGGTCGAGACCCATGACGGTAGCGAGGTGCCAGGCGATGGCTTCCCCTTCCCGGTCAGGGTCGGTCGCGAGGTAGATGTGGTCATATTTCTTTGCATCGTCCTGCAGTTCCTTGACCAGTTTCTCCTTGCCCTTGATGACCGCGTACTTCGGTTCAAAGTTGTTTTTGACGTCGACGTTGAGTCTCGCCGCCGGCAGGTCGCGCACGTGGCCCATGCTGGCCGTGACATCGTAGTCCGAGCCGAGGACGGACTTGATGGTGCGGATCTTGGTCGGGGACTCGACAATGATGAGATTCGACATGCAATTACTCCTGTATTACGTGATTTCCTTTAATATATTAGATTACATACTATTTTAGGCAAAATTTCCACCTATGGTCTCTTATTATTGTATGTGGGGGGCGATTTGTCAAGAGAAAAGGGAACCGACATAAAAAAAGACCGCGGACCTCAGACGAGGTCCGCAGCCCTTTGAACTGGTATTGGAATCGATCAGGTCAGGATGCCTTTGCCGTCGACGGCCGGGACGTTGTCGCACTCGATGTGCTCTGCATACCAGAGGACGACTTTGCCGGGCAGGTACTTGGTCAGGTAGTAGTCGCGATGGACCTTGAGGGTCGGGAAGCAGATGGATTTGCCTTTGCGGCAGTCCTTGATCGCCTTCTTCGCAACGTGGGGGCCGGTGGTGACGCCGGGCAGTTTGATGATCGGGGTCAGCTCGTCGTCGCCGAAGTGCATGAGTTCGGTGTCGACCCAGCCGGGGCAGCAACAGGTGATCTTGAGCTTCTTGTCTCTCAGCTCACGCTCGAGGCCTTTAGTGAAGAACCGGAGCGCGACCTTGGATGCCGCATAGGAGTTGTTGAAGGGCAGCGGCTGGAAGCTCGCGGCGGAAGAGACGTTCAGAAGGTGGTCGCCCTTGTGCATGTACGGGACGCAGATATAGCACATGGCCATGTTGCCGACGCAGTTCGTGCGGATGGTCGCGAGCATGCGGGGCAGCGGGACGTCCGTCTTATAGAGAGCGCGGGTGCCGGCACAGTTGATGAGCCACTTGATGTTCGGCTGTTTCTCTTTCAGGGTGTTCTGGAAGGCGATCAGCTCGTCGTCGTTCGTGACGTCGAGCGGGACCGGAACGACTTTTTTGCCGAACTCTTCTGTCAGGGCTTCCAGTTTGGAAAGGGTGCGGCCGATGGCCCAGATCTCATCGATGCCTTTTTCATTTTTGAGCTGTCTGATAAACTCTTTGCCGATTCCGCCGGCGGCGCCGGTGACGATAATGATATTCATACTAACTCTCCCTTTAATTATTATTTCAAAACGTTAATGGATCTCTGCGACCGTGCGGAACGCGCTGCGTGTGGCGCCGAGGATGGTGCCGACCTTGTCAGCGTCGCCGACCGCGCAGACGTTCGAACAGACCTTCTTCGCAACATCCACAAGCTCATTCTGGCTCCGGACGCCGGTTGCGAAGAAGACATAATCTGCCTTCGGGTGTACTTTCGCGCCGTACTGCGTTTCAACGGTAACATCGCCGTCACCGACCTCGGTCAGCTTGGACGAGGTCATGAACAGGACTCCGCCGTCGGCGAGTTTCGGATACAGATCGTAGTAAAGCAGTGTATAGATGCCGGGGCCGACCTTGTCCTGCATCTCGACCATCGTGATGCGGTTGTCCTGATCGAGGAAGTATTCGGCAGTCTCCATACCGGTGAGGCCGGTACCGACGACGACGATATCCTTTCCGGTCAGTTTCAGTTCCTGCATCATGGCATCTGCGCCGGTCATAACAGTGGCTTTATCGGCACCCGGGATGCTCTTCGGGACACCGGGTTTGCCGCCGGTCGCGACGACGATGGCATAGGGCGTATAATCTTTCAGGGTCTGTTCCGTGACGGTCTGGTTGTAGAGGATCTTTGCCCCTGCCTGTTCGGCGCGGTGGGTCAGGTCCTCGATCGCCCAGTTCATCTTCTCTTTATGAGGCGGCTTGTTGGCGGCGTTCAGCTGACCGCCGGAGCAGGCCTCTTTTTCGAGGACGACGACATCGAAGTCTCTGGCAGCAAGCTCTCTTGCGGCAGTCAGGCCGGACGGGCCGGCGCCGATAACGACGACTCTTCTGCCCTTGCCGTCCTTCGGGATGTTCTTGTATTCGATCTCGCGGCAGCAGCGCGGGTTCAGGGCACATTCGGTCGGATAGAACACGAAGGCATTGTCGACCAGCGTCTGGAAACAGGCAAGACAGCCGATGCAGCGCTGGATGTCTTCCGCCCGGCCCTCTTTGGCCTTCTTCGCCCACTCGGGGTCGGCGAGTAGCGGACGGCCGAGACCGATGAAGTCCTGTACACCGTCTTCGAGAAGTTTTTCGGCAAATTCCGGAGTCCGGATGACGCCGACCGCGATGACGGGGATGTTGACCGCGTCTTTGACCGCCTTCACGAAGTAGGCTCTCCAACCTTCGGGCACACTCATGGGCTCGACCGTGCGGTTTGGCGTTTCATAGCCGCCGCAGGAGAGGTCGAGGACGGCGACGCCTGCTTTTTCGAGCCGTTTCGCGATTTCGATGCCTTCGTCCATCTGCAGGCCCTTGCCGGGTTCGCCGATGCTGGCATAGAACTCATCGACGGTCAGACGGACGCTGATCGGGAAGTCCGGACCGCATTCTTTCTGGACACCTTCGATGATCTCGAGCAGGAACCGCATCCGGTTTTCGAGGCTTCCGCCGTATTTGTCCTTGCGGCGATTGGTCCACGGAGACAGGAACTGCTGGATAAGGTAACCGTGAGAGGCGTGGAGTTCGACACCGTCGGCGCCGGCTTTCTTGACGCGACCGGCCGCGGCGATGAATTGCTTCTCCAGTTTCTTGATCTGCGGGACGGTCAGGGTGCGACACCGGGACGGCATGGAGCCGGCACGGGTCGGGTCGAGCGCGACGCCGGATGCGCTGACCGTTGAGGTGAAGAAATACTTCTGATATTTCAGAAGGAAGGGGTTCGTCTCCAGAAGCGGATAGGCGAACTCCATCAGCTTTCTGCCGACAGGAAGCATGATGTCCCAGTAATGCGGGATCGGATCACCCAGTTCCATCAGACCCCAGATGGTCTGGAGGAGCGGGATGTTCTGGCGTCCGGCATGGTGGATCTGAACAAAGATCTTGCTTCCGTTCGCGTGGATCTTCTCGATGCCCTTGCGAAGTGATTCGATGTTCGCGTCTTTCGACATGGATACCTGGAACGGAAGGCCGACACCGTTGGTCTCGTTCACACGGACGATGCCGGTGACGATGAGGCCGACGCCGTCTTTGGAGCGGGCATCGTAGTAGTCGATCCAACGCTGTCCGACTTTGCCGTTCGGTTCCGCGACATCAACGCCCATCGGGACCATAACGATCCGATTGGGAATCTCGACATTGCCGATCTTCCCCGGTGTAAACAGTTTTTCGTATTTCATGCTTTAACACCTTTTCATTTCGCTTTTTTTGCCTGTTTCATGATCTTCTTATAATTGGGGATCTCCTTGGAAAGGTCGACCTTCTTCGGAGTCTCGCGGCCGATGTCGCCGCGATATGCACGGTACGGGCCCTCGACGAGCCAGAAGTGCGGTCTCATCTTGGCGCCCTTGAAGACACCTCTGTACGTGCCGATCAGCAGGTAGGTGCCGTCGCCGACTTTGCGGAGCTCATCGACCATCTGGACGAGCCAGGTGCCGGTGAAGGGGAACGCGCTGTAGACGAGCGTGTAGACCGGTTTGCCGTCGTAGCGGGACGGGCCGATCACGGTTCTCATGGGATAGACCTGGGTCAGCTTGCCGCCGAGTTTCCGGAACAGGTTGTAGCCGCGGCCCATGCCGTCTCCGGTCGGATGGAACGCCTTTCCGAGCCACTCGCTGTTCATCAGCGGGTTGTCGCAGGTCAGTCTCCACTCGAGGTAGTCACGGATCCCGTGATACCCGAGTTTCGTCGTGTGATACTCACCGTCCATTTCTTCGATGGTCGGGGCCTCAAGGGTCTTGAAATACTCAAGGAGCTCTTCCTGGGTCATGTCCGTAAGGTCCGGGATCCCTCTGTTGTATTTCGGGTCTTGGTTCAACATTACTTTTCCTCCTGTCTAAAATTAGTTTCCAAAAATGTCGTTAACGAAATAACAACCCTACCTCTTTATTATGGATTTTACGGCCGCGATTTACCTCTGATAATCCGGCGAAACTGCCCAGATCTGTACAGTTTCGCCATAGTGTCCATCATTATTTTGTATACGTATAAACCTTGCCATCCTGTTTGATACAGCGGTTTTTTGTAGTATACTGTGTTCAGAAACAATTTGAGGTGATGTGAAATGAAACTGGATCATCGCGCCGAGCTGACGACCGGCCAGAAGCGGACGACCAACATCATCGTTTCCGCGTTTTTCCTGTTGCTCTCCCGAAAGAACTTCGACAACATCTCCGTCCAGGAGATCTGCCGGAACAGCCTGATCCCCCGCTCCACGTTTTACAATTATTTCGATGACAAATATGATGTGGTCCGCTGGGCGTTCTGGCGGACCATGCACGAGCTCTACCCGGACCTCTACAAAAAGATGAACCACTACGACAACATCGACTACGATGCCGAAGCCATTTTCGGGTTCATCGAGAAATACAAGACGGTCTTCCGCAAGATCGCCGTCCAGAACCCGATGTACGGTTCCCTGCACCGGCTCTTCCGGGAGTGCTTCTGTGAATTCGGAGAGATCATCGCCGAGAACTGCACCAGCGGCAAAGAGTACGAATACCCCTATGAGGTGGTGTTCAACACCTACGTCGACGGCCTCATGGCGGTCTTCAATCAGGCGTTCTGGTCCAAAAAGGATTACACCCTTGAACAGCTGCGAAATTACATGCATGAGATCTATTACAACTGACCGTTTGACCGCTCGAACGAGCGGTCTTTTTCTGTCCGTACATCGCCCGGGGGAACGTAAAGAAAAAATTTCAACAAAAATTGTTAAATGATGGACAATATCAGTTGACGCGATGCACGCAAAAATGGCACAATATATCTGTTAACTAATATCCTTATTTAGGAGACAAAGGAGTTGTATCAACATGAGCGAACAAAAGTACAGAATCGAACATGACTCTCTCGGCGAGATGAAAGTCCCGGCAGACAAATACTGGGCTGCCCAGACCCAGCGTTCTCACGAGAATTTTGAGATCGGCGTCGGCATCGAGACCATGCCCCGCGAGATCACCCACGCCTTCGGCATCCTGAAAAAGGCCGCCGCGCAGGCCAACAACGAGCTGAACCCCGCCAAGATGACCGACGAAAAGCTGGCCGCCATCACCAAGGCCTGTGACGAAGTCATCGCCGGCGAACTCAACGACAACTTCCCGCTGGTCGTCTGGCAGACCGGTTCGGGCACCCAGTCCAACATGAACACCAACGAAGTCATCGCGAACAGAGCGAACGCCATCGCCGGTGTCGAGAAACTCTGCCACCCGAACGACGACATCAACATGTCCCAGTCCTCCAACGACACCTTCCCGACCGCGATGCACATCGCCGCTGTCCTGGCGGTCGAAGACAAACTCATTCCCGCTGCGGAAGACCTCATCGCCGAGTTCAAACGCCTCGAGAAAGAGAACGAGGGCATCGTCAAGTCCGGTCGTACCCATCTTCAGGACGCGGTCCCGATCAGCTTCTCCCAGGAGATCTCCGGCTGGCGCTCCTCCCTTGAGAAGGACGTCGAGCTCCTGAAGCTCACCGTCGAACCCCTCAAGGCTCTGGCCCTCGGCGGCACCGCTGTCGGCACCGGCCTCAACGCTCCGGAAGGCTTCGACGTCAAGGTCGCCGAGAAAGTCTCTGCCCTCACCGGCAAGAACTTCGTGACCGCGGAGAACAAGTTCCACGCGCTGACCTCCAAGGACGAGATCGTCGTCGCCCACGGCGCTGTCAAAGCGATGGCATGCGACATGATGAAGATCGCCAACGACGTCCGCTGGCTGGCTTCCGGCCCCCGCGTCGGTCTCGGCGAGATCGTCATCCC